>Ga0213870_1000540_pt1 | contig 17562 bp, 20 predicted proteins | sample WICALVC2017_Meta_FD_160119 | JGI IMG/M metagenome (GOLD analysis project Ga0213870, IMG submission 160119) | Freshwater microbial communities from subterranean cave lake in Wind Cave National Park, South Dakota, United States - WICALVC2017 | ecosystem: Environmental > Aquatic > Deep subsurface >... | reverse complement strand
ATATTGATATTCTGGATGAGAATGAAGCAATTCAGCCATAAATTTATCTTAATTTTCTTTTCTCTGATCAACCAACCCACCTCTATAGGAAGCATTATAAACTGTTTCCCCGTTTTTGCTAACAGACTCTTCTCCATTAAATTCATCCATATTGCCCTCCCATTCATTTGTGTATTTAAACTCCTCATCTTCCAAAAATTTTGGTCCTCGGACAGGCATTTCATCGGGCGCATTCAAAAGGGCTTTTTGAAGAAATTTATAAAGTTTTGCAAAGTGTTCACCAGCATTAACTTTTCCATAGTAGACCATCATCCAAACCGCGGCACCTTTGAAAAATATAACCTCGCGTCCACCATAAGGTTCTCCGCCGAAAAAATTATCATGCATTCTAAAATCTCCAGACACAAACGGAATTGTAGTAGAACCATCTTTTTCTTTTACCCAATGATCTGTCTTTCCGCTTCCGTAGCCTTCTTTATTTGCTTTTTGGAGGAATTGTCTCAATCCTTCTTTCATAAATTCCCTCTTTTTGCTTTTCTACAATAACAAAGTTTCTCCGCGGATGCAATACGTTGATGACTGAATATAATATCTAATGGTAAATTACTCTATCTTTTTCAAGAGGTTTATTCCACAACTCTTTCTGATCAGAATATCCTAAAGCAACTACCCCAACTAAATCACCCTGTATTCCAAGTAATTTTTTTATATTATCTTCTTCCAAAACTGGGTCTCCCATGAAAACTCCGCCTAATCCCTGAGAATGAGCAGCTAAAAGCATATTTTCAACTGACGAGCCTATTCCCATAAGCTCGAACTGAAGACCAAAAATTGCTTGATCGACATGTGGACTTTCGATAACTCCTTTTCTTCCTCCCATCACTGGACTGTGATTTTCTATAAATATTGCTACTGGGGCAGACTTTACTATATTTGCAGACTCAACAACAGTTGGGGTAAAGTTCGGGTTGGGTTTTCCAGTTTTTGGATCTATAGGTCCATCTTCTTTGGCCTCAGGGTTGCTTAATAGTAGTCCTGCCACTTTTTCAAGCGTCTCTTTGTCTCTTATTACATGAAATCTCCATGGCTGAGAATTTTTGGCTGACGGCGCTCTTAACCCACACTCTATTACTCTTTTTAGTAATTCTTCTGGGACAGGTGTTTTTTTAAATTCTCTTATACTTCTTCGGGTCATTATGGTTTCCAATACTGCCTCTGAAGAAGGGTTAAATTCTGGGGTTTTGGATGCACTTACTACTTTATCTACAGAGTCCTCACTCATATGAACTTACTCTAGTATAGCAAAAACAATTTATACCTGTTTCTCTTTCTTTCTCGCCGTTACTCTACCGCCTTGCCACTGACCCCTATACATTGAGCCGCCGCCTTTGACTTCACTAAATTGAATATGTACAAAACGCGCGCCCATTTCGATTTCGCAAGTTACGGGTCCTTCATTCTTGAGGCCAAAAATTAAGCCTCCGCAATATCCTGGCGGAACATTGCCTGTACGGATAAACAAACCCGAGCGGTAAGTTGTAGAACGAGGCGTTATACTCGCGGTTAAATTTGCAGGCATATTAACCGACTCAATCGTCTTAACTAAATAAAATTTTCCCGGCTTTATTTTAATACTCTGATGGTATCCTTTTCCGTGACGACCGTCACTTGAATTGATATATTTAGCGACTAATTTTGTTTCTGCGGTTTTGCGATGTGTCTCTCCCAAAAAAGCAGAACCTTTGATTTTGTAAACTTCTCCAAGTCTCAGATCAAAACCAGCGCCTTCAGGATGTTTGAGCTCACGATCGCTTAAGTTTTCAACGAGTTTTTTGCTTTTTACTAACTGTAAAAGTTTTTTTGGTCCTAACACCATAAGTCTAGAATTTTTGAAGTGAGATATTTTCGATGTCTTTGATTTTGAATCTTTGACGTCTTGATGTCAAAAACTCAAGAAATCAAGCTCAAGAAAATCAAAAGCATCCACGTCAAGTTTTCCGAGTCAACTTAGCTACTATTGCCATAGTCACTTCCCCAACCTTTCCTTCTCCGTCAATAGTAATAATTTCTTTTGCAAACTTTTTAGCCAGCCAATTATATCCTTCAACAACTCTTCTGAGCTTCTCGCGGTCTTCATAAATTTCCTTGACATCGTCTTTATGGGAAATTCGCTTAAGAGTCGTAGATAAAGAAATTTTCAAAGAAAACGTGAGATCCGGCACCATAAATTGGTGATACATTGAAAGCACAGAATGCGCAATCAGCATAAAATCCGCAGAATTGTAATCATATTTTCCCCCAGTCCTATCCAAAATTCCATAAACAATTGCCGACCAGAAACATCTATCGGAAACTACAACTTTTCCAGCTTTAAGTGCTGGGATAATAACATCATTGTGGTGTAAAACTCGATCTGTAGAAAATAAATATTGCAACGCAACCGAGGACATTTTAAGCTTTCCTGTCAAAACTTTCTGAATAATATCGCCAACCAAACCCTCTTTTCTCGGCTCTCTGGTTCTAACTACTGATTTTCCCTTTTTCTCAAAATATCTCGCTAATTCTTCAGCCTGCGTTGTCTTTCCCGATCCATCAATCCCCTCCAATGCAATGTAAAGTCCTTTTTTGTAAGGACTTCTTTTGAGATCAATATCTAGCTCAACGTGATACTTCATACTTTTTAGCGGCTAGCAACTAGCGTTCAGCGTTCAGTTTCGAAACTAGACGCTAGACGCTAGACGCTGATAACTAAACGCTCTCCTCCGCAATCCTGCTCTCACTCGGGCCGTCCTGAATCTTGTATTTTGCTTTGGCCTTTTTTGTGTATGGAACTTCTGACGGACTGCTTAATTGCTCAAAGGTCATTGCGCAAATTCTCATGCCAGGAGTAAGTTTTACAGCCATTCTCCCCAAATTTCCAAGCTCCAAAACCGGTTTCCCATCCCATCCCGGATCAAAAATTGAGGCTGTAGAATGAACCACAATTCCCAGTCTTCCCAAAGAAGAACGGCCCTCAAGTCTACCCATAATATCTGCTGAAATTTTTACTTTTTCCAAAGTTACAGCCAAAACAAAATCCCCCGGCTGCATCATAAAACTCTCGCCTTTTGCAACTTTCACTTCTTTTGTAATTTCATTTGAAAAATCTTTTTTGGTTGGATCAATATATGCATTTCTGCTGTGATCAAAAACTCTGAAAGTGTTCCCCAGTCGAAGATCTATGGAGCAAGAACCAAGCTGAGTTGAGAAGTCTGGGAGAGGAGTAATGACAATTTTTTTGCTCTTTAAAGCTTTTTTTATGTCTCCATCCGACAGTACCATAGTTAATTATTTTAAATAAAGTCGCGTCTGACGCGATAAAACCATAGCAAGAGTTTACTACAAAGAAAAATTTTTTAAAAGAGGTAATTTCTTATCTCTCCAACCAAATAAAGAGAACCCGTGACAACGATAATTGTTGAATTGCTAAATTGCTGAATTGCTAAGGCCTTTTTTAAAGCTTTCCCAGAATCTTCTTCAACAATTACATATCTACCATATTTGATTTTGAATATTTGATCTTTAATTTTAAGCGCATCCGCAGATGCGCTGACTACCATGTCTGTTGCCCTATTAAATTCTGTAACAATAATTTCGTCTTGCCTGCCGGCAGGCAGGTCTGCCGCCCGTAAAATTTCTCTCAGCATTTTTGGTATATCTTTGTCGTTTTTAAAAGCAATTAAAAAAGTCTTGCGATCGTTTGGATAAAGTTTTTTTAATGAGTAAATAAACGCTTTCATTTTTGTCGGATTATGCGCACCGTCCAAAATTAGCGTCGAGCTAATTTTGTCCTGAGCGACCAAAGGGAGTCGAAGGATAGGTTTTACAATTTCAAATCTTCCTGGAAAAAAGGCGGTTTTCAAAGCCTTTCTAATCGCCTCATCAGCTATCTTAAATCCCCTGCCTGCCGGCAGGCAGGCTAATTTTTCAAGCTCTAAAACTGTTTTTATAGCCAACGATGCATTCTCTACTTGATATTCCCCCAAAAGAGAAAGCTCTAAATTATTTAACATTTTTATGCGGTCGCTGTCAAAAGTTAAATCAAAAACTGATCCCTCACTACTTTCTTTTTTTATTTTATAATTAGAATTTCTTCCAAGAAGAAAAAGCATCGCCCCAACTTTTCTGCATTTCTCCTCAACAATTTTAATAACCGAAGGCTGTTTAACCGCCGTAGCTACAATAACCCCTTCTCCCTTTATAATCCCAGCTTTTGTTTTTGCGATTTTCTCAACTGTATTGCCCAAAACGTTAGTGTGATCCAATCCGACATTCGTTAATACTGCAATTAAAGGATTAAGGGTATTTGTGGCGTCAAATTCCCCTCCCATCCCAACTTCCACAACGGCAACATCAACTTTTTCCTTAGCAAAATATGTAAACACCATCCCAACCAATATTTCAAAATAAGAAGGCGCCCCAATCGGCATCTTTTTCATACCCTCAATACTAGATAGTATTGATACTAATAAATCTGTGAATTTTTTATCGGTAATCTGCTTCTCGTTTATCTGTAATCTCTCGTTTATTTTTTGAAGATGCGGAGAAATTGTAAGTCCTGTTTTATAACCTGCGGTTGTCAAAATATGGGAAACCAGGTACGCAGTTGAACCCTTTCCTGAAGTGCCACCCACCAAAATAGATTTAAATTTCTCCTGCGGATTTCCCAGAAGAGACAAAAAAATCCGCATTCTTTCAAGTGGATCATGCTCTTTAATAGACTTTGGATCAACTTTAAAAATAATTTTCCCAATAAAACCCTCTAAATATTTTACTGCACTTTCGTAGCTCTTAATTTGCATGAGGATATTATACTTCTTCGATTTCCCATTTGGAAGGATGCTGTGATGACCGCTTTACAAACGCCCCAAGAACTGGAACTGAAGAATTAACCATTGACTTAATTATCTGAACCGATTTCCTTATATCGTCTTTATGCTTTCCATCGTCTACCGGATTTCCGGCACATTCTTGATGACCATGAACTATAATGCCTTTTGAGTAATGTTTTTCTATGGATATGAGCATTTTCTTTTTTAGAGAATTAAGAAGACTCTTTTTTATTTTTTTTGCCCCAAGTAAACCAACCAACCCCGCTTCGGTAATAGTATCGGCATATTTTGCCCTAAATTTTTTCCGGCCAAATCCAGCAACAACCTCCTGCACCCTGCCATCCATGCACCCAACTGATGTAAAAAATTTTTCATCCTGTTTTGACATATTTTGTGGGTGGTAATGGGATCGGACCATTGACCTCGTCTTTATCAGAGACGCGCTCTACCACTGAGCCAACCACCCGCTAAACTAAACTTGAGGCGCGGAGGGGAATCGAACCCCTGCATAGCTGTTTTGCAGACAGCCGCGTTGCCTCTTCGCCACCGCGCCATGAATAAGTCGTCTTAGTATAGCAAAAATAAGACTATTTTGAAAACACTTAGCGGATTACGGCTTGTTTTACAGGAGGGGGCTTACGAACCCATGCGGAATAAACATATCCTTTACCATACTCTAAAAGAGCCTGAAATATTCTCTTTTCAAAGCGGCGCGCCGAAGTCGACACAACAAGATCCTCTTGGTAAATTACCTTCCCATGTTTTTTTAACCTCATTCCAAGATCAACATCCGGACTCATCTGAAAATTTGTATTAACGCTCCCCATTTCTTTATATGTGCTTTTTCTTATCGCACAATTTGATCCGCTCATATTTGGCCTGTCAATATAAAATGTTCCTTTAAGGAAAAAATGGTATAAGACTTTTGTCAACGAATCTACTGTCCTGGACTTTACAGCAAGCCTTGATAATCCTGTTAATCCAACTACATTATCGTTACTAAAAGTTATTGCGATCTTTTCAAGCCAATCTTTAGGAACTTTACAGTCCGCATCTGTTACCGCAATAATATCTCCTTGCGCCGTATCCAATCCTTTTTTAAAAGCAAATACATATCCTTGTTGTTTTTCCGGCAGGACCTTTGCTCCATATTTTCTTGCAATAACAAAAGTCTTATCTGTTGAATTATTATCAACAACAGTTACATCAAGTCTGTCTTTGGGATATGTTTGATTGCTCAGTGATTCCAAACACAAAGGTAAATATTTTTCTTCATTAAAAGCCGAAATAACTACGCTAATAAACGGATACTTTTTAGATTTTTCTTGCAAATTTTTCATAATGCTCAATACTCCTGATCCATTTACCCAGCCACCTTCCCCTATCCATCCAATGCGTATAATTAATTCCCATTCCCAAAGAACGGTTGCCAAACTTAAAAAATCTTTTATTCGGAGTATGATTTTTCATTAAAAACAAAATTCTTTTAAAGTCAACTGTAGCAGGATCTAACATGCCTTGCACAACGTAAGACCTGAAATCATCTGTATCAAAAGGTGTTCCCCTTATTAAGAGCTTGATTTCTTGTAGAAAAGCATCTTTTTTCAATGCATCTTCTGACTTAGATTCATGAGGAACTATTCCGCGTTTCAGCAAAGCACTTGTTAATTCTTCTCGCGCTCTTTTTTTATCGCCAAACGATGTTTTAACAAGATAATCAAACCACATTCTAAGCCTAGCTTCAGACCCAAACCCAACAATAACTTGCAAACCCTTAGCTGATAACGGTAGCGTACCAATAAACGGAAGTTTTACGGTTTTGCCTGTTGGCTTATGGGTACCTGTTGGAACATCAACAAGAACGCGCAGATTATCCCAAATTTCCGGAAGTTGCTTTGCTGTTTCGCTGGCCAGTATTGATCCCATAGAACTGCTATAAAATCTAATACGCATGTTTTGCAAATCGGTTTGATTTTGCGGAAAAAAAGTTCGCAAGAATTCTGCATATAACTTTCCATGCTGAGCAAAACCATGAGTACCCTCTTCGGATTCCACTACGCCTTTCTTAAGATCTCCTACCCATTCTTCAGAAACGCTTCCCCATTTGCTTGTGGGCAATCCGAGAACATGTACCGCAACATCTTGATTCGGATGCCTTTTTACTTCATCTAAAACTGAAAATACTCTATCGTAGACAGCGTTCATTACGTCGTCGGCATCTCCCCCTGGCGGCGGACTAAAAGGCGTAAAGATTACATATGTTAATGGACTTACCGAACTATTTTCAGAAAAACCCACAACTTGCCTAACAGAAATCGATGTATGCGGAAATCTAACACCGGGATATTCTTGCGAATCAAATACTCTAAAATTATTCACAACTTCCCTATCAATAGCATCCAGATATTGACCTAGTTTTTCTTTTCTCGTGTTTGTTTCACTGGCAGGAATTTTGCTTTTATTGTCAACTCTTTCCAAAGTTTTTAACGCAGTTGAATTATAATTACTACGCCATTGCTGTCTTGGCAAATTTATTGTTTTTTCTCCTGACAATTGTTCAGACCCTTTTTCCATAAAAATCTCCCTTATTATGTTGAGCAATAAGCTTTTCGTATAACTTTTCAAAAGATTGTACGGTTTGGGAGAGAGAAAATTCCTGCATAGTTTCAACTGCAGAATCTGAGAGTTTTTTTCTATATGAAGGGTTGCTAATAATTTCCAAACACGCTTGCGCAAATTCCTCAACTGTGTTATCTACCAAAATTCCATTAACTTTATCTTTTACAATTCCATCATAAACAGAATCATTAATAGCAACAACGGGTAGACCGCTTGCCAAAGCTTCAAGAATAACCATTCCTTGAGTTTCTGTTGTAGATGCAAAAACAAAAATCTCCGCATCAGCGTAAACCTTGTTCATTTCTCTATAACTTATTAACCCTGTAAAATAAACATTTTCCCTAATGCCAAGCGCTTGAGCCTCCTGCTCCAGGCTTTTCTTCATTTTTCCATCCCCAACCAAAACTAAATTAGCCTGAGGATCTTTATCGTGAGTCAATTTGAATGCTTTAATCAGAAAATCAACTGATTTTTCTTTTTCCAGTCTCCCGACATAAAGTAAAATTTTTCCATTTTCAATGCTAAGCTTTTTGCGTAAGTATCCTTTTTGCTGTTTTCTGAATTTATCAATATCTACTCCGCTTGGAATAACAACAATGGGTTTTTTAACTCCAAAAGATATCAATTCATCTTTAATTTTTGGCGCCGGAGCTATTACACAATCACACCTATTGCAAAACATTCTACTTACCCTCTCTACGATTTTCGAATTAACTATCTTTCCTTTCAAGAAATAATGGGTAAAATGATTCCACCTAGTGTAATATGTAAAAACATAAGGAATTTTTTTTGCTCTTGCAACTATTAAGCCAAGAGTTGAAATGTTTCCTCCGGACGTTGCATGGATAATGTCAAGTTTTAATTTATAAATCTTGCTTATTGAATCAATAGACAAAGGAAAACCCAATCTGATATCCGGTTTATTTAGTACTTTTAAAGACGGAAGACGTATGACCCTATCTGATTTATCTTTGAAATTTTGATATTTAGGAGCTATTATATAAACCTCATGTCCCAGTTTTTCCAATCCTTTTACCCATCCCTCGACAGAAGTAGCCACTCCGTTGAGTTGGGGTAAATATCCATCCGTAAAAAAACCAATCGTCATATTAATTCTCTAGATTATATCAAATCCACCAAAAAACCACCCTTCGACAAGCTCAGGACCATAGCCCTTTACAAACTTAGGATGGTTAATTGAAATTAATCAGGAAGTGGTAGGAAATAAAATAGAAATTATTCTCCCCGATTGAATCGGGAACAAGTGTCTATCGCACTTGGTGTTACGTTTTTCCTTATTATCTTATGACAATGTCATACTATAGTAAGTTACCGTACATCTCTCAATCCTACTTTTCGCGAAAATTCGCGAACTTTCATTCGCGTCTTTCGTGAATTTTAGAAAGGAGGTGATCCATCCCCAGCTTCGGCTAGGGATACCTTGTTACGACTTAAGCTTCATCGCCGAATTTGGCCTCTGCCGATAAAATCGGCATTCGGCCACCCCCGACTTTGCTGCCTTGCATATCAATCTATTGTTACCAATAGTATGGACTATATCATCTCCCAAATTTTGGGAGTCAGCGTATAAAGAAAGTTTATTTCCAGAATATCTGGTACCTTTCTTTAGAAACGAGAATCTTCGTTTACAAGTCTCTACGGGGCTATGTTCATAAGACGATAGATAGTAGAAAATAGAAAATGGTCGTTGAAGATAGAAAATTGCAGATAGACTGACTAAAGTGTCTTCCATCTATTCCGTAAATTAACTAACTTACCTCCTAAATAAATATATCGCTGAATGATTCGTTCACAAAAATCTTTTTGCCAAAAGCCCAAATCTCTTGCCATACTTATGTGAACTTCCATCTCATTACACGAACCAATTGCAACATCCAAGTGTTTTTGCATTTCTTTTGGAAATCGCCTTTTGGCCCATCCTTCAGCAATATTTGCTGGTGGAGATTTTGAACATCTTCTTAGTTGTGATCCAAGATCATACTTTTCAAAAGTTGGTAATTTATTAACTGCTTTATTAACAATAATTGCCAACCCATAAGCTTCTTTGTAAACTTCTAGATCTTTAAATGACTGAATCACAATCTTATTATAGAGTTTCTATCTTCCATCAGCAATATTCTAAACCTATCTTCCATACTCTATTATCTACCGTCAAAATAAACAAGCTTCCCTCGGTATTGTCCTAAACTTTAGGAGTTCACCGATATTAGCTGATTTTACCCAAAGATTTACATCTTTGGGCCGCCTAAATAAGACGGGCGGTGTGTACAAGACCCGAGAACGTATTCACCGCGGCTTGCTGATCCGCGATTACTATCTATTCCAACTTCATGGGGTCGGGTTTCAGACCCCAATCTGAACTGAGACGAAATTTCAGGGATTAGCTTGGTGTTGCCACTTAGCAACCCATTGTTTTTCGCCATTGTAGTGTGTGTGTAGCCCAGGACATAAGGGCCGTGCTGACTTGACGTCTTCCCCTCCTTCCTCCCCGATAAAATCGGGACTGTCTCCAATGAATATTTAACATTGAATGGGGGTTGCGCTCGTTTCCCCACTTAAGGGAACACCTCACGGCACGAGCTGACGACAGCCATGCAGCACCTGTGCTATCATCCTTGCGGATTTCTCCCAATTTCTTGGGAAATAAACGATAGCATGTCAAGTCCTGGTGAGGTTTTTCGTTTTGTCTCGAATTGAACCACACGCTCCACAGATTGTGCGGGTCCCCGTCAATTCCTTTGAGTTTTAGCCTTGCGGCCGTACTCCCCAGGCGGTTCGCTTAACGTGTTAACTTACGCCGCCGCTCGCAAAATCTACGATTTTGTATGCAAAGTCATCAGACTTTGCGAGCGACAGCTAGCGAACATGGTTTACAGCTAGGACTACACAGGTATCTAATCTGTTTCGCTACCCTAGCTTTCGTGCCTCAGCGTCAGAGAAAAACCTAGATGCTTGCCTTCGCCTTTGGTGTTCCAGCTAATATCAACGCATTTCACTGCTACTCTAGCTGTTCCAGCATCCCTGTCAATCCTCAAGTCGCCCAGTATCTTACCTTTTCCTCGGGTTAAGCCCGAGTATTTAAAATAAGACTTCGGCGACAGCCTACGCACACTTTACGCCCAATGAATCCGGATAACGCTTGCCCCCTACGTATTACCGAGACTTCTGGCACGTAGTTAGTAAGGGCTTATTCTACCCGCCGTGAATGGCGGGTCAAAAGGAGTTTACAACCCATAGGCCTTCATCCTCCACGCGGCGTCGCGTCGTCAGACTTTCGTCCATTGCGAACTATTCCTAGTTGCTGCCACCCGTAGGTGTACTGCCCGTGTCTCAGTGCAGTTGTGGCTGACCGACCTCTCAGTCCAGCTACCCGTCATAGCCTTGGTGGGCTTTTACCCCGCCAACTAGCTGATAGGACATAGGCTCCTCCCTTAACGATCAGTTAAGATCTTTACTCTTACGAGACTATGGACAATTACCCCATCTTTCGATGAGCTATGGTCCATTAAGGGGTAGATTCCTATGTATTACTCACCCGTCTGCCGCTGTCGCGCGTAGCGCGAAAGATTTTAAGATTTAAGGACTTAAATGATAAATCTTCGTGGCTTATCACTTAAATCTTGTAGTCCTAAAGTCTTTTGTGCTACGCACAACCGCTCAACTTGCATGCCTAAGGCACGCCGCCAGCGTTCATCCTGAGCCAGGATCAAACTCTCAAAAAAATTTCGATGCGTCGAAATTGATATCGACAACATCGAAAACTCCGCAAAATGCGGAGATTCCTACCACTTCTTGATCAAGGAGTGAATACGAAGTATGAACTCCGCAGACCTCGCCGAAAATCGCTCCGTGAGCCGCAGTTCAAATGAACTAAGGCGAACGGTAAGATTAGGCGGGCCACATTCCCTCCTTCTTTAAAAAATTTACACCTCACTGACAGTAAATTTTTAGAAGTAATCCTGTCCATTTTCAGTTATCAAAGAGCTGTTCGACTTTTCATCCAGAAATTAGCTAAAAATAAATGTCTCATATTTATTTCAAGCCAGCCGAAGGAACAAAAAATCCCGCCAAAAGCGGGCTTTATAAAAATTGCTTTTGGCAAAATCTTTTACATACCAAAAACAATTATAACCATTTTAAAAGAATTGTCAATGTAGCAAAACAGTTCACGTCAAAACGAGCAATGTCAACTTTTGAGTATGCCTAATTCTGTTGCCTTCTTTATAGCCATTTCTATATTCGTTACTCCTAATTTTGCAAGTATTTTTCTCTTGTAATCATGTACCACACGCGTTTTAATAGGCTGCACCAACCGATTCGCTATTACTGAAGGCAATAATCCTTTTGCAAACAATTCTAAAACCTGTGTTTCCCTATTTGTCAATATCTTCTTTGCCGCAGGAGCTATTGCATCTCCTTGCTCTTCCTGTCTTTCTCTAAAAGCATAGTAGTACACTACTGTTTGTGTTTTATTTCTAAGTCCAACGCGTTCACAAACTCTGGTTATAGAATGACTAATGTACCCCTTTGCATCTTCGGTAGTTTCAACACTAAGTGCATTAAATTCTTCTTCTGTTAAGTTTTCCTCTCCAGCATAGGTAAAAGCTTCTAAGATAGCTCCTTCTTTGCCCCTAAGAGTTTTAAATAAGCCCCAATCAAAGTCTTCCTCGGCTAGCTCTTCAGTCCTCAGCAATCCTGTGTTTAGAGAGTGAACTACAGCCGCTGTTGCACCGGTTACTCCAAATGACGCATAAATTTTTTTTAACTCTCTTCCAACATCAATGCCGTTATTCTGAAGACTAAACTGCTGAGAAATTTCCCTAGGAGGATTTCCTTTGCCCAATAATCTTAAAATATTTAATTGCTGACCCGTTATAACAGGCGAAGTTTCTGAACGGGCTCGAGAATCTCTTTCCATAAAATCTCTATTTAGTATTATAAGCCATCACCCTATATATAACAATCCCCAGGGACACTATTACATTAAGCGACTTGTTTACTCCCCACATCGGAAAAAATTGCAAGAACATTTACAAATCCGAAGCAAGCAAGAAACCAATTTTTTTATACCAGCCATCAAAAGAAAATACTGCATCAGCATTAAGATTTTTTGCAACAGAAGCAACAATCGCATCGAAAAAAGTATTTTTCTTTGAACCTACAGGGCTATAAAACTTCGTAGCCTCCTGCATTATTCTTTCATCAACATATTCCACCTCAAATATTCTTTTTTTATAATGCTGAATTAATAGTGCCGCAGCAGTAGAATTCGACAATTTTCGATGCAATGTTGTGATTCCTTCCGCAACTGCCGTATTGGGAAATATAATCCTAATTCCTGTTGCAAGAAATTTTCTATTTATATCTGAAATTTTATTGTGAAGCACATCATTTTTAAAATATAAACCAACAAGAATATCGGCATCAGCAATAACAATAGTATTTTTATTTATCATTTTCCTTATAGACTTTCTTTTTCCCTCCCCAAGTATAGTAATCATGATTGAAAGCCAAATCGCGAGGACCGGAAACACTTAGTTTCTCCGCTTCTTTCGCAATATCTAACAGTGCCCTCGCGGAGGAAGATTTCTTGGGCTTAACTATTTTTAATCCTTCTTCAAGTATTTTGCGGGTGACTTCTGCTTTTGTGGTTCCTTGCAATTTAGCAAGATAACCTATTTCCCTATTTAATTCTTCCGGCAAATAAATATGTGTTCTTTGCATAATAATCAAAATATATCACATGTAACATGTGCGTGTCAAGAGCTTTCCATGACCTTAAATAAAACAATTCCCAGGCTTACAACAACGTTTAATGATTTGTTTACTCCCCGCATCGGAATTTCAACTATTTGGTCAGACATTTCTAGGACTTCTTTAGAAGCTCCTGTTGTTTCATTTCCAACAACCAATGCTATTGGCAATTTGTAATTTGCTTTATCATACGGAATACTTTTTTTATCCTGTTCTATAACAATAACCCGTAAATTGTTAACTGTTAATTGTAAATTGTTAATTGCTTCTACCGCAGTTTCCGCATATTCCCACGCCACCCACTCAGTTGTGTTAATAGAAGCCTTTTTGATCCTTGTATGAGGCGGTGTTTCTGTTTCCCCGCACAGAATTACTTTTTCAGCCGAAACCGCATCTGCTAATCTAAATATTGAACCGATATTATATGTGTCCATTACATTATCCAAAATAATATAAATCGGATTTTTCTTAATCTGCTTTCTCTTTTTTTCCGTAGATTTTGTAGTTCGTAAATCCGCCGCTCCTAATTTGATCATTATTAAAGAATTTTATCAAAGGAGTAAAGATTAGTCAAAGTTAAAGTTTTTTAAGAAGCATTAAATTTCCCTTTATTAACGCTTCTTTTTTAGCTCTTGTCCAGCCTTTAAGCTGTTTTTCCCTTCGCATCGCCTCAAGTCGAGTAGAATATTGCTCTGAGTAAGCTAATTTAAATTCTTTTCCATTTTTAATAAACCTTGCGGCTTTTTTAGTTTTATTTATTTGCTGTTTTTCTCTGACTTGAAGGTTGTTCGTTTGGCCAATATAAAGTTGACGTGAGGAACTGCGAAGAATATAAACGTGAAACATATTCCTTCGACTCATTAAATGGTTCGACTTTGCTCGCCATTATAATTCGCTCAGGACGGTTCTCTCGCTGGCTGAAAGCCGTGAGCGAGCTTAGCGAGTCGAACCGGGTGTTGGCGTTGGCTCGCCTCGCTGCGAAGCGGGAGCTGCTTTTTGTAATTTCTCTGAAGCATCTTGAAATTCATTTACCAGATTTTTGACCTGTATGGCATGGATCAAAGCTTCGTATCTGGCTGGTTGGTTTTTGGCAGCTGCTTCGCTTGCAAGTCTTGTCAAAACATCTATTGCGCGGTTGATGCCAGTTGCTGAATGAGCTGCTTTACTGATATTGTCATCAATTTCCAAGCGTAAATCTTCCTCCATTTCATTTATCAAAAGATCTGCCGGCAAATTATCTTCTATCTTGACTTTTGAAACCTTTAGAGACTCTTTTGCCGCTTGGACTTGTGCTTTTATTTCTCCTTTTGCGTCTTTTTCCAGAACAGAAAGAGCTTTTTGCTTTTCTTTAATCGAGTCATTTACAGATTTTGCCAAAAGACTTATGCTGCGTCCTGTAAGTTTGGCATTAGCAATATCATTAGAAGCTTCTTTAAGATTATCAGCTACTCCAAGGAGCGCGATTCTAACTCCATGAACATTATTTTTGGCTAACATCAGCTGAAGTTCTGCCAACCTTTCTCCTGCAACAGCGTTATGTATTTTTGCTTTTTGCTCCGGAGTAAATGCCAACAGCAAGCGGAATTCTTGTTTTAGTCGGTCAAGAAAGAATATTGGGCTGTCAGGAAGAAGAAAACCCGGTCCTTCGGCGGTTGGAGGAATGGACAAAACCGGCATAGACTCTACTCCCAAAACTTCCTCCAGATGATTAGCAGACGCTGAATTCGCAGCAATTAACGAGGTCGAACTAACGCTTAGAAGAAAAATTAATCCTTGGATAAATAACTTCCTCACACTATTTATAGTGATACCTTTTTATACAGATGTCAAGGGGTAAATTATTTTTTAATATCTTCCAATTTCCAAGCCGCAAATGTGCATGCGGGGTAATTGCTGCAACCATAAAACTTTCGGCCGCGGCGGGTTTTTTTGATTATTACATCTCCCCCGTCTTTGGGACACTTGAAATTGGTTTTTTCTAAAAATGGCTTTGTGAATTTACAATCCGGAAATCTACCGCAAGATAAAAACTTGCCAAACCTGCCAGTTCTCACTACCAAATTTCCCTCCCCGCATTCCGGACATTTTTCATTGGTTTGCTCAACAGCAATATGTACTCTTTCCGCTCCCTCTACTTCTTTCAATCTTTTTTCAAAAGGGCTATAAAAATCCTTCATCATAGGAACCCATTCTTTTTGTCCATGAGCAATTGCGTCCAAACTATCTTCCATCTCAGCTGTAAAAGGGATATCGTCAATATCTGAAAAGTTTTTGACCAGAAAGTCACTGACCGCAACTCCGACGGCCGTCGGAGTAAACTTCCCCTCTTCCTTATCTATGTATTGACGGGATTCAATTGTTGAGATGATTGTAGCGTAAGTTGAGGGTCTCCCAATCCCCTTTTCTTCCAAAGTTTTTATAATAGAAGCATCGTTGTATCTTGGCGGAGGCAAAGTCTCATGTTCTTTTTCCAAAACATCAGCAAGGTTTAATTTTTCGTTAACTGTAAATTGAGGAAGTCTATTATCCGCAAGTCCCAGAGGATTTACTTTTAGAAATCCGTCGAAAACAAGAACCGAGCCATTGGCTTTTAATTTATATGGCAATGCATCTACCAAAACAGTTATTGACTCTATAATCGCATCCGACATCTGCGATGCTACTGCCCTTCTCCAAATCAATTCATACAATCTTCCATAATCCCTTCCCAGTTGGCTATTGACTGTTGAAGGTTGAGTGTTCAGACCCGTAGGTCTGATGGCTTCATGTGCTTCTTGGGCTAATTTCTGTTTTGTTTTATAAAATCTTGGTTTATCCGGCGCGTATTTTTCCCCAAATTCTTTTTTTACAAAATTTATAATTGCAAACATTGCAGATGAAGAAATTGCCACCGAATCAGTTCTATGATATGTTATATAACCTTCCTCGTATAATTTCTGCGCCAAACTCATTGTTCTTTTCCCATTCATAAAAAGCCTTCGCCCTGCATCCTGCTGCAGAGTGGAAGTTGTATATGGAGGCGTCGGACTTCTTTTTGTTTCTTTTTGCAAAACATCTGCGACTGCAAACGTTTTTGTTTTCAAATCCTGAGCAAGCGCTAAGGCTTTTTTCTCAGAAGCTATTGAGGTTTTTGTAATTTTATACTGCCCATCGTACAGATCAAAACTCTTTTGAATCTCAATCTTTTCACCGTTAATTTCTATCAATTCAAACTCTGTAGAATCTTCTTTTGGTTGCCGACTCAAGAAAACCTCGATTGTCCAATATTTTTCTTTTCCAAATTTCTCAATCTCTCTTTCTCTTTCCACTATCAAACGCAGAGCAACTGACTGGACGCGGCCTGCAGACAGGCCTCTGCGCACTTTTTTCCACAAAAGCGGAGACAACTTATAACCAACCAGTCTATCCAAAACCCTTCGCGCTGTCTGCGCATCAACCAAATTTCTATCTATTCCGCGAGGATTTTTCAAAGCCTCATCAATCGCTTCTTCGGTAATTTCATGAAAAATAATCCTCACAATAGACGGTAGATGATCGACCGTAGAAGATGGAACTTTGAAGGTAGAAGCTTGAGGGTTGATTTTTTTTGAATCTATCTTCAACTTTCTATCTTCTACCCCTACCTTCAATTTTCTACCATCTATCGTCAAAAGTTCTGCGATATGCGAAGCGATGGCCTCTCCTTCCCTATCCGGGTCAGTTGCCAGAATAATCGAATCCGCATCTTTTGCAGCGGATTTGAGTTCTGCAATAATTTTTTTCTTATCTTCTACCAACTCAAATTGCGGTTCAAAACTACCATCAACATCAACGCCTAATTTACTTTTCGGCAAATCAATTACATGCCCCATCGAGGCCTTGATCTCATAATCTTTTCCCAAAAATCTACCTATCGTCCTCGCCTTCGTAGGTGACTCAACAATAACTAGATTCATAATTTATTCTTTATCATTCATCATTATATATGGAAGTGTCAAGCCCCAGAACCAAAAACCCTTCTAAAATTGCTTTTAAGAAGGGTTTGGGTAAGACAAGTTGTTTAAAAATTCCTGAAAGACTATCGCAAACAAAAGAACCAAGGGGAAAAGAACCAAATTCTATTTTTGTCTCCCACGAACCACAGAACCAAACCTAGGACCAGCATCGCCAACAAAGTAGTAGTCCAACCTCGGCCTGCCAAGCCACAAGCCCAGACCAGCAGCGCGGTTAGACTCAACCGACGTACCTGGTAAATCTAGAAAATGATGCTCTAGGATTTTTGGATTAGATATATACAAAGCTATTCCGTCAAGTTAAG
>Ga0213870_1000539_pt1 | contig 17590 bp, 18 predicted proteins | sample WICALVC2017_Meta_FD_160119 | JGI IMG/M metagenome (GOLD analysis project Ga0213870, IMG submission 160119) | Freshwater microbial communities from subterranean cave lake in Wind Cave National Park, South Dakota, United States - WICALVC2017 | ecosystem: Environmental > Aquatic > Deep subsurface >... | reverse complement strand
GGAACAAACCAGAGGAATTGAGGCTTTTACCAGGAATGCATATCTGTCCTTGATTTCTTACTGTCTTAACAAATTTCATCTTGTTGGAGTAAGGAGTTATTAATTATGAGACAAACTCTGTCTGGCATTTTGGAAAGCGTTTGTATGACATATTTTGGGAGAGGTTTACTCACATGAAGCCTAACACCAAATTCCCGCTTAATCTGATGATTTCTATTTTCCTTGAACGTTTTTTTCATAAATGTGTTTTAAAAAATTCAACTGTCTTTTGCATCGCTTGAGTGAAACTACCTCCGGTGAGGTTGTGGCCACCTGAGGAATATTCTTGTAGTTCATGTGTAACTGAAGTAGCGTCAAGCAATCGCATCAAATTGCGGCTGTATTCAATACTTACGACATTGTCATTAACCGCGTGGTTAATTTGAATCGCGCCTTTAAGATCAGATAAATAATTAGTCGGAACCACCTGTTTCCAAAACTCACTTTGCGGATCAAATTGACCATATGTATCAAATAACTCTTTGCGTTTGCGAGCCCTCTCTGAATTTGCAGGAGGGGGTTGGTAGCTGCCATCTTCGATACTATATGCTTGAAAATCAGTATACGTATAGACCGCTCCTGCCCAAATAACTACTGCTGGAATTTCAGGCTTTGCTGCAAAACTTCTGAAAACTACGTTGCCAGCCATGCTATGCCCCCACAAACCAATCTTATCCGGATTTACAAAATCAGATGATGCTAGCGCGGCACTAGCGTTAAGTGTGTCAATAATGTAATCGCTCGAATAATATCCACCACCGGCTTCACCTTCTGAATCGGCATGCCCTCGTAGATCTATTTTGAAAACCACAAATCCATTTCTTGCTATATAATCAACGTAAGAAACATAATTTTGAGTTGTTTGATAATTTTGTGGAGGAATGTAACCGTGAACAAAGACAATCGCTGGCCAACCCGAAGCCGGTCGTTCACCTTGTGGCATTGTTAACAAACCATTTATCCTCAAGCCGTCTGAGTCATAGCTAGTCACATAACTCTTATAGTTTTGATGTTCTGAAACTTTTTGAAGATCACCAATTCTGCTTTTATATACCCTTTGTCTCAAATATGGAATAGTTAGTTCTTGGAAAGGATACGGACTGGGTGATGGTGAGGACGCAGGCGTGAATTGTAGATTAACTATTTCAGAAAGTGGAGATTTTAGATTTCGGTTACCAGTTCCAAAAGTGTAGTGCCATACCAAGAGGCTCGTGGCCACAAGAATTGCACCAAAGAGGATCAATTTAAGATAATAAATCTTAAACTTTTTTCTATTTAGTGAAGAAGTTACATCTTCTTTATCTGATATGTCCGTATTCATGTCAGTTAGTATATGTTAGTCTGCTGAAAGAATAAAGCGAGATTTCTTAAGCAAAGAAATGGTATACTGATACTTTCAAATATGAAAAAAATTCTGGTTATAATTATTTTTCTCGTCTTGGGTTTTAGCTTTACCCTTACATCTCTCTTCAAGATAACAAATAATCAGGGCGCTCCACCATATGACGTTTCATTTAACGATGATCTTGACATAAATAGATTTTCGTGGCTAAAAAATTGGAAACGTCCGGATGGACCTCCCAAAGTAGGACTCCAAGTCGGACATTGGAAAAATGATGAATTACCGGATGAACTTGCGAAATTAAAAGGTAGTACTGGCTCAAAAGGCGGCGGTAAATCTGAATGGGAAGTGAACTTAGCGATTGCGGAGCAAACAAAAAAACTTTTGGAAGAAAAAGAGGTCGCAGTGGATATTTTACCTGCCACAGTTACGCAAGAGTATTGGGCTGACGTATTTGTATCCATTCACGCCGACGGCAGTACAGAACCTGGTAAATCAGGCTTCAAGGCAGCTTCTCCCAGAAGAGATTTCAGTGGTAACGCTAACAAACTATTAATGTTTATTGAAGAAGAGTATGCGCAAGTAACAAATCTTGCAAAAGATCCCAATGTGACCCGCAATATGCGAGGTTACTATGCATTTGCCTGGTGGCGATATGATCACGCCGTGCATCCTATGACCTCATCAGTAATTCTCGAGACCGGCTTTCTTACCAGCCCTTCTGATAGAAGATTGATCGTTAATCAGCCCGAAGTGGCAGCCGCCGGAATTGCTTCTGGTATCATAAACTTTCTTACTAACGAAGGTTTACTGACTTGATCCAGCCTTTTATATAAACTGTTGGAAATAGAAAATAATAAAAACTACGATATAAAAAGGTTCTGTAAATAAACCTGGAACATATTTTTTGTTTATTCCCCACCAAACCACGTGCCATAATCCATTGACAAACATTAATAGAATAAAAATTGACATAATTGACATAAATATATTACGGTAAGGAAATATTGTAATTAATAAAACAGACAACCAAAAAAGAAAAAATAAAATCTCAAAGTATAAAAAGAATCTAGAACTCATCTTGAACAAAGGAAATTTCACATTGAATTTATTGGATAATTCCTCAATAGAGTGAAGCATTTGTATAGACATCATGACTAAAAACGTCGTTTAAAAAGCTAACATAAAAGACTTATAGCCAAGGCTTGATTTGACAACTGAATTGTCTCAAGAGTATTATACTTATTACTTATGCCAAATATAATTGATAGAAATCCAAAAGTATTGGGAGGTCAACCGGTTATAAAAGGTACACGAATACCAGTAGCTCGGGTAGTGGCACTCCATATTCAAGGATATAAAATCAAAGATTTCAAAAGAGACTATCCCTATATTGATCTCTCTAAAAAAGATCTGCAGCAAATTTACCGCTACTATCTAAACCAACTTGCGTAAATCGAAACCCACTAAAAAGAAAAAGTTTCGAATTCTTCTTGACTCTGCTTTTGCTAAGTCTAGCGCCTTCCCTCGTCTCAGAAAGAAAGTCAATCTGGCTCACGCGGTCCACGACTTAGGACTTTCACCTCAGGCGGAAGATGAGGAGATATACCAAGTAGCGGACAAGGAAAAAAGATTTGTCCTGACAATTAATTTCAAAGACTTTAAGAAACTTGTTAAGCGAGGAAAACCAGGAATCATCGGCATTGAATCACAACTGACAAATAACAATATCGATATAAAACTCACAACATTTCTTGCAGATAAAGATCCGCTCGATTATATTGGAAAAGCGATAAGTATTTGAATAGTTATGTTTTGATAATTTACCCCTAACTGTCTTTTCGTTACAGTGTATTAATTCTTGAATGAAAATTATTTAGTTTTTCTAATTACTCAAATACGGTATATAATCTTCGCTAAATTGCTTTGTATAATAAGTAACGAAATGTTTCAGTGTATTCCTCTAAAAAATTCTCAAGTTCACCTATGTTACTTTTATACATTCGTTCTCGGAGGTACGGATTTGTTATTTCTCGGAAAAGAAAAGGAGTGATGGTTGGCGCTGCTAATATTAATTTTCTGTTCTTCCTGGAACAACTGGCTGTTTAACTACTTGATTGCTGTTAACTATCGAGAAAAAAAATTATTAATAAACTAACTAAAAAAATGGTAGCATCACAACAAGCCAGATATTTTTTGCGCCCAGCTTTCGGATTTGCGAAATGAAGCCACTAGATAAATTCATAGATTGTAGTTTACAAAAATTTCGACTCAATATGAAGCATATTAAAATACCTCATATTACATATTATAGGACATTTTTGCTATAATTCCTTCCATGTCTGAATTTATTCAAACTAATCCTCTCAGAGGTTCACCTTTACCTGTTATACTCGCTGAACAAGATATTCAGCATCATCATGCTTGGGCAGAAGCATTAAGACGATTTGGTAACATTTATAGCACTGTAGCTCAAGCTGCCGCTGAAATTCAGGGCGCACACCCATATGTTCATCCTTTGTTAGAATTGTATCCTTTAAATCCACCGAATTCATTTATTGAAACAACCGCAATCTGGACAACTGTACATCCAGAATCTATTTATACCTTTTCTACAGCCTATCATGTAGGTAGTTCGCTCGCGCTAGATGCACTTTGTCGTGAAGAAAATCTATTACCACCAGCTATACATTATTTTGAAAAAACCAGAACCCATCGTGGACTAGGATTGTCTACAATGGCTATTCTGCTTGAAGCAGCCGGCGAAGATCCAGGTGGTAAAGATGCTTCTATTTGGGCAGGTTTACATGTTGATCCGGAACAAATATCAATAGAGCACTATATCGCCCAACTTGGTGAAACAGTGAATGATCGTATAACTGAATTATTTTTTGTGCATTCTCAAAAGAGTGAATTATTAGAGATTCACCCTACATTTATTCGTGTTTTAGAGATGCTCAGTCGTGGACAAAAGCCGACCGAAGACCGAGAGGCTAGTGCATGGATTGATACTGTGATGCAGAGTGTCTTCAGATATTGTGGTATTCGTTTTACGTGGTATAAAATGCTTGCTAGCTTTTTGCGAGGAGAAGCTGAAAGTATTTACGCTGATTCGTGCGAGAATTTAACAGATGTATTACTTCTCAACGAACTAGATAGGTATCATGAGATTTCTAAAAGTGGTAAACGATATAACCCACTACCACCACCACAAGCAGTGGTTTTAGAGTTGAATTTGTCGAATATTTTTGATCAAGTACTTCAAAAATCACCTTATTTGTTTGTACCGGGATATTCACCTAGAGACGCTGATGAAATCGTATCTCTTCCATTTATAACAATCGATGCTCTAAGACGTGTATTCGCTTGGGAGCCAAATAACATACAAGAAAATACAAAACGAAAACTAAAGACACGCTCTATACCACTTCTGTCCGTAGAAGCTATTCCCTCTGAAAATCTGCTTGATCCTCGACAAAATGCGCGTCTTGACGTTAATTCATTATCACCTGTAAAATCAATATGCAGCCTTCGCTATCCGACTCGTAAAGAACGACAAGCAAAATGGCGGGAGCGGCTAGAAGCCAAACTGATGGCTCCCCTTGTTCCTTTTCGAATTTTTCCTTTTGGGTCAGCTAACTTTCAAGCGAATAGATTGTATGATATTTTTGGAGAACAATTGCTGGGAGAGAGTGACTCATGGAAATTGATCAAAGGCAGTTTTCACCGCGAGTTGAGTGATATTTCACTTCCAGGTATCATGTATTAGATTGCATCTGTAATTTGGGTTAGAACCAGCCTTTTTTCTTGTGGGATTCTTCTTCAAATTCGGTTAGAAGTTCTTTTTGTTTGCTTGTTAGTTTACTTGGTACTACTACTTTCACTCTCACATATTGATCACCACGTGCATTGGATTGAATATGTTGAACCCCTTTACCTCGCAATCGGATAATAGAACCTGGCTGAGTTCCTGGTTGAATTTTAAGTTTCAACGGCCCATCAATTGTCGGCAAAGTTACAATAGATCCTAACGCAGCTTGGGAGAAACTTATTTCAATATCAGTAACTAGATCAAAATCCTCTCTTTTAAAACGTGAATCAGGTTGAACATTTAAAAGAATATCAAAATCACCAAATCTGATTCTTGATCCACTGTCTACTCCTGCTGGAATTTTAATAGTCTGTTTTTTACCATCTACATCTACAGTTTTCTCTACTCCCTTAACTGCTTCCATAAAATCAATTGTTAATCGATATATTGGACGCTGTTTAGCTCCTCGCCTTCCAAAGGGAGAGACTCCGCCACCAAAGAATTGCTCAAATATTTCAAACGGGTCAGAAAATCCGCCAAAATTTATACCTTCAAAAGGAGATCCGCCACCATCACCGGATGTACTATAAGAATAAGTAAAAGGACCGTATCTACCGGTACGCGTTTGAGCACCACCAAAGGGTCCCTGTTGTCCAAAACCGCTTCCAGGGGCAAAAGCAGCTTCGCCATACTGATCATAAACTTCTTTTTTCTTAGGATCTGAAATCACTTCATAAGCACGAGTAATCTCTTTGAATTTTTCGCTTGCTTTTGGATCTTTGTTTCTATCCGGATGCCACTCTAGGGCTAGCTTTCTATAAGCACGTTTAATCTCTGCCTCAGAAGCGCTCTTGGAAACACCCAAAGTTTGATAAAAATCTGCCATTTTAATTATTTTACTAGACTTTTGCCATTTCGAGCAAAATTCGTGCAGTTGGATTAGAATTTGTTGCTGATTTGCGAAAAGGAAAGCGGGAACTGAAATTCCCGAAGGCTTCCCGAGCAAATCAGCTTACAAAAACTTTCCAAGAACCCATTTTGCGAGAAGTGCAAAAGTCTAAGACTTTACCAAAAAGGCGCGCTGCGCGCGCCACTACCCTAATGCCTAATGCCTAATGCCTAATGCCTAATGCCTAATGCCTAATGCCTAACTTACCACTTCCCCTTCTTGTACATCCTCTTTTTTAGTTTTCTTTCCTCCCTTTTTCTTCTCACCGTCGGGTTCTTCGGAAGGAGTTTGGGTGTCTCCCGGTTGAGCTTGTTGCTGCCCCTGATACATAGATTGACCTATTTTTTGAAGTGAATCTGACAAATCTTTTGTTTTTGCCTCCAAATCTTCTTTAGTTCCTGCCTCAAGTATAGACTTGAGAGCCGTTACTTTATCCTCAACTTCTTTTTTAACTTCGGCTGATACTTTCTCGCCAGCATCTTTTAAAGACTTTTCGGCAACATAAATCATATTATCTGCTCGGTTTCTGGTCTCAATCTTTTCTTTCTTCTGGGTATCTTCGGATGCATGTGCTTCCGCTTCCTTCGTCATCTTGTCAATTTCGTCTTTAGACAGACCGGTAGATCCTGTAATTTTTATGCTCTGGCTCTTACCGCTCGCTTTGTCCTTGGCATGGACATTTAGAATTCCATTGGCATCAATATCAAACATGACCTCTATCTGAGGAATCCCACGCGGAGCAGGTGGTATACCATCAAGAATAAATCTACCTAAACTCTTATTATCAGCTGCCATAGGTCTCTCTCCCTGAAGAACATTTATTTCAACTGATGTCTGATTATCAGCTGCTGTTGAGAAAATTTCAGATTTTGATGTAGGAACGGTTGTATTTCGCGTTATTAGTGGTGTTGCAACTGCTCCCAATGTCTCAACTCCTAGAGTAAGCGGTGTTACATCCAGTAAAACCACATCTTTTACCTCTCCCGTGAGGACTCCAGCTTGAATTGCTGCGCCAATTGCTACTACCTCATCCGGATTTACAGAACGATTTGGTTCTTTACCAAACAAGCTTTGCACTGCTTCAAAAACCTTGGGCATTCTAGTCATGCCACCAACCATTACTACTTCATCTACTTTCTCCTTGGAGATCTTGGCATCCTTCAAGCATGCCTCCACTGGGGCAATTGTCTTGGCAATCAGATCCTCAACTAGACTTTCTAATTTAGACCTTGACAACTTAACAACCAAATGCAGTGGTCCGTCTTTGCCTTGGGTAATAAATGGCAAATTTATTTCCGCCTCAAGACTGGTAGATAGTTCGATTTTTGCTTTCTCGGCACTATCACGTAACCTTTGAAGCGCTTGTGAGTCTTTACGCAAATCTACAGCATGTTCTTTTTTAAATTCATCAGCTAGATAGTCGACAATTATTTTGTCAAAATCATCTCCACCCAAATGAGTATCACCGTTAGTAGCTTTAACTTCGTATACACCTTCTCCCAATTCAAGAATCGAGATATCAAACGTACCTCCTCCAAGATCATAAACTGCTACTGTATGGGCGTGTTTCTTGTCCAATCCATAAGCGAGAGCTGCTGCAGTCGGTTCATTTAATATTCTCTTTACAGTAAGACCCGCAATCTCACCAGCTTGTTTTGTGGCTTGTCTTTGAGAATCGTCAAAATAAGCTGGTACGGTAATTACTGCCTCTGTTACTTTATCTCCCAGATAGCTTTCGGCATCCGCTTTTATCTTTTGCAAAATCTGGGCTGAGATTTCTTGAGGAGTAAATGTTTTTCCTCCTGCTTCAACTACTGCCATGCCATCACGACCTGCTTTGATAGTATAAGACAACCACTTGAGATCGTTCTGAACCGCCTTATCAGAAAATTTTCTCCCCATCAGTCTTTTTATAGAATAAATGGTTGACTTGGGATTAATCACCATTTGGCGCTTTGCGACATCACCTACTATATGCTTAATAGGATCCACAACCGATGGGATTACGTTTCTGCCTTCGGCTGAATGAATTACTTTGGGACTACCACCTTCCATAACTGCCACACAACTATTGGTGGTTCCGAGATCAACTCCAATTATTTTTGCCATTTTTTAATCCTCCCTTTATACGTTTAATAATTTAAATTACAAATGTCATTCCGAACTTGCTTGCACTGAGCTTGTCGAATGTGTTTCGGAATCTAAAGCCTTATCAACTTTTCTCTTACCCACTTTTACTTTTGCTACCCTAATTACTTCTCCAGCCAACGTATATCCAGCTCTAACCTCTTCAATTACTTCATCTTCTTTATCGGTTTCTACCACTTCGACACATTCCATGGTATGCGGTTCAAATTTCTTACCAACAACGTCAATTTTTTCTACTTTTTCGCTTGAAAGTACTTCTTTAAATTGTTTAAGTGCTAGTTCAAGCCCCTGATCATTTAATACTTTCTGGGCTGCCTCTAAAACATCTAGTACTTGCAATATCTTGGTTATTACTACTTTGGCCGCATGCCGAGCGTCGTCAATTCTCTCTTTGGCTATTCTTTTCTCTAAATTCTGGTAGTCAGCAAGTGCCCGTAAGTATTTTGATTTCCAATCCTCCAAATCTTTAGTTAACTTTTCAATTTTGGCAATGTCTTCTTTTTTTTTCATTGCAACTCTTACCAATTACTCGAAACCTCACTTATTAAATTACCTATATAACGAACCATCGGTATAATACGAGAATAGTTGAGTCGAGTTGGACCTACTACTCCAATAGCGCCAGTAGTGGCTGGAGATTTGAATTGGATAAATACACCACCACAATCCTTCAAGTAAGATCTCCTTAAATCTTCTCCTAAAAGTATCGAAACTGGATCTGAACCTGTTTCAAAATTAGAAAAGATATCCCACCAATAATCATATTCATCTAGAGTATCTAATAAATGCCTAGTAAAATTGATGTCAACAAATTCAGGCATATTTAAAATATTTCCTACACCTGATGTGTACATATCTCCTTCGTCAGTTGCCGCAAGTGACATGGTTTTGGTTTGAGCAGCGAGAGCCCTAGTTGCCTCACGAAGTAATTTTTCCCTTTCGGCCTTATAATCCAATATTTTTTGCTTTACACTTACCTCATCGGCTACAGACAATTCTTTCGGCTGCATTAATTTAGATACGTAGATCTTGAGAGCTGTAGGAGTTGGAGTTCTTCCAGCAGAAATATGGGGTTGCTTCAAATAACCAAACTTGGTTAACTTCACCATTTCGTTGCGAATAGTTGCTGGAGAAACTCCCAGATTATATTTTTTCTCCAATGGCTCAGAGCCGACTGGTTCGGCAGTTTCTATATACTCTTCAATTATTGCTTTGAGCAGTTGTAGTTGTCGTTCTGTAAGGTCAACCATTGTTTTAATTGATTAGCACTAACATATCATGACTGCTAAAGTTTGTCAAGAGAGATTTATATTTGCTAGTATGAATTAATGAGAAAATATCTTCCCTTTTTACTAACTATCCTCACATTACCTTTAGTTGTTGTTGCAACAATGATGGCCAACCGTCTCTTTACTCGTGCTCAATATAAAAGCGCCAATATAGTTATTGATACTCGAAATATCGAGGGTAAAATTGATCAAACTTGGTCTTCCTTTGCTCAGGGCGGAGAAGAGCCTCCACCTATGCTAAAAGCCGCAGTGCCCAAAATCCGTGAACTTTCACCTCGGTATATCCGTTTAGATCATATCTTTGACTCATATGGCATTGTAGGCAGAAATGATAATAATTATGTATATGATTTTACTAAACTTGATGAAACAGTTGAGGATATTATTGCCTCTGGAGCCTTACCCTTCTTTAGTCTCTCCTATATGCCAATAGCTTTTACCAACTCAGGCTCTGTAATTGATATTCCGTCTGATTGGAACAATTGGAAAGATTTAGTCAGAGCAACTATTGAACACTATAGCGGTTCTAGCAATAAAAATCTCTCGAGCGTGTATTATGAAGTTTGGAATGAACCTGAACTGCCACAGTTTGGAGGATGGAAGTTAACTCCTGAGAAAGACTATCGCCTATTATATCTTCACGCATCAAAAGGAAGCGAAGAAGCTCAAAATGTGAACAATTTTTATTTCGGCGGGCCATCAGTGGGTTCTTATTATCCAAATTGGATAACTGATTTTCTCTCCTATATAGAGCAAAATAATCTGCGACTCGATTTTTACTCCTGGCATCGATATACAAAAAAACCAGGTGAGTATGAAATAGATAGCAAAAGAATTCGAGAAAAATTATCTGCCTTTCCCGCTCACGCGAGTGTTCCATTAATTCTTTCTGAATGGGGTTTAGAATCTGCCAATGATCCAATTAATAGTTCAAACATTGCCGCAGCTTTTGCAGTTTCAGCAATCACGTCTTTTCATAATGATTTAAATCTCGCAGCAGCTTTTGAGATTCTAGACGGTCCTCCGCCAACTGGAGGCAAATGGGGTCTATTAACACATGAAAAAGATTCTTCAGCTCTTTCTCCTAAACCGCGTTTCAAAGCATTTGTTGCTTTAAACAATATTTCGGGAGATAAAGTTAAAGTTTCAGGTGCTGGGACATTTGTTAACGTTTTGGCAAGTAAAAGTGACTCGAGTATCAATGTGATATTGAGTAATTATGACAGTGAAAATCAAAATAGTGAAAATGTTCCAGTGACATTTACTGGTCTTTCTCCTGCTTCATACATCTTAAAGTACAATTATCCTCTTGAAGGAAGTTCTGGTAGCTATGAGTTAATTACCACTACAGGTCATATTGAAAAAAAATTTATTATGCTGCCAAATACCATACTTGAATTAGAATTAACTTTTGGGGCACAACTTGCCTCGTTTATACCAGGAAGAAGCGGCAATTCAACTGATGGCGCAATACTTCTAAATAATGATTCACCTATTATTTTTCATGCTCCCGAGTTTCAACTGCGTTCAAGCGGTAAGATTAGTTTTGACCTCAAACCATTTTGGGGAAGTGACGACAACCGATCCTTTTTTATCTTTGATGCCCCATATGCAACAACATCAGTCATTAAGCGTTTGTTCTTAGCCAAACAGAGAATTCAAAATGAAAATATACTGACATTTGGGATTTCGGCAGTTCGGGAAGAAATAGTGTTACAGTTACCTATTAGTAATTGGCAAAAAGATACTTGGCACTATATTGAACTTGGTTGGGATAACTCTGGAATTTGGGGCTCAGTCGATGGTAATGCGGTAGTCAAGAAAGAAAGCACTCTCGATATCCGCAATGGAAAAATGCTATCTTTCTATCCAATTGAAGCGGCTGTTGATAACTTAAGAATCTCTTTAGGTGGTTCCCAAACTATAGAAAGGTTATATGACGGTGATATCAATAAATAAGTGTAATACTGAACGTCTTTCTTTCGTGTACTCTCTTTAATGAACGGATTAATAAAATTCAGATTCTAATTGTCTTACGATTCCCCAATATTTGTTTAAATTAACTTGATCAAATGTAGGCAGTGAGTTCATTAATGTGTAACTATAAATCCCAAAGTACCCAAAATATATAATATAATTCCAATAATTAATGTTACGAAAGGAACTCCTATGCCTAACGTGATAAGCATAATTCCAGCTAGTTGCATTAAATTAATCATAAAATCACCACCTAAATAAGTTTCCAGTGCTTTTGACTTATATCATCTTTTGGTATTCTATACAAAGGCTCTGGTTTTTTATAGCTCACTGCAAAGTACCTTAAACTGTAATGTGGAAAATACATAGAATTAAATCCAGTTAGGGCAGGTTTTGTTAAGAATCCAGGAGAATATCAATATTCTAGTTATAATTATTATGCAAAAGGATTAACACGTAATTCTTGCTGAGTCCACCGATTGCGCCTTTAGAATAGTTTAGTGGATGAATTAATACCTTAAATCTCTGATTCGGGAACATTAACTACCTCGGCAGTTGTATCAATAAATACCCCACGTCGGAACTCTTTTGCTCGACTGAAAATCTTACCTAATACTGCCACTTGTGGAATCTCCAAAAACCAAACAAGAAAAACATAAACGGACAATCCTATAACTGTTGAGATTCCAGTCAATATAAGTAGATTAAAGGTTCTTGTAGTATCAAAAACCAACTGGTCAAGAAGTTTAATGGGGATATACAAAGCTATTCCTGAAACTGCACCCGCTAGGAAAATTTTTAGTGTCGGAATAAATAATGCATATCTGCTGAAAAATCCTACTTTCCTATCCAAGAAAAAAATAAGAAGTATCATATTAAAAATACTGGCAATTGAGGTAGATAAGCCCAATGACCAAACCGGCAGGCGGAAATATAAAATAAATGCAATAGATAGAGTGGTATTAATAACCACTGAGCAAGCGCCTATTATTACCGGAGTTTTACTGTCATGTAAGGCATAGAAGCTACGGGCTAGTAAATGAACAAGTGCCTGAGCAAAAAGTGATATAGCGAAAAAAGCTACAGTTTTACCAGTGAGTACCGTACTTTCCCAATCAAAAAGATTTGATGCTCCAAATACTAACCTTACCATAGGAATACGTAACACCACTAATACTGCCGATATAGGAACCACTAAAAAAATTATCTGGTGGAATGAAGAAAGAAAAATTTTCTTAAACTCTTGCTGACTACCTTTGGCAAAGTTAGATGAAAGTGATGGCAGACTTGCTTGTGCAATGCTTGCTCCAAAAAGACCTACTGGTAGCTGGGCAAGATGCTGAGCAAAACTAAATATTGTCACGGCGCCTGCCCCAAGAAGTGTAGAAAGTACTAAATCGATTGTTGTATCTATCTGAGACACTGCTAGGCCTAACGTTCGCGGTAACATAAGCCTGCCTACGGCTCGCGTACCGGGATCGGATAGTGAATATTTCCATTTATGTCTGAAACCAAGAGATATAACTAGCGGTATCTGTGCTATTGTAAAAAGAGTAGCTCCCAAAACAACTCCTATTACCGGAGCATACAAACCAATAGCAGGAGTAAGAATAAGAATTGCAATAATGATTCCTAGGTTATATAAAACCGGAGCTAGAGCCGGTATAAGAAAATTACGAAATGATTGAAGAATCCCAGTAAGAAAATTACCTATTATCAAAGGAAAAACTTGGGCTACTATCATTATCCTGGTGAAGGAAACCATCAGATTAATCTGGGACTCGGAAAATCCTGGAGCAAGTATTATAGAAATTTCTTTGGTGAAAATAATTATTGGAAAAGATAAAATACCAAAAATAATCAAACCGATATTTATAACTGAAGATGCCATACCAAAGGCATCCTGTTTTCCTTTTGTATCAACCATTGTTGTAAATACGGGTATAAAGGCTGTGGCAAGAGCTCCCATCACAAGAAGTTCAAAAATCATATTGGGAAGTCTGAAAGCTGCATAGTAGACACCTAATTCTTCTGGTGGAAAGCGAGCTGCAAGTAATCTATCGCGCACCAATCCTAATACACGAGAGAGAAATACCGCGCTCATCAATACTCCTGCAGCTGATAATATATCAGTTTGTTGACGAGAAAGTAGCGAAATAGTCCGCTTAAATAGCTTGACCATATATAATTACTCTAGTATACTACGCGGAAATGCCTGTAACTATAGGAGCCAAAAAAAAGCTTAGACAAGATAAAAAAAGAGAGAGGATTAATTTAGCAACTAAAAAAAAGGCTAAAGAAGTCGTTAAAAAATTTAAACTTCAACCAGACAAGAAAAAGCTTGCAGATGTATACTCCGTTTTGGATTCACTTTCTAAAAAAAAGATTTACCATGCCAATAAAGTAGCCAGACTAAAATCCCGGCTATCAAAACTTCTAGGCAAAAAGCCAAGCGTATCTAAACCCACAATCAAAACCTCGACCAAAGTTAAATCCCCCCGAAAAAAGAAAACCGTTGTATAATCTATCTATAGACGCTCTCTTTTTTCATTTGTTTATTGGACATATTTTTAAGTTTTATATTTAATATTTAATTTTTATATTTAATATTTCTTCTGTGGCTGCCCAGAAAAAAAAGATTAGTATCAATTTAGTCATAAAAGATGAAGTGGAGTCTTTTTCCGGACAACTCCTCTCTTGGATACTTACTTATGGCCGCTATATCATTATTATTACTCAAATAGTAGTTTTGTCTGTTTTTTTTCTCCGTTTTAAGCTTGATCGAGATCACACTGATCTGAAAGAATCTGTCTCCCAGAAACAAGCATTGATAGAATCAGTTGGTGATCTTGAGGCAGAAATTCGTAGAGTCCAAAATACACTTGTAAATATCTCCCAGATTACTAAAAATCAAGACATTTCACTCAAAGTATTAGATTATTTAGAGGAAAATACTCCATCAGATACTACTTTTTCAAAACTCTCGCTATCACCCGATAAAATAAGTTTCAGTGTTACAGCAAGTAATTTGCGAAGTTTCAACTTTTTCCTGCTTAGGCTTGAAAAAGACAATAAATTAAAAGATGTAAATCTTGAGGATATTCAGACTTTGCCGGACGGCAGAATCGAATTCAAAATTAACGCAATTATTAACGCTGCTGAATTTGGCTAAATTATGCCTAAACAAACTTATCATTTCCCATTTATACATGCTTATAAACGGTTCAGCCCGATTATCAAGAGCAAAAAAACTGTTTCTTATTTTACTATCACTCTTACTCTATTTTCATTATCATTCTTTGGACTTCTTGCAATCAGACCAACTCTAATTACTGCTGTATCGTTACTCAAAAGTGTTACTGATCTTCGGAAACTCAATATCGAATATGAAAATAAAATTGGCACAATTGTACGGGCTCAATCAGAATATGAACAAATTCGAGATAAGCTACCACTTGTTGAAGCAGCGCTTCCAAAAACAGCTTCATTTCATACTTTAGCAAAATCTTTGGAAAATTATGCCCAGAATTCAAATGTGAATTTGAGTCAATTACAAATAGATAGTGTCTCAATTTCTAAGCTCCCACCTACAGGTAAGTTAAATAAATTTGGATTTAGTCTGATTGCCGCGGGTGATTATCAAAGAGTAACTTCTTTTTTACAAACTATACTCAACTCAGCTAGAATTGTTACAATTGAATCATTAGACTTCACCCGGGAGTCTGCGGGAACAACAAGCGGTAATTTAAGAATTACATTAAAAGCAAATTCTTATTATGAACCCTAAAGAATTATCGATTCTCTCAATTATAACTTTCCTGACAGTAATTGCTTGGATTATTTTTGGCATCTATCATGCCAGAACAACATCAACTGTAACGAATATTCAACTGAAAGAGATTGCTCCTTTGACACCTACATTTGACAGTGACCTAATCGAAAAGCTTACGACGCGGGAGCAGCAATAAGCTCCAATCTAAAATGTACCGCAAAGAAAAAAGAATACCTACAATTATTGCCATACTTTTTCTCCTTTTGGGTATCGGTGGAGTCGTCTATTTAGAGAAATCACCTACATCTCTTATAAGTCGAGCAACCCCAGCTCAACAACCTGCCGATGTACATTTTACAAATATAACTGATAATTCATTTACAATCTCTTGGCTCACAACAGAACCAACCGTGGGAGCCGTGGTAGCAACTGGCAATTCTGAAAAATTTACTTATCTTGATGATTTGGATAGTGATAACATCCAACGACCTAGAAAAACTCACTTTATAACTGTAAAAAATCTTAAAGAAAATACTTCTTATACAATCAAAATAATAACTGGCGGTAACAGGTGTATAATCGATAAATTTTGTCCAACATACGCACAGAAAACTGCCTCGGCTCATGACACAAGAATAGATTTCCCACCAGCCCACGGAACAATTACTACATCCCAGGATAAACCCGCTGATGGAGCAATAGTCTATTTGGTAGCTCCAAAAAGTCTGCCCTTATCCGGACTAGTTGATAGTTCTGGCCTATGGGTAATACCATTTAACAATCTGCGCAGTCAAGATTTATCAAAAGTACCTGAACTTAGTGAAAGTGATGTTGTGCAAATTACCACAGTCCTCTCACTCACTGAAAACACGACTGCTTTAATTGATATTAAATCCATTAAACAAAATTTAACTATACCCACAATGATGATAGGAAAATCGTATAATTTTATTGATCTTGAATCCAAAAAAAATATAATCGCCCCAACGGTTACCCCAAATATATTAGGAACTATATCTGTCAAACTAGACATACTTTTTCCCAAAAAAGATGGGGATACTACACCGGATGGCAATCCAAGACTGAGAGGCTTAGGAAAACCTGGCAGCCAATTGCTTATTACTGTCAATTCCTCTCCGCAGACAGCCAAGGTAACAATAGCCAAAGATGGTACTTGGGTTTGGCGGCCACCGAAGAGACTTGATCCCGGAATTCATCACATAAGTATTTCCGGTTATGATGAAAAAGGTAATCTAGTGACAATTAAACGAAGGTTTATTGTTCTAAAAAGTGGCGAAAGTGTTTTAGGCGAATCAACGCCTTCCGGAACACTTACTCCTACTACAACCACTAGTCCTTCTCCCACTTTAGCTTTGTCATCACCAACGCCTTCACTCACAGTCTCCCCAACACTTATCCCTTCGCCTACTACTATTGTTACTCTCCCCACTTCCGAACCGCCTCGCTCAGGATCAAATAAACCAACACTAATTTTACTCGGAGCTGGCCTAGCAATCCTCGCAGCCGGCATTAAATTCCTAATATTCCATTAACAAAAGAGTGTAAATTCATTCTAACTCTAACCAGTATTGTATAATACCCATCCTACAATTCGATGTGCTAATTATGCATAATATCAAAGAGACAAAACCCTCTCCCTTATCCTATGAGCTATGTAATGCTGGTGTACTCAATTTACCAAATCATACTAATGTCCGCTTACTAGGCGTAGCTCATGATCGTGAATTTTTTTCACAATATCAGGATGCAATATCTACCGCAGTAAAAGATAGTAATTTTGTAGTTAGCGAAGCAGACTTTGTCCATCCAGGTTTCACACCCGGAAGTGATGGATTTTATAGCCAACTATTTCAAGTAGCTTGGAATAATGATAAACCTGTAATATGTACCGACCCACTCTCTGAAACAATTCCTTATTATATTTTTGATTTAATTTCATCGGCATCCATATTTGCAATTGGCGGCACTGAAGCGTTTGGGATAGGCCATGATGTACTTGCAAATAGAAAATTCACTCGCCGAGAGTTTTTAAAATTAATCGGAGTTGCCGCTTGGCTTGCGCTTTTTCGAGGAACAACTTTTGGTAAACTTGTATTTGAGAATTTAAACCAAGAATGTGGAGATGTAACCTCACACCCCCAACTGTCGGATTATTATTCATTTCAGGAATTTAGAAATGCTGCTACTGTTCTAGGATTGGCTCATTTTGCAAATTCTCAATTGGCTGGCCTCGGAGGAGTGC
>Ga0213870_1000538_pt1 | contig 17591 bp, 21 predicted proteins | sample WICALVC2017_Meta_FD_160119 | JGI IMG/M metagenome (GOLD analysis project Ga0213870, IMG submission 160119) | Freshwater microbial communities from subterranean cave lake in Wind Cave National Park, South Dakota, United States - WICALVC2017 | ecosystem: Environmental > Aquatic > Deep subsurface >... | reverse complement strand
TAATTATATCAGTTTCAAGTTTCTTTGAGAGCAAAATGTTATTTTTCTGCGCATAAAGTGATAATAGAATTATTTTTTTTACGTGACTAGGGTTAAGGATAAAATTTGAAGATATGCCTTGAATTACAATATTTGGAAATTTTTCTCTTAATTCATCAAGAAATTCAATATTAGATCCCTGTTTTTTTATCGCAAAGATCTCTACTGTTTTATTATCTATTAGAAACTGGATTCGAGCCGAACCGCCATGGATTATTGGTATTATGCTAACAATGTCATTTGCCTTTAGTTTGGCTGAAAAACCACCTATTGTAGAGGAATCAACCCCATTAACAGCTACAAGAAGATTGTTTGTATCAAGCTCATTCGTGTTTTTTGGTTTATTTTTTGCTAAAAAATCAAGTAGCTCTTGAATTGTAAGATTGTCTTGATTTACGATAATTTGATCAGTTGAAAAAGACTTTTTTGCACCACCAAACAGTTTAACTGTAATCAACTTGATTTTGTTAATTTGTAACTTGAAATTAATCTTATTCTATTTGTAAAATCAACTAGAAATTTCTTCGGTAATAGGTTCAGCCGCTATAGCTTCAACAGTTTGGTTTAATTCCTCTTTTTCACTTTCTATTTCTTCAAGCTCACGTTTGATACATTTAGTTATATAACCTGCCAATTCATTTTTCAAGCCTTTGGAGCGGATTATAGAAACTTGTTCTAACGCTTTTTTGTTTTCTGCAAAATCTGTTCCAAATCTGTCTTTGTGGTTTTTGAGAAGATCTAGCGCAAGTCTTTTGATTCTATCCACTCATCCGCTTATCAAGGTGGGTTTTTTATACCTATATGCCAAGATACACACCTGAATTTTTTTCTAAAATTTTTGATAGCTCATCATATGATTTTCTTAGTATTTTTGAGGCACAAAAAACAACACTTGGTATAAAACTAATCTGTGCTGGTTTTAGTCCAAAACATTTTGCAAATCTTACTGGTCCATCTGTCTCAACTAGTATTTTGTCTTCATCTGTGTTTTCTAGCAAAACTTGTTTGTCTTTTGCGTATACCATGACAGGACCATATGATACGTAAAATCCATTATCCATTGCCTTTTTCAATTGTTGTTTGCTTCCATCAAACCAGTGTAGTAAAACGCCTTTAAGAGAATAAGATGGGAGAATTTGGTAAATTTCATCAAGTGTTTTTCTCGAATGAATTGAAATTGGCTTTTCTAGTTTTTCGGCTTGTGATAAAAATTGTCTAAAAACATGTTCTTGTATTTCATAGTCTTCTTTTGCATTGACGTAGGTCTTGTCTAATCCGATTTCGCCGACTCCTGCTAATTTATTTGAATTTTGGTTGATCAGGTCCAATACTGGTTCAATCTCTTGATTAGCCATCTGGGGATGGATTCCAATAAATGGCAGTATCAGGCTACTTTTTTTAGAAAGCTCAAGCGTTCTGATTGAGGTTGCATAATCTATAGAAACACAGCATCCTTTAATCTGCATTTTTTGCATGCCATTAATGATAAGGTCTATTTCTTTTTCATAGAATGGATCGGATAAATGAATATGAGAGTCTACTAGCCAACTCATGATTTTTCGTAATTACCTTCTAAATTAGTCTGTATAAATCGATTCCAAGGTGGTAATTTTTTACTCAATGTTTTTTATCGTTGATTTTAAAGACTCTTTTGATGAAATCATCCGAGCTTGGGCTATCAGCTATGTACAGGATCTTAAAAAAATCCGGCGCAGAACGGGTTAGCGATGAATCAGCTGATGAGTTAAGGCGAATACTAGAAGAGGTTGCTATCAACATAGCTAAAAGCGCAGTAGAAATGTCAATTCATGCTGGAAGAAAAACTATCAAATCAGAAGATATCAAACTAGCAGCAAAGCCATTTGCGAAATTATAATCTAAGAGTTTAATTGTTGTCAAGTTGTTTTTCTGACTACGGTGAGGTGGCAGAGCGGTCATGCGTGGGCCTGCAGAGCCTATACAAGGGGGTTCGACTCCCTCCCTCACCTTCTGTGTAATTTTGATGATCTGATCTAGTTCAGTTATTATGTAATTACCCTCTTTTCTAAATATAGGACATTGTAGAAAAGCTACTTGGCTCAGATAAACAACAATGGCCTGCTTGAATACATTCCTGGCTCACAGTCACTAGTAGTTCAAACTGTAGGTCAACCATTAGAAGGATTTTCAGAAAATATTCGAGGCAGCATAAGAGAGTATGTTGAGGATGCAAAAAACGAAGTGGAGAAAGGAAATAACTTTCTTCATTGGATTTTAACTAGAGTTTTTGAGGCAACAGAAGACGATGCTGCAGATGCTATCGTTGATGGAGCAAATGATCTAGGTATAGATGCTTATCTGCCAGTTGATTTTTCAGACAATACAATAAGATTATTTCAATCAAAGTATGGCACATCTCATTCAATAGATGCAATAACCAAGTTCAAAGAAGACGTCAAACGACTGCTAGGCCGTGATATTACTAAAATGCGTCCAGAGCTTGCACATCTTGTCACTCAAATACGTGAGAAAAATCTCCAGATAAAGTGTTGTTATGTCACTGATCAGCAAGTAGACGACGAGGGAGATGAATCAATCGAAATAATAGACATTGAGGAGATCATACAAAAGTTATGGGCTAGAATAAAAAAGCCAGCAGCAGGCAAAAAATCAAACATAAAATTAGAAAAGATGCTTCGACATGATAATACTGTACTTGGCATCCTAAAACTACGAGAGCTAACAGACTTTGTAATCAAAAATCGTGATTATGTGTTTGAGTCGAACATAAGACAGTGGATGCAGTTTAAAACTTCGGTAAACAAGGGAATTCGTGAAACTCTACAAAACAATCCACACAAGTTCTTCTATTACAATAACGGGATAACAATAGTAGTAAGCGATTTTGAGGAATTAGAGAATAACACCCTTGTTCTATATGCGCCTCAAATTGTAAATGGTGCACAGACATCTAACTCCATTATTGATAAAGCAAAACGCACAAACAATCTTGATGGAAGCATAACTGTTACAGTTATCAAAGCAGACGACGAACAGGATCAAAACAACATAACAAAGTATAGAAATTCACAAAACGCAGTCAGAGGAAAGGACCTAGTTTCTTTAATGGATTTTCATAAATCGATAAAATCTCAATTAGAAAATCTCAAATATTTTTACGAGATTCAGGCAGGTTCTTTTGACAGCAAGACAAAATCACAACAAAATGAGTACAATGGAGATTCAATTTACAACAACTATCTTCCAGAAAATCACAAAAAAGTCATAGTTGCAAAAGATGCAATCCAGTCACTAGTAGCAGGACTGGAGCAAAGGCCTACTGAATCATACAGCTCACCTGCCCAGTTTTTGCCGCGTGGCAGCAAATATGACGAAGTCTTTAATGAAAATCTAAAAGACGATTATCGACTTTTGCTTTATCCGTATCTTGTAAAGGAATACTCTAAAAAAATACTTAGCTATGGCAAGCGTGGAGGTCACAAGACCAAAAGATATGCCACGCTATTTTTTGTAGCTGTTTACTTTAGAATACTGCATAAAAAAATTCTTGATACAAAAGGGGAATTCAAAGAAGATATTGGCAGGCTAGAGTCTATATTTCGAAGTTATAAGCTAAATGGCAGGGTACTCAAGCTTGCAGATACTGTAGTTACCAAATTTCTTGAAGATTCAGTTGTAGATGATGAAATAACTGAAGCCAATACGAAACATAATTTCTTTTCTCATAATGTATGGAGTGATTCAATGTTACGTGTTGTAGACAAGAAAATAAAACAAGAAGAAGACGAAATTGAGAGCATCAAGAAACTAGTATACAGTTTGCTCTAATCAAAGCGCGGTAGATATCTAACCATGTAAAAATTGCAGGAGGTTTACATTGGCCAGACTCTACCGCAATTTTCCTATAATGCAGTAATATTTAACTAGATTTTTCTTGTAGGATCTGATTTTTATATAGAACTAATCGAAAAATTGCACAGTGGTAAACGAATACAAATGTGTAATATGTGGTAAGGTGATGGATCAGAAATACTCGCCAATGAAGGAATGGAAGATAAATGGTGTTATATGTGGGAAATGTTACTCTAAAAAAATTTCTGAGCACTATCCAGGAAAACATGTACGAGTTAATTTGCCTGATTCAAACAAAGTTTGAAATAATTTATCAATTTATTTCTTTATACTTGTTAGCATAAAGACAATTCCATGTTAATGGATCTTCTTTTACTTGCTCTTCTTGCAGAAATTTAATGTCAGTGATGGTTTTTTTTCTTTTTAAAAGATTCACCTGAAAACTTTCAAATTTTCTGCAGTTGCATTCTTCTATAAGACATGCATCTAAGTTTCCTTCTTCGTGATCATCTAGTCTGTGTCCACAGTTACAAACTGTATCATCTTTTGCACCTTTTTTATGCATTATCACATAAACACCCAACCTGAGATATGCCTCGCCACCATATCCATTCTTGAATCGCTCATAATGCTCAGATTTTGATAAAATTTTGAAAAGTGATTTGTTGTTTTCTGGCTTTTTAGAGTCTGAGCCCATGATAAACCAGTATTTTTCACCTGTTTCAACAAAGCGTAGTTTTATGGCATAATCACTCCACCAGTGAATTGTCTCATTCCAGAGAGCCGCAGCCTGCTTCCTTTCTGAAAACAGCGGGACTACGTTCATTCTCAGGTCATAATATCTGTAGGCAACCCCAAGAAAATCATCAAACCAAGGAGAAAGACTAGATTTATTTTGCAACGAACCAAGATGTTGAGTATTATATTTATCTGATCGTGAAAAGAGGTAATACTCTTATATTGCAGTATTTGAAGGGAAAATTGTATGGTAGTGTATAGATCCAGTATGCAAATTGTAGCTGACCTACTGACTGCAACAGACCAATGTGGTCAAGAGGGAATAAAGACAACAACACTGCTTACAAAAGCAAATCTTTCACACTCTAGACTGGCAAAGTTTGCCGAAAATCTAACCGGCGCTGGCCTGATAAACAAAATAGAGTTTGATGGAAAAAACGTCTTTGTAATCACTCCTAGAGGCAGACAATATCTAGAGTCATACAAGCAGTTTTCTGATATAGCAGAAACTTTTGGATTAGAGATTTAAAAAATTACTTTTTTGATTTACGGCTTTTGTTTAGGTCTTTTCGTGTCTTTCTATCCTTCATTGCACTATAAATTATTACAAAAACTGCTCCTCCAAGCATCGTATAAAACATCACAACAACAGGCGGATCTCTTGTTATTGCTATACCCATTCCTGCGATCAAAAACATCAAGACAATTATCAGGTACTTGTCCATGTAAGAGCAAGATCACAAAATAATATATCTTTTTGAAATGGTTGAATGAAAATGTCAAAAATACTTGAATTGATTGGTTTTGGGTTGATCGGAGGAACGATTTATGCCTTTTTAGGATTGATCCCACAAAAGGATCCTTTGGGATGGCCAGTCTTTTGGAGCTGTGCTGCTGGCGCGTTGGCAATTATCATTTATCGCAAAAAAAAGCGAAAAAAGTAGCGCGATTATTTTCGTTTAAATTATTTCTTTGATTTTGTTGATCAAATTTTGCTCAACCGACAGATCTATAAAGGAGACTTTTGGGTATTAACGAGGGCTATGAACGAGGCAGGATACTGGTGGAAAGGATTAGGAAAAGAACTTGAAGTCGACATAGAGACCCTTGTTGATAATAACTAGATTTTTGATTTTACAATTTTTGATAAAGCCTCGAACGGGAGTTGAACCCGTGGCCTAACGCTTACGAGGCGTTCGCTCTGCCAGGCTGAGCTATCGAGGCACGCATCGGTTCCTATTAGAGTTTATAAAAAGCCTTTCTGGTTTGGTTTCAGTGAAAATATCAATCTCCGGTATTAGGGGAATTTTTGGAAACGATTTTACGCAAAAAGATGTTTTGAAATTCTGTAATAGCTTTTCTACGCTTGTAAAATCCAAAAAATGTGTAATTGGTACAGATACAAGGCCATCTTGTCATATAATAAAAGAGACAGCAGCTGCAGCGTTAATGCAGTGTGGTATTGATGTTTTTGACTTGGGAATGGTGCCAACTCCTGTTGTATTTAGAGAGTCAAGAAAGTATGGCGCAGGAATCGTTGTAACGTCATCTCACAATCCTCTAGAATGGAATGGTCTCAAGTTTATTGTTGATGGAAGAGGAATAAATGAAGACGAATTGAATTCTGTTGTAAATGAACAAGTTACTTCTAAAACAAAAATTGGATCTGAAACTTTGATTGGTTCTAGCTATGTAGATGACGCAGTTAAATTAATTGGCAGGGTAGACGATAATCCAAAAACAGTAGTAGACATTGGAGGAGGAGCTGCAAAAGATGTTGCCCCATCGCTGTTAAAAAAATTAGGCTGTAATGTAAAAATCATAAATGAAAACATTGGCAATTCTACACGTGGCCCAGACCCAACTACAGACAATCTAAAGGACCTCATAGCAAATACAGGCAGCAAAGACATCGGGTTTGCCTTTGACTTGGATGCAGACAGACTGGTTGTTGTTTATGGTGGAAAAAAACAGTCCTCTGATGTAACTTTGGGCCTTGGAGTTGCAAAGGCACTAGAACTTGGATATAAAAAATTTGTTTTTAGTATAGACACCAGCGTTTCAATTGAAAAATTCGTCACACAGAATGGAGGAATGGTTCAAAGATCAAAGGTAGGGGAAGCAAATGTGATTGATTTAATGCTCAAAACAAAAGCACGGGCAGGTGGCGAAGGCAGCAGTGCAGGTTTTATTTTGCCAGAGTTTAATTTTTGTAGAGATGGGTTGCTAACTAGTGGTTTAATTGCATCCATGCTTGGAACCACGGCCTTTAATGACATTCTAAAGTTTATGTCAAACTACTATCAAAGCAGAGACAAAATCACTATCAGCTCAGATTTACATGATAAGACTATAGCAAAACTCTATGAAAACATGAAAGGAAAGTTTAGTGAAATCATTATGGTTGACGGAGTCAAAGCAATAGTGGATGAGAACAGCTGGGTTTTGGTAAGAAAATCAAATACAGAAGACATTATCAGAATTTCGTCAGAATCAAACAGTTTTGAAAAAACTCAAGAGATAAAAAAGCAAGTTTCTGATTTGGTGAAAAAAAGTCATGAGCAGATTAAATGAAGGGCAAATAATAAAAAAATTTCAAAGCCAGCTTGGAAACAAAAACTTTGTTTCTGAAGACGTTGAGACTTTCAAGATAGGTAAAACACCATGTATTGTCAAGCTTGATACACTTGTTGAAAGCACAGACATTCCGCCTAAAATAAAATTGCAAGATGTTGCACGAAAAAGCATCGTAGCATGTGTTAGTGACTTTGCATCAAAAGGCGTCAAGCCCCTTTATGCAATAATCTCTGTAACAATTCCAAAAAAATTTACAAAATCAAAAATACAAAATTTAGCCAAAGGCTTTGGTCTTGCATCAAGGGAGTTTGATATCAAAATACTTGGTGGAGACACAAACGAGGGAAAGGAACTAGTGATTCAGGTCTTTCTTGTAGGCACGGCTGATAGTATAGTATCAAGAAAGACGTCTAAAACAAATGACATCATAATAACTAGCGGCCCCTTTGGCTATTCTGCTGCAGGCTTAAAGATACTACTGGAAAATAAAAAGGCAGACAGTAAATTTTCTAAAAAAGCAACAGGTACAGTATTCAAACCCAGGCCAAAACTAAGGTTTGGACTGCAAAATAGTAATTATTTTACATCAGCTATGGATTCAAGTGATGGTCTTTCCACTACTCTTCATCAAATGGCAAAGCAGAGCAGGAAAAAATTTGTTATAACAAACCTTCCAACAAACTCTGATCTTTTGGAATTTGCCAGAAAAAACAGGATTGATCCTTTGGACTTGGTTTTCAATGGAGGCGAAGAGTATGAAATTGTGGCTACTGTCAGTCCCGTAAAGCTGCAAAAGCTAAAAAACAATGCTAAAAAACTAAAAATTTCACTTTTTGAGATAGGGTTTGTTACAGATGGTAGAGGAGTTGAGTACTGGCAAGGCAACAAGATGCTAAGAATAGAAAATCTAGGCTGGATGCATTTTAGAAGTTAATGTTTTTTAAACCCTTCAAAGCGTGGGTTAACATTGTCAGAATCAGAATCAAAAATTGATGAAATGGATGAATCCAAATCCTTAGATGAAGAAAAAATCGAAGAAGCTGTTAAAGAAGATGTTGATGTCGAAACAAAAGAAAAAAGAAAAAGACCAAGAGAAGAAGGCACTCCTGAGAAAGAAAAATGGGGCATTGCACACATTTTCAGCAGTTATAACAATACCATTATCCATATGACAGATCTAACTGGTGCAGAAACTATAGCACTTAGTTCAGGTGGAGTACATGTTAATGCAGACAGATACGAATCTTCACCTTTTGCAGCAATGAAAGCTGCAAATGCTGTAGTCGAATCTGCTAAAACTAAAGGGTTTACAGCTTTGCATATACGAGTAAGAGCAGTAGGCGGCGTTGGTTCAAGAGTTCCAGGTCCAGGCGCTCAGGCTGCAATAAGGGCTCTCGCACGTGGCGGTTTTAGGATTGGACGAATTGATGATGTCACGCCAATTCCTCATGATACCACAAGAAAGAAGGGTGGTAAAAGGGGAAGAAGAGTTTAGGCTTCCACTACTTTCAATTTAATATTACAGCCACGCGATTCAAAAAAATCTGACACAAATCTGGAAAATTTTTCCTCAGTTTTATGGCCTTTTGATTTTTTAATCATGTCTGCAAACTTTTCATTAATACAAAAAAGAAGATTTGGTCTTAACCAAATTTTAAAAAAAGTCCATCCAAAACGAGATGTTGGGTTACTTAGTTCATAACCTCCTGTAACCTTGCAAAGATTTTGAAGCTCATCAAGTGCCTTAATGATACATTCTTTTTCTTCATCATACTTGATGACGCTAATCTCTAGAATTATCCTCATGATTCTATAGTATCATTTGATTGGGTGGACTTGCTTAGCTTATCTGATAGCGAGATAAACTTGCCATCCTGTTCAATGTTGATTTTAGTCTCTAGGCGAATATTCACTCCAATAGATCTGAATAATGCTAAAAGCTTGCCGCCATCAATTGTTTCATTTACTTCGCCTGATGATACAAGTTCTGCAAGCTTTTCAATTACAAATTTTGTTTCGTTAGGAAACTGAATCTCTGCTTGTTCTAGAACTTCAAGGCCACGATAGCCCAGTTGTTTTACAACTACGTCTCGTGCTGAGGGTTTGTTCTTTTTTTTCTCTTCAGTGAGTGATTTGATCTCTTCTTGTTTTTTCTTGTACGATATGTTTTTTTGCATTTCTGCTAAGCGTTTTTGTTTTAGTGCATCAAGGTCCTTGTCATCTTCGCTCATCCCTTTATCACGCCTATTGGTACCAATTTTGCCACTTTGGTTGCTATTCCCAATTCATGTGATACGTTAACTACTGCATCTACATCTTTGTATGCTTGTGGAGCTTCCTCTACAACACCATCTCTTGTCAATGATTTGATAAATATCCCCTTGTCTGCAAGCGATTTTTTTACTTGTTCTTCTGTGTAATCTCGTCTTGCCTTTGAGCGCGACATCATACGTCCTGCGCCATGGGCTGTGGAACCAAAACTAAGATCCATTGAATTTTGTTGCCCCAATAGGATCCAACTGGAAGTTCCCATCGACCCTGGAATAAAAACAGGTTGGCCAATATCACGGTAATTTTTGGGAATTTCTTCACGATTTGCAGGAAATGCCCTAGTTGCGCCCTTTCGATGAACCACTACTGATTTTAGCTGGCCGTCAATTTTGTGTTTTTCAACTTTGGCTATATTATGCGCCACATCATAGACTAGTTTCATATCAAGATCCGATTCTGATTGTTTAAAGACGCGTTCAAATGATTTTCGTGTCCAGTGGGTAATCATCTGTCTGTTGCTCCACGCAAAATTAAGTGCTGCAAACATTGCAGTTCTGTAAGATTCACCCTCTTCTGAGGTGTTTGGTACACATGCAAGTTCTCTGTCTGCCAAGGTTATGTTGTATTTTTTTTGTGCCTGCTCAGATATTCTCAGATAATCGCTGCAAACCTGATGGCCAAATCCTCGCGAGCCACAATGAATTAAAATTGTTACAGAATCTTTTTTTATTCCCATTTTTTTAGCTGCTACTTCATCATGAATTTCTGCTACCTTTTGCACTTCAAGAAAATGGTTTCCTGAGCCCAAGCTGCCAAGTTGTGGCATGCCGCGTTTGCGTGCTCTGTCTGAAACTTTGTTTGGATTTGCATTTTTTATCTGTCCATTTTCTTCACATACTTCTGCATCATTTTCTGATCCGTATCCATTATCAATTGCCCAGTTGACACCTCTAACAAGAACCTCATCAAGCTGGGAATTATTTAGCCTGATTGCGCCTTTAGAGCCAACACCAGATGGTATCGAGTTGAAAAGATCCGTTACAAGATCTTTTAGTCTTGGTCTTACATCTTGTTCTGTCAGATTAGTGCGTAACAATCTTACTCCACAGTTGATGTCATAGCCAACCCCACCAGGTGAGATCATTCCTTCTTCTGCATCCATTGCTGCAACACCCCCAACAGGAAATCCATAGCCCTCATGACCGTCAGGCAATACTATTACATGACTTTGAATTCCTGGCAAAGTTGAAACATTGATTGCCTGAGATATCGTTCTATCTGTCATCATTTTTGCAAGAAGCTTTTCATCTGCGTAAATTGTGACAGGCACCCTCATGCCACGACTTTTGTCTGGCTCTATTCTGTACACCATGTTACTTACTTTTTTTGGAGATAATTGGGACATCAAGATCGAATAGAAGGAAACCGTACACAATTTAAATCATAATTTTGTTTATCAGTACAGTTTTTTCTTAAAACTAAACAATTAGTTTAAAATGAATGTAATTTTCTTATTTTGTTATAAAATGAAAAAAGCAATTGTTTTAGGCGGCTCTAGAGGAATTGGCAAAGCCATAGCAGACTCACTTAAAACAATTGACTGTGATGTAATTGCTACATCAAGAAAGGAATTAGATACATCAAATCTAGATAGCGTGAAAAAATTTGCTCAAAACAACAAGGAAACAGACATTCTAGTCTTAAACACTGGTGGACCTCCAGCAAAAGAGTTCAATTCTGTTACAGTGGAGGACTGGCAGCGCTACCACAATCAGTTGTTCTTGGGATTTTGTGTACTATTGCAAAATATTAAAGTGCGAAATGGCGGTTACATTTTTTTTATAAGCTCAAGTGTAATCAAAGAGCCAAATCCAAGATTAGTGATTTCAAGTGCATATAGACTAGCATTTACTAGCGTTCTAAAGTTGCTAAGCAAGGATTTTGGCGCAAGAGATGTTAGCTGCATCAATATCGCACCGGGCCTCATAGATACTGATAGAATGCGCGAGGTAATTGCAAACGCAGAAGATATGAAAAAAACCATACCAATGAAAAGGTTTGGTAAGCCAAAAGAGATAGGCGATTTTGTAAAAGCAATTGTTGAAAACAACATCAAATATCTCTCTGGCGTTGTGATTAATTTTGATGGCGCATCCTCAAACTATACACTCTAAAACATAGATTTATTTTCGATATGAAAAAAGAATTAGTGTTGTCAATTCTACCTATAGACAGTGGTCGCTATGGCACAAAAGAGATGCTAGAAATTTTCAGAGAGCAAAATAAAATTAATTATCAGCTAGAAATCGAAGGGGCAACTGCTATTGCCCAAAGCGAGATAGGAGTGATTCCAAAAGATGTGGGAAAAAACATCCTAATGGCTGCTAAATCTGGCAAGATAACTGCAAAGAGAATCAAACAGCTAGAGGCAAAAAGTGATCATGACACAGCAGCACTTGTTGAAGCACTAAGTGAAAAATGCAAGCCAGAGGCAAAACCTTGGGTTCACTATGGCCTTACAAGTAATGATCTAGTAGATACAAGCACCTCGATGCAGATGCGTGATGCACTGGCTATAATTCATCCAAAGGTTGCAAAACTAGCTTTGCTTTTGTCAAAGATGGCAATAAAATACAAAAACGTCCCTGCAGTTGGCAGAACACATGGCCAGCACGCAAGCATAATCTCGTTTGGCTTAAAATTTGCAAACTGGGCTGCAGAGATGGCAAAGCACATTGAAAGAATTGCGGAAATTAAAAAACGAGTCCTGCTTTGCAAGACACTTGGAGTTGTTGGGACTGGTTCTCTTATGGGTGCAAAGGCACTTGAGGTTCAAAAAAGAGTTGCAAAGAAATTATCTTTGTATCCCATAGAGGTAACAACCCAGATAATTCCAAGGGAAAGATATGCAGAATATGTGTTTCAGCTTGCACTTTTGGGTTCCACACTTGAAAAAATTGCAGTAGAGATACGTAACTTGCAGCGAACAGAAATTGGCGAGGTAGCAGAATACTTTAAGGAAGGACAGATGGGAAGCAGCGCTGTTCCAGTAAAAAGAAATCCTACAAAAAGCGAGCGAATCTCTTCGCTATCAAAGCTGTTACGTAGCCAGATACACACATCATTTGAGAACATACCACACTGGCATGAGCGAGATCTTTCAAACTCTGCAAATGAGCGGTTTACCATACCAATGTGCTCCATTCTGTTAGATGAGATGCTTGAAGCGATGATCAAAATTATCCAGACTCTACACGTGGATGCAAAGAAAATAACAAAAAATCTCTACGTTACAAAGGGGCAGATATTTTCAGAATTTTTGCTCAAAGCCTTACTCAGTAAAAGCATTCCAAGATTCAAAGCATATCGTGCAGTTCAAAAGGTAGCGTTTTTAGCTCATGATAAGGAAATTGACTTTATTGATGCTGTAAAAAATGACAGGTTCATCTCGTCTTCTTTGAGTAAAAAAGAAATAGAATCAATCTTTGTTCCAGAGAATCATCTTGGTGCGTCTTTTGCAATAATTAATAATGTAAACAACATGGTTCTAAAGACTATTAAAAAATTCATCTAGGCTTTACTAGTGCCTTGTGAATTTGCGAGCCGTACTGTAGTGCTTTTTTTCTCTTGTTTACAGATTCTTCAGGCACACCAATCTCTAGTGCAAGTTTTCTGACTATGTGTTTTCGTAACAGATCATCTTGGTTTTTGATTTTTTCAGAGACTGGAATTTTCTTTGCATAGTTGATGAAATCTTGATTTAGAAACGGCTGGAGGATTTTTACGTTAAATTCAGAGGATACTGTATTTACTGCCTTCATCATTTTTAATTCATTTTCAATTTTTTTATTCATTAATTCAATTACTTTTTCCTCTCCTTCCTTGATTGCGTCTCTATATCCATTATAGCCACAGAATAATTCATCAATTCCATTTGCAGTTACTACTGTATCGAGATCTAGGCTTTTTGCTAGCTTTGAAACATAATAAAATGCAATACAGTTTTCATTCCATGATAAATTGTCAGTATTAATTTTCTGTCTTATTTTATTTGAGATATCATCAAATGTATCTAAAGTTATTTCAAGGGTTTTGTGAGGTAAATCAAGCATCTTTGAAATCTTTTTTGAAAATACAATATCATGAGAATCGCTAAAACCTACCGTAAGCAGTGTTATATCGTATTCAAGATCTGAGCAGATTTTTGCTAAAAGCGAGCTGTCAACGCCTCCAGAAAATGCGATTCCAAACTTTTTTGTAAGAATTGTATTTTTTACTGCATTTTGCATCTCTGTTAACAACTCAGATGTCATCTGTATTCGTCTCCACAATCTCCAATTGCATCAAACAAATCATTTGATCTTGATGTAACCGATCTTATCTTAGAATAATCATCACTATCAAGATTCAAGGAAAATACCCGCAAATTATCAGATATGTGGTTTGTTATTCCAAGCCTTGCACCAATTATAACTCCTGCAACCTCAGGCTTGTCTAAAACAAATCTTGTTGCCACATTTGCAATGCTGATATCATGCTTTTTTGCAATCTGCTCCATTATACAAAGAAGCTCCTGGAACAGCTGCCAGCCACCCCAGAGGTCTATCATGTTCTTGTATTTTTGTAAACTCAGTGTAGAAAGATCCGACCTTGCAGGCTCTGGTTTTCTCAGATATTTTTCAGAAAAAAAGCCGCCAAGTAATGTTCCATAGCAAAGTAGCTTTATTCCATGCTTTTTACAAAATAAAGTCATCTTGACTTGAGGCCTTTGATCTACTAGCGAATACTGGATCTGGTTTGAGACAAGCCTGAATCCTTGCTCTACCATTATTTGCATTCTTTCAGTATCAAAGTTTGTCAGGCCAAGATGCTTTATTTTTCCCTCGTCTTGTAGCTTTGAGAGATGGTGCAGTGCATCAATGTAGCTTGCATCGTTATAGTCCCACCAGTGAAACTGTAAAACATCGATTGATTTTACGTTCATTTTCTTGATTGATTTTTCGATATAGTATTCTACTATTGATCTTGTCATTGGCCCAGGACTAGGAACAAATTTTGTCAGAGCCTGGGTTTTTGCAAGCTCGTCTTCACCTTTTTCCTTTGTTAGTCTTTTTCTAAATTCTCCAACAAACTCTTCGGCAGGCCCATAAATGTCTGCCATGTCCCAGGTTGTAAGGCCAGCTTCATGGTATTGCAGCATCTCAGCTATTGCAACTTCGGGATTGATTTGCCCGTGTCCTCCTGCCACTTGCCACACTCCGTTTAGTATTTGGCAGATTTGCAGATCAGGTGCTAGCTGGATAGTTTGAGGTTGCAACATTTACGTAATTTTCTAAAAATCTGTCTATTGTTCTTAATTTGATTCTTCTTTACGTGCAGTGTTCAAGTCGTCCAGTTTGTTTTTAATCATTTCAAGTTTACGACCGCTTTCTACATTATGTGTAAAGTATATGATAGCTATGCCGATTACATTTGCAAAGAACGCAATAATCAGGACTTCAAGTAAAAAACGATTATTGTCATCTAACTGGCTTAAAGAATTGCCAGAAAACAACCCAAAAGCAAACAATCCTAGTATCAGGAGAGATAATAAGAATATAGAATAAAGGAAAGGGATAGATTTTTTCCTAGTAATAAACGAGGCCAAGCCATAATTAGAAATATACGAGGTCAGGGAAAATCCATTTAGTTTCTTTTTTTCTAGGAACTCACAACGAGCTACAGCACCCATTAATAATGCAAAATAGTATCTATCAAGCCAATATGAAACTGTAACTAGCGGCATCGTAGCAATTATTGCACCTATCTGCAAACCCAGTGTAACATTAGCTTCACTAAATCCAAAAATTCCCTGAGCAGTTATCAAACCAGTTATGAAAGAAAAACTGTATTTTCTTGTATCGGATAATTTTTCATCAAACTTGTCAGTTGCCTGTCTTGCAACTTTCCATTCCTCCAATGGTCCATTCGACTCATCCGTAGACATTTAATTGGTTTTGGTTTGGTATTGCTAGTATTTATCAAATCATATTCGCTATTTTCTAGAAATTATCAGTATTCGCTCTTCCATGGTAAAGGAACTCCTTCGAGTCCACCAAGATTAATTAATTGATTTAATGAAATGTTAATGTGAGGTTTTCATGCTTGATCAAATTTATCTAGAATGAGTTCCTTATTGTACATATGACTAAAGCAACCAGCGAATCAAAAGATATCTTTTCAGTATGCAAAAAAAGCGTTGCGAAATTTTTCACTGAAGTTGAAAAATCAACACCATTACAACAAATGGCAGCAAAACTACAGCAAGATTACATTGAGGCATGGAAAAATGTAATTAATTCTGCTATTGCCCTCGAAGAGGAATATGCAACCAAAGCAGGTTTGAAAACTGATGTTCCTGAAGACGCTCTGAAAATTATTCGTGATATTACCGAGCAGGCTGTCCAAGCGTACAAAGCTCAAAATAAGATTGTAATGGATGCTGCTGAGGCAACCAAACAAGCATTCAATGCATTTAACGAGAATACAAAATCGTTTGCTTCACTGAACAGAAATATAATGGGATTCATGATGTCAGTGTTCGAAAAGAAATCAAAAACCTAACGAAAAGCCCTTACTTTCCTTTTTTTACAGTTGATACGAACTGTTAATGGTAGGCATCAAAAGGATTTCTAAAATTAGTTCTGGGAGTAAATAAATTTGTTAATATAGCAGAAAGGGAAGGGATGATCAGATTTTTAACGTATAAGATACAAAAACATGCATGAAACGTGTACAAGCAGTTGTGCACAGTGACAAACTAAGTGCAGTCATTGACGCCATGGAAAAAGTTGGAGTCGGTGGTGTTACTGTATTTCAGTCACGAGGGAGAGGCAAGGGGCAACGTCGTGCTATACAAAGCGGAAGAGGAACTGGTGTACGTGTTGCAGAATTCACCCCTTTAGAAACATTATTTGCGGTTGTGGAGGACACAAAAATAGAGGACGTAATAACAGCAATAAAAGAGGCTGCTAGTACTGGTTCAAAAGGAGATGGAAAAATCTTCATTTCTCCAGTAGATGAAACAGTAGACATCGGCAGCAAACAAAGAGGAGACCAATCTCTCTAAAAATACCTTTTTTCTTTTTTATTCTGAATTAAAAAATAAAGATAGGAATATTGTAAGCGTCCCAATCGCTTCTGCGTAACTGAAACTAGATTTCCGTCAACAAATCTAGTCGGGTTCCTTCGGGCCGCCTACATAAATCATATTCTTAAAAATCGAAATTTAGAACTATTATAAGCCAAATCGTTATCAATCTTGAAAGAGTGATGTTATGATAGAATTATTCATTAACCATTTTTATTAAATTTAACACACCATTAATTATCTTGGTATGATCTACAAAAGGGTCAATACTGACTAGCACCATGTGATTTTCATCTATAGGAAAAGACATTCTTTTGACTTTTTCATATTCTGTCATTGAATATAGTGCCTTGCCAATCTTGTGTGCCAAGTGCTTTCTTCCTTCCCAACGTTGGCATGCATGATAAATGACCATGTTAAGTTCATCAGGGGTTAGAAAGTGCTTTAGATTTTCTCGAAGACCGCCAGAAACTCTTTCTCCGCTTCGATTTAAAACTACAGCTAACCGAACATTAGGATCTAGATTCATTATTTCTTTATACAGCCCTTCGAAATCCATCTAGATAAGATACTGCTTTTATTATTAAAACACGATCGTGTATGAATTTAATACAAATAGAACTTTGAATAAAAAAGGAGAGGAATTAAACTAATTTTTCAATAATTTAGACCCAAGACATATAATCAAAGTACTTGGAAATAGCATAAATCGTATTTCTAAAATTCGAATTTAGGAATTAAATGACATTTGATACGAACCGTTAACAAATCTTAAATCTAATTTTTAACTATATCAAAATATCATCAACGATCCCTTGGTAAAATTAATAATTGAACAACTTTGTTTTGGAGTAATACTAAACAAAAGTAACCTGAAATCTGCAAACAAAATGGCTCTTATCAGTATAGATGATGCAGCTATGACTGCTATTAGTAATTATATAAAGACGAATAATCTTTCAGAGATAAATGATACAGATAAACC
>Ga0213870_1000537_pt1 | contig 17594 bp, 23 predicted proteins | sample WICALVC2017_Meta_FD_160119 | JGI IMG/M metagenome (GOLD analysis project Ga0213870, IMG submission 160119) | Freshwater microbial communities from subterranean cave lake in Wind Cave National Park, South Dakota, United States - WICALVC2017 | ecosystem: Environmental > Aquatic > Deep subsurface >... | reverse complement strand
TAAAAACCACCGAGAATTCGAATGCCGTAATTGGCGCCAGAACTCCCGTTTGTTGAGATTGTGTTGGTTAAAATTGTGTTGTTGTTGGCATTAGAATCAAGAAAGATACCGAAGCTGAGACCACTTGTGCCGTTTGTTGAGATTGTATTGTTTATCAGAATACTTTTTGATACAGAAATTAAATAGATACCGTGGTTACCAGACGTGCCTGTAGTGGAGATTGTGTTTGATTGTATTTTAATATCAGTGCCAGTATCGATGTAAATACCGACATTGCTAGTAGAAGTGCCGTTAGTGCTCAAGGTATTGTTAGTTATACTACTTGAATTGGTTAAGGTAAAATAAATTGCTCGATTACTACTAGATCCTATTGTAGAAATAGTATTATTTGACATTGTTATGTTAAGAATATTTATTGCTTCTATTGCATTAACATTTGAAGTAGTGCCATTATACTTTACATTGATATTATTTATAGTTGCATTATTCGCTGTTACATTAATTGCTGGAAGTGTTTGATTCGCCCATATTGTTGGAGTAGACACATTAGAAGTTAAGGTTATAGATTTGTTGACTGATACATTTTCATTGTATTCTCTTGTATCAATTATTCTCACTTCGTCAAAATTTGAAGCAAGATTTATCCCTCCCTGAACTGTTGTTGAATTGCAACCAGAAGAACAGACTGTAAATAAAGCTGCCTCTACAGGAGATAACATAAAGAGTAAAAATATTAAAAAATAATATTTCTTCATATAGAATTTTTAAACAAACTAGTAGTTAAATCTCAGATTTAGGCAATTCCTTCGGCAGTCCCTTTCTTTCCCTGATTTTCAGTGCGGCCTGGTCTTTCAACTCGTTAGGTATTTTCTCAAAGACAACATCGATTAAAGATTGGAATCCTTTTCCCGCGGTTGCAGATTTCAACATCCCCTCGAAACCAAACAACTCGGAAACAGGAATTTTTGCAGTAATAACAGCTGAATACTCTTCCTGCTCAATGTTTAGAATTTCTCCTCTTCTGTTGTTTATTTCCCCTGTGACGTTTCCAATGTAATCTTGCGGCGTATCTATTCTGATGATCTGTTTGGGTTCTAAGAAACTGATACCGGCTTTCAGCATGCTTTGGACAATAGCATATCTAACAGCAGGCATGACTTGGTGCGGCCCTCTGTGGACAGCATCTTCGTGAAGCTCCGCATCATGCAATTTCACAACCAAACCTGCACACGGTTCTTTAGCAAGAGGCCCACCTTCTGTCAGTTCTATGAAGGCGTTCTTTATGTCTTCTATAGATTCGTTAAGATACTGTATTCCTTTTGTCATGTCCAAAAACATACAGTGATTATGAATAAGAATAACGCTTTTAGCTTCATCCTTTTCCATACCCCGTTCTAGTAGCTTGTCTCTCAGTTCCAAATTCTTTCCTCTTATTTCAGCGTCCTTTATTATCCCTTCCATCATAGCATGATAAATTTCTGGTTTAACAGCTTCAACAGAAATGTAAAATTTATTATGCTTGTTTGGAGACTTTCCTTCAACTTCAGGACCGTTTCCTAGAATAGTCTCCCTGTAGACAACTATTGGCGGAGAAACGACGATGTCAATTCCCTTTTCTTTTATTTTTCTTTCCACCTTTGCGTCCAAGTGGAGTTCACCTAAGCCCGATACCAATGTCTCTCCAGTTTCAGGATTGATCTGTATTTTCAATGTAGGATCTTCTCGACCGAGTGTCTTTAGAATTTCTATCAACTTTGGCAAGTCTTGTGGAGATTTGGGTTCGATAGATTTTGTTACAACCGGTTCAAAAATGTGTTTGATAGCCTCGAAAGGTTCTATTAAAAAATCGGGATCGCAAACAGTTTCTCCCACTGTAACATCTGTCAGTCCGACCAATCCGACGACATTTCCTGCAGGGGCGTATTGGACTGGAAATCTTTTCAAGGCAATAAATGTAGTAACCTGTTGAAGCTTAACGGATCTTTTTGAATCGACAAGGTAAGCATTCTCCCCTGCCACAAGTTTTCCAGAAAAAATTCTTGCTGTCGAAATCATTCCAGCATGAGGATCATAAACAACCTTAGTTATTATTGCTGCCAGCTTTCCATTAGGATCACATTTCAGCAAATTTTTCCCAACATCGGATTTTACATCGCCTTTCCAAACTTTTTCTACTCTATATTTTTGAGCTTCTGTAGGTGGGGGTAGATGTTTTACAACCATATCCATGACAACGACATGCATAGGAGCGCGGGTTGCTAATTCTTCGTCTTTGTCTTGAGAGCACATATCAATTATATCCTTGAAAGTGACCCCAGTTTTTTTCATGTAAGGTATGGAGATTGCCCATTTTCTTAGAGCAGAGCCAAAAGCCACTGAACCATCCTCTACTTTCGGTATCCACTTCTCTTTGAACATCGGATCATTATGTCTTTGAATAAATTTGTTGACTTCAACAACAATGTTTGCAAGTCTTTTTTGCAATTGTTCCGGTGTAAGTTTCAATTCCTTGATTGCTCTGTCAACCTTGTTGATAAATAGAACTGGTTTGACTCTCTCGCTGAGAGCCTGTTTCAAAACAGTTTCAGTCTGAGGCATGATACCTTCAACTGCGTCAACAAGAACGACAGCACCATCTACAGCTCTCATTGCCTGAGTAACATCTGAGCCAAAATCTACGTGCCCTGGCGTGTCAAGAAGGTTTATCAAATATCTTTGTCCCCCATAATCGTGAGCCATCGTGACTGTAGCCCCATAGATTGTCATCAGTCTTTCTCTTTCTTGTTCGTCTATCCAGGTCAGCATTCTTTCCCCGACAAGCTGAGAGGCCATAAGACCTGCGGCTGCAGCAAGGTTGTCTGTCAGAGTCGTTTTACCATGATGTATATGAGAAACTATACCAATGTTTCTAATATTCTCTGGTTTTTCCATCAATGTTTGAATTTTTTCACTTTGTTCTTCTTTTGCCATAGTATCACATCTGGATTTGAATAATAAGAAAGAATTGTATTTAAATCTTTTTATCTTAGTTTCAAATAATATGTATTATGGAAGAAGAAAAAATTCCTCTTCATCATCATATAAAAAGGCATGTTAGAAAACATAAAAGAAAATATATAAGATTTATTTTCTTCACTTTATTTTTAATTGCCTTTGCCGTAATAGAAGATGCTACTGTTGCAGTTGCAATAGGCACTAGTTTAAATCCACTCACATTATCTTACATAGTCATACTTTCAACTCTGTTCACAGCTTTTGCTGAATTAACGGAAACTATTGTAAAACAGGAAAAGAAACCTGCTGAAGAACTGGAAAGGAGACTTTCTAAAGATGAGAGAAAAATTATTAAAAGGATAAGGAAGGAAATTTAATTAGAACTTTATCTTGATGTCAGCTTTCTCAGCTTCAGAAACTTTGAAAAGTTGTTGTGGGGTGTTATAACCCAGCATTCCTGCAACAAACTTGTCAGGTATCTGATTTATCCTTATGTTAAATTCTGTAACACTGTTATTGTAAAGTTCTCTCCTGTCTGCAAGCTCGTTTTCTAAGCCTGAAATTCTTGACTGCAATTGCAAGAAGCTTTCATTGGCTTTTAGGTTTGGATAATTCTCTGCGACTGCAAACAAAGTCCGCAATGCGGCAGTCAGTTGGTTAGAAACTCTAGCTTTGTCTGGAATCGACTTGGCTTTTAAAAAATCGGTTCTCAATTTAGTTAGTTGATTAAGAAGATCTTTTTCATATTTCATATATCCTTTAACTGTATTAAGAAGTTTGGTAAGCTCGTCATTTCTTTGCTTTAGAATGACGTCGATGTTGGCCCAAGTCCTGTCAATGTCCTTTCTTAATCTGACCAAACTGTTGTAGACGATTACAACATATAAGACAACGCCTATTGCAACTAATACTATTGCAAATAGAATAACTGTTTCAAGTAAAGCCATGCTATACAACTCAACTTAACTATGATTAATAAACGCTAAATATTTAAAGATAGTTATTAGTGGAAAATTAGTTAAACCGTATTCAAGTAAAGCAAAACTGCCAGAGAACCTATAGACAAAAGTCCTCCGCCAATGATGTAGAGATAGACTTTTGTGGATAAAGATTTAAGAACATCTTTCTCTGGCTTATCGGAAATGTAAAAGAACTTCAAATGCTTGCCTTTTTTAATTATTACATTCTCAGTTGAGTGTGCGGTTACTCCAACGTTTGGATTTTCGTCTGCTGTTCCAAATACATAAATCATGTCGCCAGGAGCTATGTAGAATTCGGTGAATCGCATCTGGTTTGTCATGCCCAAGAAATTGCCGAGGTTAATATCGTAGCGCTTTGCAAAATTTTTTATTAACGGAGGAACAGAACTCCAGCCGCCTATTCCTGTGTAATAATCTTGAGGAATATCGACTACTGCCTCTCTGGGATCTACTAGAACCTTTCCAGTTTTGTCTTGAACATAAAAATTAGTTGAGCTTTCGTCTTCCTTTAATACTTCCCAGTGTGAAGACTTACCACTGCCCACGTGTTCCTCTACAATGTAATGATAATAAACGCAGTCATGGTTTGTGATCGGAGCCTTAATGGATTTTAAAGACACAGCTTTTCCATAAACTTCAGCAGGACCCATAGCTATTGAGCCTATTTTCGAAGTTGGTGTATTCTCTATTAGCCTTTTTTGAGAAAATAAACCAAAACCAAAAAAGAATAATACAACACCTAAAATGAATCCGACAATCACATAAAGGTATAATCTTATATCGACTCTTGGATTTATCTGCAAAAAATTAATCAAGAAAAATAAAGCAAAAATTGCAACCGAAAAAACAATGCCAAAATATCCTTTGTTGAATTTAGAGTATATCATCTTGCGCCGCCGGCTTCTCTTTCTATTCTTTCCTTTTCTCTAACAGCGTGTGAAGTTTGAGGATCATAATTGTAAGCTGCCAATATTTCATCTGCCAGTGTTTCTGACATTGTCTTTGGATTGTTGAAAGCCTTTTGATAGGCCCCCTGGACCATAAGTCTTAATGTAAGATCGACTCTTCTCTGCGGAGAGGTTATAACAGCCTTTCTGACTATAATTCCACCAACCTGAAAAGAAGTAATCTCTTCTCTAAGAGCGGCATTTTCTATTCCGCCGACTAAAATCTCGATAGGATTTTTCTTTGTCTTTTCTTCCAGAATTGAAAAGGTTTTTTTAATGATGTTGTAGACCTTTGAAGTCTTGCCTACGTTAGGGCCGCTTGTTATCAAATGCTTCTTTCCCCTATGCCCAGAAACAAAAATATGATTCATCAACCTTTCGATAATGTTCATGTTGGATTTGTAGAACTGCTTGTTGGCATTCTTGCCGAAAGAACGAGGAACGATAACAGGCCTTAAATTTATGTAGTTTCTTAAACCCGGGTCTTTGACTTTGACGTTAGAAACATCCCATTTGTTGAATAACTTCACTACCATCATTTAGCCGCCTTCTTTACTTTTCCTTTTAACAGTTCTCTTAAAGGAATGTTATTAACTTTCATAACTTTCCATCTCATTCCATGTTGAGAACCGATAGGACCGCCTTGAGAACCGCCGATTCCCTCAACCAAAACTTCATCGTGCTCGTTTATGAAACCTATACCGCCAGACTTTGGAACAAATGCCGTTATCTCTCTGCCATTCTTTAACAGTTGGACTCTGACGCACTTTATAATTCCCGAGTGAGGCTGCTTTTGTTCCTTCCCAATCTTAGCGAGAACAATACCTTTTGCTTGCGGAGCGCCTTCTAGGGGATCTTTCTTTTCTTTAAGATGAAGCTGTCTGACTATGTATTTTGCCTTCTTCCATCTGTATTTTTTTGCTCTTTTCTTAACTTCTCTGCCGCCAAACATTCCCATAACTACACCTTTCAGAATTAGGTCATTTAATGTTTAAAAACTTATTTGAAAATGGTTTTTTTTGTCCAGAGATAATAAAAGATTGCACCATCTATGATTAACAGAACCACTCCAGTAACTATGTCTGATGTAAGTGATACTAAACCGCCGATAACGCCTAAAGCACTGAGCAATAGCGATAGATAAAGTCCCCACTTCGTTAGTTTCCATAAACCCCAACCTGCCACGAATTCAATTATTGCTATGACAATGAAAACAACTGCTAATGCTGCACCTAATAATGCCCCTATAGGCCCTAGGAAAGCTGCTCCCAATCCACCTAGAAGAGCTCCCCCTACTGCTCCTAATATGCTTACGATAGCTCCTAGAAAAAATAACAGTGCAATTATTGTAATACCTATTGGTCTTTTTGCCATATCTATAAAATTGCAATGATTGGTTTATAAAGAAAATGTAGCCCCTGGCAGATTCGAACTGCCGTCCCGAGGTAACTTCGTCATCTGTTTGTCAGTTCTTTAGAGGTCGACTCCAAAGCCTCGTATCTTACCAGTGTTAATACTCTTGGCCGCTAGACGAAGGGGCTGATAAGAGAAACTTTATGTTCAGATAATTTAAATTCTTATATCAATTACTATTAGGCGATTTAATGAGAATACTACAGCATCATGCAGACTTTTTCGAATTCGAACCTGTAAAAAAAGAGGTCAAAATAGCGGAAGAAGTAGAAATGAAGAAAATAAAATTTGAGAATGTTGTAGTGGCTTTTGTTGCAATAGAAGAAGGGGACGACAAAAATGTTATCGAAGCCGCAGTTAGTGACGTAAAAAAGAGTCTCGATAATCTGAAAGTAAACAAGCTGTTGATTTATCCTTATGCTCATCTTAGCAACACACTTGCAAAACCAAAGGACGCACTAAAGCTTATCATTTATATGGAAGAATATGCAAAAAAAATGAACATTGAAACTCATAGAGCACCGTTTGGCTGGACAAAAATGTTCAACCTCAAGATAAAAGCTCACCCTCTCGCTGAGCAATCAAAATTCTTTACCAGAGATTCTGTGATGAGACAAGAGAAAGTGAAACCTGTCACAAGAGAGAAAAAAGAAGTGAAAGCAGAACAACCAAAATTAACAGAAAACGATCACAGAGTTATAGGCCAGAAACTAGATTTTTATAGTTTTCATGAAGAAGCGCCTGGAATGGTTTTCTTCCATTCAAAGGGAATGATAATTAGAAATGTTCTTACGGATTTCTGGAGAGAGGAACATAGGAAAAGAGGATACCAAGAAATAAACACTCCAGTTCTTATGAACAAAAAGATCTGGGAAACGAGCGGACACTGGGACCACTATAAGGACAACATGTTTTTCACAGAGGTTGAGGACATGGATTTTGCGTTGAAGCCAATGAACTGTCCCGGAGCCATTCTTGTCTACAAAAACACAGTAAGAAGCTATAGGGATCTCCCACTAAGGCTAGCAGAATTGGGTCTTGTAAACAGAAACGAATTAAGTGGTGTTCTGTCAGGATTGTTTAGACTAAGGTCGTTTACTCAGGACGATGCCCATATATTTGTTCAACCAGAGAAAATCGAAGAAGAAATATTAAAGGTTGTTGATTTAATTGACCACTTCTACAAAATCTTTGGATTTCCTTATCATGTAGAGTTGTCAACAAGACCTGAGAATGCGATGGGAGATAAACAGATATGGGATAAGGCTGAGAAGGCCCTAGAAGAAGCATTGAAACAAAGGAAAATGAATTACAAGATAAATCCTGGAGATGGTGCTTTCTATGGGCCTAAGATAGATTTTCATATAAAGGATTCTATGGGAAGGACATGGCAATGTGCTACTGTACAATTAGATCTCTTCATGCCAGAAAGATTTAACTTAAACTATGTCGGCAGTGATGATAAACAGCATAAGCCTGTAATAATTCACAGAGTTATTTATGGTGCCATTGAAAGGTTCATTGGAATTCTTGTAGAACACTACAAAGGAGAGTTACCTGTTTGGCTTTCTCCATTACAAGTTAGGGTTCTGCCTGTTTCTGATAAACATGTAAAATATGCTGAAAAAATTAGAGGGGAATTGTTAAAGTATAAGATAAGGATCGATATGGATGACTCTGCTGCAACACTAGAATACAAAGTAAGGAACGCCGAAATGCAAAAAATACCCTACATTTTGACAGTCGGTGAGAAAGAAGAAGGTAACGATACTGTTGCTGTTAGGACAAGAGGCAAGAAAGAGGTCGAATTCAAAGTTAAAGTTGTTGATTTCGTCAGAAGAATGTTAGATGAAATTAACAGCAAATAAGGCTATCTTCTTTTGAATTTGATATAATAGAAAAACAAAATTATCAAAATAATGATTATCGGGATATCGAATTGGTTAAAGAAACTGATTATAGTTTGCCATTCCGAACCCAAACTAAAACCTAGATAAGTTAAAAACGAATTCCAAATTAAAGAGCCTATGAGGGTATAGATTACAAATTTTTTGAAATTCATTTCTACAATACCTGCAGGAAAAGAGATGAAAGTTCTTATCAGGGGTATCATTCTTGAAACTAAAACTATTTCATGTCCATATTTTGTAAAAATACTTTCCGCAAATCTTATATCTTTCTCGCTCATAAGAAAATACTTTCCATATTTTTTTAAGAAAGGCCTTCCGCCTTTTAGTCCAATGAAATAAGTAACCAGAGATCCTATAAGACTTCCTAAACTTCCAACAATGACAACTAGCACAAAATTTAAATTTCCCAAAAAGGTTAGATATCCTGCAAAAGGCATTATAACTTCTCCAGAAATAACTGGAATGGGCATGCTGTCCAAAACCATCCATAAGAAAATTCCAATATAACCAACAGAAAGGATAAACTCTGTTATTATATTTGAAAATAATTCGGCTAAAACCATACCTAAGAATTACATCTGGAATATAAAAACTTTCATGCAGACTGAAGATCCTGCCACAAAGAATTAAATAGAGGACCTAAAAAGTTGTTTGCAACATGCTCGCTTTTCGTCCACAAAGAAAGATCCTGTGTTGGATGAACATCGTCATCTGTTAAAGCCAAAACAATCTGAGAATTGTCAATAATAAAGAATCTTCCATTGAGATTTGGCTTATTTATTTTTCTTACCTCTGCGAAACTTTTTGCCTTTTGAATAATAGGAATATTCTCTTTGTTAAAAGATGCGGCAATTTTTATCTTAATTCCCTTGTTAGAAACTTTTTGAAGGAGGTCAGTATGTCTTGATGCTAAGTCTTCAAGACCGTCTGCCGTAGTAATTATTGATATGCTGTTTTTTGCATTCTTAAAAAGAGTTTCCAAATGCTGATGTAAAGCTTCTCTTCCTTTTAGAGAACTTGTCAATTCACCAGGTTCAACTAATTCTACCCCTTGTTTGTAAACCTTCTCAAGTTCCTTTACGAAAGAAGAGTTTTGAAATCTGTTAATCCTGTCTACCATAACGTTAAGATCTTCTCTTATTTTCTTCTTAGATCTCTCAAGTGCCTCGCGTGGTTCTATAGCCATATATCTTAAAGGTTTTGCATTCTGAATCATCACAAAACCTTTTTCAGACAAAGACTCTAAAACATCATAAGTTCTGCTGTGCGGAACCTTAGCAAGAGAAGAAAGTTCTCCTGCAGTTGCTGTTCCCCTCATTAATAAAGCTACCCACAGCTTTCTTTCATACAGATTTAAGCCAATTTGCCTTAATGAATCAAAAACTTGCTGGGAAACTACCATTTTATTCACTCTATAATTAAAATATCTTGATATTTAAACTTACTACTAAGTTGTTAATAAACAATTAAAACATTAAGTATTTAAACTCTTTCCTAGAGAATTAACCTAATTTTTCGAGTTAACAGAAACAATTTAAAGGTTCAAAAAATAGATTTTTTATGAAGACCTATTGTGAAATGGTAGTTGAATTCTTACCAACCTTGAGGGCAATGATAGCAAAAACGCTGATAGAGAAACATAAATTAACACAAAGCGATGCTGCTTCTAAATTAGGAGTTACACAATCAGCCGTGTCTCAATACAGGAGAAGTTTGAGAGGTAATTCGACGAAACTGCTAGATGATAAAACGATAAGCGAGGAAATAGAAAATTTTGCTAGTAAATTAGTGTCCGATGATTTGGATATACACAAAAAAACTGAAGAATTGTATCATGTTTGCGCCGTTATTCTCAGGAAAAAATACTCTGTAAACATTGATAACTGTCCTATTTGTAATAGAAAATATTAGCAAATGTTCTGCCCTTTTTCTATTAGCAGCGTTTTGTTAAGATAAACTGAAGTATTCAATCTTACTGCAATGGCAATTGCATCAGAAGGCTTTGTATCCAGTTTTAAGACTTTGTCTCCACTTCTTAAAATGAGGCTTGAAAAATAGTAATTTTCTCTAAATCCCTCGATTTGAACCCTGTCTAATGTTATGTTAAAAGATTTCAATATGGCTACCAATGTATCGTGAGTATTGGGTCTGTTTTCAATAACACCTCTAATTCCCTGGTCTATTGATTCTGCCCTTTCTTCGCTTGTTTCAGCCACTATTGCAGTGCAATTATAACCGACTATAATTGTATTTTCAGAAACACGAAGAACGTTAGCCTCCACAAAATCTTCGGTGTTAATGATACTGAATATAGCGAAAACCGCAATTGAGAAAAGTATCAAAATAACAATTGTAAACAATATGGGAGAAATCTGTCTTTTTCTTCTTATCTTTTTTAACATATAAAATTATTACATCCTAGACTATTTATTTTCTTTCTTTATGTGTATTCTCTGAGATAATACACGCAGATATCTTTAGTTATAGGGGGTAAATTTATAGAATTAATGTTAAAATATTTTATTTCTTCTTCCTGATCATAGGTAGCGATGTTCTTGGATTCTCAAATACTTCCATATTGTGAGGCAAGTCTATAGAGTTGCTTGGATCCTTAGAGAAGAAAAATAATTTTCCTCTCTGATGCAGATGGTATAAAACGCCTTTCGTGTTTTTATGACTGTAACCCATATAATCACCTTGAATTTTTTTTAAAATAGTTAAGTAGAAAATACTACTCAGAAGTATATATAAATTTATCTCTTTCTGCACATTCAAGAAGACTAAACTAATCCAGCCCATTCAGTCTTTACATTGCTGCAGTTTGTAGCTAGCCTTACTTGTTTTATATCTGTTTTGGAGACTCCAGTCAAACCCGGTGAAATTGTAGTTCCCGTCGAACCACTCTTTAAAGCAAGTCCTTGGGTGTCAGAATAGGTTCTAACGGTATCATTTGTAAAAAGAATCTCGAAGCTAAAATTACCAAGAGCAACATATTGAGCCTCCACAACAGCGGTTATTTTGCTCGCTACAGAGTCCCACTTTGGATATTCTGTTGATACAAAATTTAAAGAGCCTCCAACACACGTTGGCAAGTTAGACAAAGTTTGTCTTGTATAAGAAGTGACGAAGTTTGCCAGTATTACAGCAACAGAAATTGTTATAGCAATCAACAGCGCTGTTGCAACAAGTGGGGAAATTCCTTTCATTTAAATCAGTTTAATTTTAGGAAACTTTATATATAAACTTATCACGGCTTGACGCTTATAGTCTGCTTGTTCGACGTTAGATTATAACCTCCATTGTTTATAGTTATTGTATTCGTACCTTTTACAAAGTTTCCTCCGTTCACAACATCTAAACTATTATAAGACAAAGTTAGTCTTACACTGCCTTGAGAACCTGCTATGGTTATATCATTTTCAACTTGTGTTATGCCTACACCTACTATCTGAGATCTGCTATCCATCACGAAAGTTATGTTATCTGATGCAGGATCTATTGAATATACACCACCACTCACAATCAAGGTAAGTACCCTTGTTGATCCTTGCCCTTCTTGAAGCACATTTTTTACTGCAGTGTCGATATTGGCAAGGTTGTTTTTACCTTCTTCCAACAAGAGTATCTCTTGTGCTCTTCCGGTTGCAGGTGTTCCAACTTTAAGAACTAATGCTATTGCAGCAATAGTGATTACAATAATCAGAAAGGTTGAAATTAGGGGGTCTATGCCTTTCATGAGAACACCGTCCTGTTAATTATAAAGCTGTCAGACAAATATGAATCTGCAAATACTAACGAAATGTTCACATTTACCGTAGTTGTATTTGCTATCTTTGAAACTGTATAACTGACTGCCTGTGTATAGCCTCTTTCTTTGTAAATATTTAATGTGAAATTAGTGAAGTTGTTCAAATTAGAAAGAACGTCTTCATCGCTGGAAATAGAAAGGTCGACTGTTTTTATTATCTCGTTTTTCAGACTTTTGAAATTGTCAGCAAGATTGTTTTGTGGTAAGATGTCTGTCTGCATAGTTACTGTTCTTAGTATAATCAGAGCTATAATAATCAGAATTGATGTGACTAAAAATATCTGGCCCTTCATTTTAACCAAACCCATAAATTTATTAACCTTGGTTTAAAGTCACTGTCTCCAGCTATAAAGTAGCTTGAAAGGAAAATGTCTTTGTTTGTGGGTAGCGAACCGTTGCAATCTGTTGTGAAACAAACTTTGAAATCATAATTAAATGCTGCCAGACATGATTGAAAACTGTTATTAAGATCGTTTATAAGATTATTTACAGCGTAGTATCGCAGTAAGCCTTTATTATCTAAGTCTTTCATGCAATTAAAACCAAGAGCAGATAATTGTAAATTTGTTGTTGGTCTCGGAGTAAACAAAGTTATGAGTATAGTCAACACAAGCACAGATCCTAAAACCTGTTCTAAGGTTTGAGTGTATCCTTTCACCATACCAATAACCTCGCCGTCGAGAAAGTTATTGAACCCCCAGTTCTTTCAACCAAAACCGGGATAGATCTTGCTATTATATTTGCAGAAACAGGTGGATTGGCACCGTAAAGGCAGTCAGTCATGTTTATGTTGAATTGGTCTTTGAAACCGTAAATGTCTCTTGCTGAATCGTATGAAAGACCGTTTAGATTGTTGCATTTATTTTGCGACACAACAAAAATTTTCTGGTCTGACAACATCTTTTGAGTAGTGTTTTCACTTGTAGCTGAAGTTGTTGTAACGTAGCCAACTTTAATATATATCTGAGTTACTCTCATGTTTCTTGCATTTTTAGACTTAACACCAAACGCATAGATGTTATTCCCACTTACCCAATTGTTAACATCACTTACAGTCCAACTTGATCCTGTTTGTGGGTTTGTTGTCATGTTTCTAGTAAACTCTTGATAAGAAGTGGTTAGGGTTTGTAGCGGTCCTTCCGATTGAGACGCACCCCATGTCATCACACCTGTAATTTGGGCAGGCTGTGAAACTGTTTTTCTAGCTACATAATGCAACTCAACATAAATATTGGTTGTTGAAGTTGGTATTCCAGCTCCAGTAACGTTATAACTTTGTACAATGTTATTAGAAGAAGTTGTAATGTAGCTCGTGTCTCCGTCTGATACTGGTTCGTTTACAGCCGAAACTTTATTACTGCCGGCTCCTAATGTCCATTGGTTGAAATTTTGAATGGCTGTTGGTCTTACTATAACGTTCTGTGTCTGACTAGAACTTACAGCAGTGGGGTATCTTGCAATTTGAGTGACAGAAGATGAACTGTTATAAACTAAGTTAACTTGTTTCTTTTCGTAAGACATGAAGATTAAGGAAAATGAAACATTTGTCTGACTTCCAGTACTAACAACGTCAGAAGGAATTTCATTAAACAATCTATCATAGACATGGACATTAGATATGCTTGGTGTGATGGAAAGATTTACCAACTCAGGGTGTGATGTTCCGGAAGTTTCATTAAAAGTTACTTTTATCAACTTGTATTCAGAAACCAAACTGTTGCTGTCGTTTATATCGAAAAGCTGTTTCTCTAAAGTTGCTGCTGAGTTTTCAAGTTCATTGACTTTGAGATTTTGAAATTGGTTAGAAAAGTTACTGGAAACAAAGACTGTAACAAAAACTACAATAGTCAAAGTTAAGACCACAGCAATCACAAAATCGATTTGAGTCATTTAAACCAAACTTATTAGCCTAGTACCGTTTTCAAATAAATCAAGTTTTAGATACGCAGGAATGTTTGAAGAACCTGTCATAATGGCGCTTATGTTTACTGTTCTGTTCATTTGCAATGTTTTATTTCTTAAAAAAAGTCTAACTCCAACACCGTTTTGATATAAATCGACAGTATATCTATGACTTCCTATCTTCTCTGGTAAAGAAAGTTTTATATTTCCCATAGTGATGTTTTTATTTGAATCAACTTGTGTTGAAAGGGAATAAAGACTTAAAATCTCATTTTTTGTAAAGTCCGCAATAGAGTTTAATTCTGAATTAAATGTCCTTTCTTCCAAGTCACTCTTAAGGGTGCTGATTGTAGTAAGAATTAGGACAGATACACCTATGCCTATAATAAAGAATAAAGAATGTGATAAGAGCGGTGAGACGCCTTTCATACTAAATGTTTCTTATAACTTGAATAAAAGTTTATACAAACAGAGAAAATACTGAATAGCCTAAAAGAAGCAACACTAAGGAATGTTTGAGACCAGCTATCATGGTTCCTTCAGACATTTTTCCTATTACTAACCCCGAGAAAAAACCTTCTATTAAAACCAACATTAAAAAAAGGTTTGAATAAGCGCTGCCTATGTTCTGTGCTTCTGTTGCTTCAAGAGGCGAGAAAGAAGATATGTTGGGAATCAACAAGACCTGAAGAATTATTAAGACGCCTATGAATATGAAAAAGATTATGTAGCCAGTAAGCATCTGACTGTAAATTGTGGAAGACCTTTCTTTTTTTATTTTATTTATTTCCAGCGAACTTTTGCCTATAGAATCAAAAACTTCCACTATGTCACCACCACTTCTATGGATTTCTATTATAGACGAGACTGTTCTTTGAATGACTGGAGTTGATTTTTTAGAAAAATCTTTTAATATTTTGTCGAAAGGAACGCCCCAGTCTATTTGTATGACTATCTTTTTTATGTGAGGAGTCAAGGCGCCGTAATAAGTTTCCTTTGTAGATATAACTGCTTGCGGAAGTGTCATTCCTGTTCTGACATTTTCTGCAACATCTCTCAAAAAGTCTGGAAACTTTTCTTCAATCTCTCTATCCGTCTTGTATTTCATATATTGAAAGAAGGTCGGAACGCCTATCAAGATTAAAACAGAAAACACGCCGATTTGGTAAGAGTTAAAAAATAAAACATTTATCGTGATTAATGAAATTCCCATTACAATGGCTATCAGAATTATTTGTTCATGAACGTCAAACTTCAGTCTCATACTATAACCTCGGTTGTGTAAATTGAATAAAAGCAATGAATAGAATATTTAGAAAAACCATTAAAAAAATTCCTATATTTATTAAATCCTGAATAGGTATTCCGAAAATTGTACCACCAACTATGTTTAATACAGACAAAATTGTTATGAAGACCAATGGGGCTGCAATAAGGAGAGCTGTATAGAAGTCTGCATAAACTGACAGTGTCTGAGTGTATCTAGACCTTTTTAAATTGTATTCAAACATTGCTTTTTCTGCTTCCTCTTTCAAATAAGTTTTCAGATTGCCACCTGTCTGAATAGTTATAAGGATGCCTTGCAATACGTCCCTGAAAGCTGGCGATGGAGTTTTTGCAATAACTTCTTTGAGAGCCTTTATCTCGTCAAGACCGAAGAAATTTATGTTTCTATCTATTTTTTCAGCTTCGTTAGAAATTTCTCCATATTCTTTGAATTGAGAGAGTATTTTGAAAATGGTCCTTGGCGGTGTTCCGGAACTTGCTATGGCGGCCATATGTATTAGTGAAAATGGTAGATTGGTCTCTATGTCATTCTTTCTTCTTGTTGCAACAGAAGTGGGATAGATGTAAATAAGCAAAAAGGTTAGAAAGCTGTAAATAAGAGGGAGCAAAATAACACCTAGAATGAAGCTGATTGTCTCGAAGGGAAGGAAATAAAATATTATTCCTGATATTATTACTCCTAAAATAAAAACAAGAAATGAAAGAAAGAAGTTTAAAGAAAGATAAGTTCTGAATAACACCTTGGCATCAGCATTTTTTAAAGCGTATTTTAGCGATAGAAAAAGATTACTATGCTTATCTGCTGTGCTTCCAAATAATCTTATAGCAACCTTTTTTAAAAGAAAAAATTCTTCACTTTCTTCCCTTGTTTTTTTGGCCATATAGGTAAATTAGAATTTTTAGTATATAATATATCTACATCTTAACAAAGGCTTCTTCTTTAGGATAGACTCTTATTCCTTTTTCTGTAATTTTATAAGGGTGCAGTTTTGTCGAGTGTTCTGAACCTCTAAGTTTCCAAACTGTCATCGACCTAGAATATTGAGATTGCGATCTTAAGTAATAGAGGACTATAATACCGTCTGTAACGAACTCCTCAACACCAAATCTTGACAAAGATTTTTGCAATGGTAGTATCTCTGAAACTAGAATAGAAGTACAGTTTAACTTTCTTAGCAGCCAAGAGATGTTAAATACCATTCTTCTAACTTCAGGAGCATCTCTTAGATAGAGTCCTAAGGCCGAAACTGAGTCTATTACGACTCTTTGAGCCTTGATCTTTTTGACGTTTGTCTCAATCAATGAGAAAATATCTTCAACGTGAAAAGGGTCATATCTTATGAAAAGAACCTTACCTTGTTTTTCGTATTCTGAGAAGTTCCATCCAAAGTTAGTCGAGTTTTCTTTTATATTTTCAACCGGCTCTTCGAAAGTTACGTATAAACCAGGTTGATTGTATTTTTTTATACCTTCGTAGATGAACTGAGTTCCGAAGATCGTTTTACCTGTTCCTGTTGTGCCTGTAAGAAGAGTCAAGGTTCCAGGAAGCAGTCCGCCTGCTAGCAGTTCGTCAACACCCTCAATTCCGACAGGTATTCTCTTCTGTTCTTTCATAACTAATATTTGGCTGTTCGTATAAAAAGCTTTAATAAGGAAATTTGTAATTTCATATTATGAAAGACGAGGAACAGTCTGAAGTACACTTCAATTTTAAAGAAATTAAAAAACCGTTAATCGGCTATATTGCGATGGTTCTTTCTATAATATACTCAACACTCTTTATCTACAGCTTTATCAGAATAGACACGATATCTATTGTGATTTCCTCTATATTCATTTGGACATGGGGAGGAGACGCAATATATCTTATCTATAAGAAGAATGTTCACGGCATGCTACTTGCAGCTGGTTTCATATTCTTTACAATAATTGCTATGTTTATCATAGCCGTTGCAGTTCTTGTTTAAAGCGACTATCTCTTATTTATTTTTCGGACGAGACATAATTCTTATGAGATTTAAAGAACTTGGGAAAACAGGAGAGAAAATTCCTGTTATCGGACTGGGAACTTGGAAGATGGGTATAAATCCTAAAGTTGAATTAGAATCAATCAAATTGGCGTTGAGAAAGGGAATAAGATTTATTGATACTGCAGAAATGTATGGAACGGAATCGCTTGTTGGGCAAGCGATAAGAGATGAGGAAAATGTTTTTGTTGCAACAAAGGTTTCCCCAAATCATTTCCATTATCAGGATGTCATCAATGCTTGTAATGCCAGCTTGAAAAGACTAGGAATAAAAACAATAGATCTGTATCAATTGCATTGGCCGAATACAAGCATACCTATAGGAG
>Ga0213870_1000536_pt1 | contig 17595 bp, 16 predicted proteins | sample WICALVC2017_Meta_FD_160119 | JGI IMG/M metagenome (GOLD analysis project Ga0213870, IMG submission 160119) | Freshwater microbial communities from subterranean cave lake in Wind Cave National Park, South Dakota, United States - WICALVC2017 | ecosystem: Environmental > Aquatic > Deep subsurface >... | reverse complement strand
CTGGTTTAATGGTAGAATGGAATTTGGGCCGCGTTCTTTAGGTAATCGTTCTATTTTAACAGCGCCCTATCCGGCCGAGATGAAGGATATTTTAAACGCGCGGGTAAAAAAGCGGGAGAGTTTTCGCCCTTTCGCGCCATCGGTGCGCCTGGAAGATTGCGCGGAATATTTTGATAATGACCACGAGTCTCCTTATATGCTTCTGACTTATGGTGTGCGTAAAGACAAGATTCCGGAAATACCTGCTATTACTCACGTAGACGGCACAGCTCGGGTGCAGACAGTTTCCGCATCTCAAAATCCGGAGTATTATCGGCTAATCTCTGAATTTAAAAATCTTACCGGAGTCGGAGTGCTCTTAAATACCTCTTTTAATGTAATGGGGCAGCCGATTATTAATACACCCCAAGAAGCTTTGGATTGTTTTTTATCAACCGATATTGATTATTTGGTATTCAACGCAAAATACTTAATTACAAAATGACCTTAATCAAAAATGATTAAAAGAATAACCGTTTCGCCAAAGGACAAAGAGATGTTAGCCGGAGTTAGCGTGGATCCTTCCACCCAGATGGAGGATAACTTTGATTATTCCAATGTGGTGATCAAAAAGCCGTGGGGGCGCGAATATCTTATTTTTAAAAATAAGGAAGCGGCGGTTTGGGTTTTGCATTTAAATAAAGGATATCGCACTTCAACTCATTGCCACCCCAATAAAAAAACATCTTTGACCGTGCTTGCCGGAGAAATTAATTGTAGAACCCTAGAGACGCAACATAGTTTACGGGCGGGAGATGGTCTTTTAATAGATAAAGGAGTGTTTCATTGCACAGAGGCGCTTTCTCCCGAAGAAGTTATAGTGATGGAGGTGGAGACTCCAATTAATAAACAGGATTTAGTGCGCTTGCACGACCTTTATGGCAGAAGCGGCATGAGATATGAGGGGCAGGAACATCATCAGCAATTTGATAAATCGATATGCCATTTTAATAATTCTTCGGATCGTTATCGCTGCGTCAAGCAGTTTGGCGAATGCGAGGTAACATTAATAGATGCGAATAGCGAAGAGGAATTTAAAAATATACTTAATTTGGGTGGAGCAGATGTTGTCGCGCTTCTTCAGGGTTCGCTTGGCAGTTCATCAGGAAAAAATATAATGGAAGTAGGGGATTCGATGCCCTGGAGCGATCTTTGTAATATTCCCGAAATTCGCCTTCAAGGCAAAATTGAACTTTTATTAATTAACCATATAAAAGAGATATGAAAAAAGCCATTATCATAACAGGTAAATTTGTTCAGGATCCGGAATACACCTATCCTTATTACCGTTTGCAGGAAGCTGGTTTTGAAGTGGATGTCGCAGTGAAAGACAAGGAGATAGTTTTTGGCGTTATCGGCGTAAAAGTTGTGCCAACGCGCGGTCTTACAGGCATTCGAGCCGAAGACTATGATCTTCTGGTAATTCCGGGAGGAGCGCGCTGTATGGAATATTTGCGGCAGGAAAAAGAAGCAGTTGACGCTATTCGAGATTTTTACGAAAAAGATAAGGTGATTGCGGCTATTTGTCACGGCGCCCAGATGCTTATTTCAGCCAAAATTGTTAAAGGGAAAAAGATTTCTGGCTACTACAGCATTAAAGATGATATAGATAACGCAGGCGCCATGTACCTTGACGCCCCAGCCGTGGTGGATGGAAAAATTATCACGAGCCCCCATTATAAATATTTGGGTGATTGGATGCGGGAGACATTGAAATTTTTCGGGTCATAAATTGATGACAGCCAAAAGTTACAAAGGTATTTTATTTGATTTTGATGGTGTGCTGGCAGATACCATGAACGATCATTATGCGGCATGGAACCATGCCCTGTCTTTTTATAAAACCGCTGTTATTCGCGAAGATTTTTTTCCACTGGAAGGCATGCCAGTAGCATTAATGGCAGAAGAGATATGCAAAAAAGCAAAACTTAATCCATTATATTCGCAAGAATTGTTGAAAAATAAAGACGGTTATTATCTTAAGAACCATCGTTTAGTTTTTTATCCTTCAGTGAAAGAATTTATTGATTTACTGCATTCGCGCGATATACCGATTGCCATTGTCAGTGGAGGTAGAAATGAACGGATTCGTTCTTCCACGCCCTCCGTTTTTCTAGACAAGTTCAAAACTATTATTACCGCCGAATCCACAAAACGAGGCAAACCCTTCCCTGATCCATATCTTGAAGGCGCACGGCTTCTCGGTTTTGAAGCCGAAGATTGTATTGTGGTTGAGAATGCGCCTTTGGGTATACGTTCTGCCAAGGCAGCCGGCGCCTACTGCGTTGCGATTGCTTCTACGGTGTCCCGCGATAAGTTGGGAGACGCCGATGAAATTGTAGAGGCGTTTAGCGATTTGCCTAAAGTGGAAATATTTTCCCGTTACTTCTTATGACTTTAAAAAGTTGTATATTTGGTTTTTTGTAAATTTGGAGGACGGGTATGGAAATTGATTTTAGCGAGCGGTCGCGAAGATTGAAAAACATGACCGGGCATTTGGAACTTGCGCGGGATTTTCCATTGCTATCCGAGATAAAAATAGACAAAGAGCTGTTTGGAGCGCTTTTATTTTATACAAAATTGTATCTTTGCTCCTCGCTTAAAGCAGCAGGAGTGCTACGTTCGTTTGAAAGCGAAAGTTTGTTAACTGATTTTTATGATGAAATCATGCGGTTGCCGAATTTGACTCCCAACGGAGTTTTAGTTCCCAAGAAGGATAATTTTGTGGAATTTAATCTTCTGCATCATTGTGTAAGTATGGTTTTTAAGAGTCTTGGCCTTGATAGTTTTATTGATCGTATCCGGCTGCCGGCTGTGCCGCGAGTGGTTGACGGCAAACTCGATCCGGTTAAAGATTCAAGGCCCTACTCTTCGGTAAAACTTCATAGCGATATTTGGAATGGCGATCCTTTGCGGGAAATAGTTGTTTTTATTCCGGTTCTGGGGTCTATTGAAAAAACCAATATAGAATTTTTTGAACCAGATGAAAAAGTTATGTCTCGTTGGATCGATATTCTTCCTGATTACGGTCTTGGCGCCGAACTTCTTTCTCATTCCAAAAAATATGATTGTGTCTGGCGTTCCGGATATATTTATCTTATGGATCAGTTCCTTTTGCATCGGACCATAAAAACCGGAGGAGGAATACGTATTTCCATAGAATTTCATTTTATGCCCAACGAACTCGTATCCAGTGATGCGGCGGGCAGAGATCCAAGTGAACGGATTATAAAAAGGCAGTTTGCTAATCTTGCGACTTGGTACGGTTTGGGTGATGAATATATGTTTGTTGCGCGTGAAAGTTTTGAGGAGACTCGTGCAAAGATCGCCGCGAGAGAATTTCATAAAATCTCCAGCATAAACGATGCTACTAATTTCTCACTGGTTAAGATATACTAATTCGCGTTGTATAATAGCAAGGATTTGAGGGATACCTTGACAAAAAAATTAACTTTTGTTAATCTTGATTTAGTTTTTTGAAATCATTAAGAAAGGGTTCCTTATGGACAATAATTTCGCTGTTTTATCGCCGGAAGAAATGAGTTTTTATAAGAGAAATGGCTATCTGGTATTGCCCCGCTTTTTCCCTGAAGAAAAATGTGAAATTTTGTTGAAAATATTCAGGGAATATGCGGATGTTACTTTCAGAGCGCTTCTTAATATAGAAAGACAAGCACTCGAGGCTGTAGAGTTAATTGAGAACCCCAAGTTTATTAAGGTTTTGGAAGATCTTCATGGCCATAAGGAGATGGGCTATATTGGCAGTCAGGTGCTTTTTAAGGAAGTCGGCAGTCCTTATGCCCAGCATGCCTGGAATCCTCATCAGGACAACGCCTATATAGAAGCGCCATATGGCACTTATGTTTCTGCCATTATCTCATTTGCGGATAGCGACAAGGAGAATGGAGGCATGTATATTTATCCCGGATCGCATCGGGAAGATTTATTACCCTATATCCCGCATCCAAGTTTTGATCCCGAAATAAATCCAGGCAATCTTGTCCAAGTGCCGCCGCAGTATGAGTGTTTTGATCTTTGTCTGAAAACCGGAGACCTGTATATTCAGCACGGAAATCTTATTCATGGTTCTTATGCGAATTACTCTTCTCGTTCCAGACCGCATTGGGGGATTATGTGCGTTGTTAAAGGTGTTAAGTTTAATAAAGGAAGAAATATTCCCAGGTTCTTTACTCCGTTCCGAAGGGGAGAGTTGAAATATGAATAATCATGGTTTAGAGATCGATAAGAAACTTATAAGCAAATACGGGGAGCGCTCCTTTATGTACACGGAGTACCCCAATTTGCGCTTCTGGTCAAAAAAGTATGGTGATCAAGAATTCAGAGCGACTTTAAAAGATTTTCTCAAGCATAATAAAGATGCCTCGTTTCTTTTCTACATTCATATTCCGCATTGCCATCGGCAATGCCTCTTTTGTACCTGTGAAGTCATTATTACCCTAAAATATGAAGATATTAAAAGATATCTGAAATATCTTTATATGGAAATCAATCTTTTTCGGGAGTTTTTCGAGGAGATTGGTTTTTTTCCAAACTTTAGGGAGGTGCATTATGGGGGCGGGTCTCCAACCTATCTCCATGAGGAAGACTTCAGCGAATTAACTGAAAAAGTACGTTCTATTGTCGATTTCAGTAAAATAGAAGAATGCGCCATTGAGATTGATCCGCGTCATGTCAAACCAGAGGGAATGCGATATTACGCGAAGCAAGGTGTCAATAGAATTTCTTTTGGGGTTCAGGATTTTGATCCGGCAGTGCAAAAAGTCATTGATCGTGTTCAGCCCGCCTACCTTACCGAGAGATTAATGACACCGGAATTAAGGGCTCTATTTTCCAAAGGAGTAAATTTTGACATAATTTGCGGTCTTCCTTTGCAGACTGTTGAAACTATAAAAAAAACCGCGGAAAAAATAGTAAAGATGTCCCCGGATCGCATTTGTTTTAACTATTTGCATATGCGGCCTGAACTTTTTTCGCATCAACTTAGTATGCCGGCGCCTCCTGATAATTATAATAGAAAGTTATTGTTTCGTGTCGCAAGAGAAATTCTGGAAAAAAATGGTTACATTCGCACTGGTTATGATCATTTTGCCAGGTCAACAGATGACATAGCGCGAGCGATGGGAGAAAAGAAAATGCAATGGAATAGATTGGGCGTAACATCAGGAAGATCTAATCATATTCTGGGTCTCGGTATTCATGGCATGAGTAAATTTGAACCCCGCTGGTATTTCCAAAATTTCTATGCTTCTAGAGAGCCGGATCGAAACTATAAGCAGTATGAAGAGGCAGTGACTAAAGGCATTTTTCCGGTAAACCACGGCCATTTTATGAGTGATGACGATTTAATCAGAAGAGAAGTGATTCATAATCTGCGAAATTATTTTTATGTGGATGGAGACGAAGTCGAAAAAAAATACAGTATTGATTTCCGGAATTACTTTAGTTCAGAATTATGGATGCTTGCCGAATTTATTGAGGATGGCATTGTAGAAATTTCCGGAAATATTATTACCATTACTGAATTGGGATACGAATTTGCCGATTTCGTGTGCAGTAGATTCGATGTCTATATCAGGCCTTAATTTATTAATTAACAAATAATCCCGCATCTTCACGGGATTTTATAATAGCGTTTTTTGACATATTACTATAGTTTAGGTAAATTAGAAAAAGCATTTTGACAAGGAGATATTATGGTTGCCGAAGATAATACGGTTTCTGATGCGAGGAAAATTATTGCCGAAAAACTCAAAAGATTATTTCCCCACGGTTGCCAACGGGTTTTGCTGGTTACTCCTCCCAATGTTCCGGAAGAAGATTTTAGCATCTCGGTCGCTCTTGACAAACGTTATCCGGTGTTCCCGCCAGATGGTCTTGCTTTTTTAGCCAAGTTTCTCTTGGCGCGCGGCTACGAGCGTCGGATTCTGGATTTAAACTTCATGATGATTAAAAATCTTTTTACGGATCCTTCTAATTTTAGTTATGATATCTGGAAAGAATTGTTAAAGCAGTACTTGGAAGAATTTAAGCCCGACGTTGTCTGTCTTACCTGCATGTTTACCATATATTACAGGCAAATGAAACGTCTGGCCGGGTTTGTGAAGAAATACAATTCAAATTTGCCGGTTTTTGCCGGAGGAGTGCATACTTCCGATGCCGCGGATCTTGTAGCCGAAGATTGCGCGGATATTGATTTTATCGGGCTCTATGAAGGAAATGCCAGTTTGCCTGATGTGCTTGATTTTGTAAATGGTAAAGCCGGAGAGGAGAAAATAACCCAGCTTGCCACTATGATTGACGGGAAGTATGTGGCGATTACGGATAGAGCCGTAAAAAGCGGCGCGACCATGGATGAAATCCCCGATTATGATGATATTCCTCTTGGCGAATACAGCAAATACGGCCGAATCGGCACTTATCATAACTGGATTTTAGGAGAGGAAATTCCCGCTGGCACGATCCTTTCTAATGTCGGCTGCCGCGCTCAATGCACTTTTTGTTCAGTTCGGTTATTTAACGGACGGGGAGTATTTACCCGCGATGTAAAAACAGTGGTTGATCAGCTTGAGTTATTGATGTATAAATACGGTATTTTTGCCTTCATGTTTTTGGATGATGATTTGTTTTATAATGCGCGTCGTTTTATTGATCTTTGTAATGAAATTGTAAGAAGGGGTTTGAAGATTTACTGGGATGCAACCAACGGTATAATTGCTTCTGCCATGACCGAGGAGATTGCCGCTGCTTGCGCGGCCTCGGGATGCATTGGTTTATCCATAGGAATTGAATCAGGCAGCAAGAAAATTCTGCACGATGTAAAGAAGCCCAGCAGAGTTAAAGACTTTTACCGCTGTGCAGAAATACTGAATAAATACCCGCACATTTTTACAAAGGGCCTTTTAATGTGCGGTTTCTCCAATGAGACTATTGGGGAAGTGCTTAAGACTGTTGAGCTTGGTGTTAAGATTCGCCTTGGTTGGTTTACCACTCAACCCCTGAATCTTATCCCGGGAGTGCCTTTAACCAACGAAGCGCTGATAGCAGGCACCATTACCAAAAAAGAACTTGTTGATGGAACCGAACGGCCTTATATCGGTTCTACCGGAGGCCACGAACGTCGGGTAAAGCAGGAAAAAGTCAAAGCGCTTGCTTTTGATGATCCGCTGGACTGGGATCCGGAGATTATTCCGCGCCGCGAGGATATAAAAGATGTTTGGTTCTCGCTGGATTTTCGCACGAATTTTATTCGTTTGCTTGCAGAGACCAATCTCATCAAACTGGATCTGCTACGCAAATGGTTCATAAATATTTTTGACCATACGCATAAGGAAAGCGCGTTGGGACACCTGTTTTTCGGGATTCTTGAATATCGTCTTGGTAATCATAGCGAAGCTAAAAGGCGCTGGAAGCTTGCGCGAAGCTATGTTGATGATAATTCTGAAAAGTCTTCCGATTTTTGGAGAAAGCGATTTGCCGCCTTTGCTTTATATGATTTGCTTTTGGTGTGCGAGGAGTGCGGGTATAATAAAGATATGCCCTTGACTATACCGCGGTCATTTTATGATAAATTTCATCGGGAAATGAAATGGATGGAACTCCCGGATCCGTATATTATTAAACCATTAAAATAAATAATTTTGAAAAGGGGATTAATGCCCCTTTTTGTTTTGCATGTAGCATTCGACGGATATAATAATTCACCGGCGGTAAATAACAATTTCCTTTTTAGCGGCAATCGCCGCTTAAAAGGAAAATTGTCTTTTATTTTTTTGATTTGACAAACATAATGATAGGATTTATCTTTCGTTTAGTTCTAAAAAACAAAATAAAGAGGTCAATATGGAAAGGATAAGGCCTGTTAAGATCGGCGAGATTGTTGAATTATTTCCCCGGCAGTACGGTAAGACTCTGGGCGCGCAAAAATTTTTAAATCCGGAATCCAACGAGATGTACGATTATATCTTATATCTTGGCAATCCATGGTCTTCCGTGGTAATACCGTTTACGGATAAAAACGAGGTAATACTCATCAATCAATTCCGTTACGGAGCTGATGATTTTGTATACGAATTTCCCGGAGGTAATCAGAAGTTTCCGAAAGAAACGCCTGCGGAGGTTGCCAGGCGGGAATTGCTGGAGGAGACGGGTTATGAGGCGGGAGAGATGGCTCTTTTGACCGATTCGCATACTACTCTTGACCCTGCAAGTTATGTAAGTTATCTCTATCCGTATATCGCTTTGAATTGCAAGCTCGTCGGATCAGAGAAGCCTGATGATTTTGACGGCAAAATAGAGGTTATCGAAAGGGTACAGATATTGCCTTTCGATCAATGGCTCGAGATGGTTAGGGAAGGAAAGGTTATTGATATTAAAAGCATTACTTTGACCTATCTTGCCCTCATGCACCTCAAGTATAAGATTGTTCCGCCTGTATCCGTTCCTGATCTAAAGAGCAGAACCTTCTATTATCAAGGAGGATAAACATGGTTACGTTGTGGCAGGCTGATGGCGATTTTACGGTACTGGTTGAGAAACACAGAAAATGTCTTATCTCCCAGCGTTTTATTGACGGCAAGGGAAAGGTGATTGAATGGACACTTTTCCATGGCAACTGCAAAAGCGGCTCCGTCATTATTTTGCCTATTACCGCTGATCAACAGGTGGTGGTGATTGAAGAATTTAAATTCGGCAGCGGCAAAAAACAAATAGAACTGCCCTGCGGTAATACTGAAGAAAACGAAAATATCGAAGAGGCGGCGGCAAGAGAGTTGTTGGAAGAGACAGGATACATGGCAAAAGAGATCATTTCCTTGATGCCCTCCAAGATTCCCATCTGGATTGACACTTCAAGCGCGACTGGAAAATATCATCCTTTTCTTGCTATTGGTTGTGAAAGAGCGCAAGAACAAACCTTAGATGAAACTGAAGAAATAGATATAAAAATTATACCGCTTCAAGAATGGCTGGAAATGACTGAACAAGGTGAGATCGACGACGCTAAAACCCTGGTCACAACTTATTTAGCAGAGCGGTTATTGAAATAATAATTTAGATTAAAATTAAGATACTGATCATATTCCTTGAAGCCGCGGCTTCAAGGAATATTTAGTGCGGATAGATTTTACACAGTGTTCTTTTTAACGGCGATCGCCGTTAAAAAGAACAAATGATTTTTTACTAAAATTACTTGACAAAAAAGCATAATATAATATATCATTGTCTTTAGAAGTTTAGTTTTTTGTTCTTTGATATTCTAGTTCCAGTCTGCTAGGAATTCTTTTTTTGAAGGAGGTGCAAGATGCCGCAAACCCAGATTTCTTTTTCTGAAAAAGATGTCTATTTTTATGATGATAACGGTTATATGGTTGTAGAAAATATGCTGTCTCCCGATATGTGCGAGGAAGCGGTTTCTATTTATAAAAAGTATGCTCTTCCAGATTACCGCGGAATTATGAATCTAGAGCGGGGAATTATTGAGTATAGGGATTATGCAGTTACAAAAGGCGGTGTTTCCATAACCGCGGTGATGAAAGTTGAAGATAAAGACGCGGAATTTATATGGGATATTATCCGGCATCCGTCAATAGTCGCGGCGCTGGAGGCATTGCAGGAAGCAACGGTGATAAATCTACAGTCCATGTTTCTTTTTAAAGAAGCTAACACTCCTTACGCTGCACAGGCGTGGAATCCTCATCAGGATGGGGCCTATCCGCGGGCGCAATACGGGATGTATATCACTGGAAATCTTTGTTTTACCGATCAGGATAAAGAGAACGGATGCATGTATATATACCCCGGTTCGCATCGGGAACCGATACTGCTCAATGAACCGGTACAGAGTTTCCATGAAAAACTCGGTTCACAGCCGGGACACAGGGTAAAAGTTCCCGAAAAATATCTTGCCAAGAAAACCGATCTTATCATGGCGCAGGGAAGCGTACTTTTCTTGCATGCTAACGTAATCCATGGATCCTATCCGAATGTTTCTCCTACTCGTTCGCGCTACATGCTTTTGGTTCCTTACGGTACCAAAGGCATTGCTAGCAATCCCGGTTTTATTTCCGGGAGGACAGGCAGGCGTGAGGAACATTCTTTGCGAAAAACCTGGCGTGAGCTTTTTTACGAAAATTCAAATATTTATATCTTCCCGTCTCCTTTTACGGCGGAAATGAAATAAATTCCAGCACCCGCGAAAGGGTGTGATGATAAAATAACGGCCTCGCCATGCTAAGCGAGGTTTTTGAATACGGCGCAACTTCTTAGTTATCAACAATGTTTTATCTATTATAGATAAAACTAAGGATATTATTATGGATAATATAGCTCCACAAACAGAGCGGCAATAATCCGGTCAGAGGAGAGACTTACGAGGAATCAAAAATAATTGAAGAGATTTATCTTAATGTTTGGCGGAATCATCCCAATTTTGTTTTTATTCCCCACAGATCCGGCTGGGAAGATAAATTGTATCTTGCCCGGCAATCTATACGCGGGTTTCTTTCTATTTAAATTAAAATGTAATTTGTATGTCAGTTATTAAATATAGGGATTTAAAAACAATCAGGAAACAGTTTGCTGGCAAGGTTATAGTCATTTGTTCTGGAGTGTTTGATCTCACCCATGCCGGACATGTGTTGTTTTTGGAGGAATGTAAAAAGTACGGCGACATATTGGTGGTGGTGGTCGGAGATGATGTTTCAGTTAAAGAATATAAAGGAGGCACTCGTCCTCTACTGAATCAATATCTGCGTCTTAAAATGGTTGACTCTTTTAAGCCGGTTGATTATTGTTTCATCGGACCTAAATCCAAAAAGCCGGGATTGATATTTATGGAATATGTTTTTAATACTTTACGGCCGGATATATACGTAGTCAACGATGATGTGCCGGACTTGTCGGAACGTCGAGCCACAGCCAAAAAATTTAACATTGAATTAAAGGTTCTTAAGCGCATATGTCCGCCGGAGTTTAAAAAAATCTCCACAACTAAAATAATTAAGAAAATAAAAGAATTATAATCTACGAAGCTAAGCTTCGTAGCGCCGAAACCGATTGATAAAACGCGGTGTTTTATTTATGGTTAAAATAGTTCATTGAAATTCAAGGAGAACGAGAATGGCGATAAAAGTCGGTCTAGGACAGATTAATGCCGCTTTTTCCGGACAGCGATACCTGCCGTATTCCATCGGCGGTCTGGTAGCTTATGCCAAGAAGTGTTTGAAAAATCCCGATGAGTATAAATTTCTTCTGCCGGTTTTTGATCGCATGCCGGTGCGCAACGCCATAAAAGAATTGCTTCCCGCGGATGTCGTAGCTTTCAGTGTTTATGTTTGGAACGAGCAGTTGTCGCTTGAAATTGCCAAATGTTTGAAGCGGTTGAAGCCTAGCGTGATTATTCTTTGCGGCGGTCCGCAAATACCGGATCCTTTTGATGAGACTAAACCCCATATTCCTAATCGCGCCAAAGCGTATCTCGAAGAGCATCCGTTTATTGATATTTTGTGTCACGGAGAAGGCGAAATCGTCTTTACTTCTTTTTTGGAAAATTTTTCAGGAGACTGGGAAAATATTCCTTCCGCAAGTTTTATGAAAGACAATATTTTTCATCAGACCAAAAGGGCCGAACGCATACGCGATTTGGGCATGGTGCCCTCGCCGTATACCGAAGGAACATTCGTTCCTCTTATGAGGGCTTATCCGCAGATAAAATGGATCGGTTCGTTTGAGACCGACCGCGGTTGTCCCTATTTTTGCACATTTTGCGGATGGGGCTCGCTGGTGGGACAGAAAGTCATACCTTTTCCTTTGGAAAAGGTATATCAGGAGCTGGAGTGGTTTGGAAAGAACGAGATTGGATTCGTTTTTTGCTGTAATGCCAATTTTGGAATCTTTCCGCGCGACCTCGAAATAGCGCGTCGCGCGGCCGAGACAAAAAAGACTTACGGCTATCCCAATGTCCTGTCGGTGCAAAGCGCCAAGAACGTAACAGACCGCGTATGGGAAGTGCACACTATTCTTCACGGAATGGGAATGGAAAAAGCGGTAATTCTGGCTTTGCAGTCAGCTGATTCCGATACCCTAAACGCCATAAAGCGAAAAAACATTAAACGCGATTTCTACCGTGAACTTCATGTCCGCGCCAAACGCGCCGGCATTCCTACTTCTACTGATTTAATTTTGCCGCTTCCGGGCGAAACTTTTACTTCTTTCGTAGATGGTGTTTGCGAGGTTATTGAAGACGGAGGGGCCATACAAGTCAATCCTCTTTCCATTGAGCCGGACGCGGAGATGTCTGATCCGGCCTATCAGGAAAAATACGGCATTGTTTCCGTCAGGGCGAGAGTAGTCAATGTTCATGGCGCGGTTGCCGGTGAAGGGATTTACCGTGTACGGGTAAAAGAAGTGCCGCGGGACGGGTTTTCTTTGGCTGATTGGGCTATGGCTTCCCTTGAAGAAACCGAAGAGGAACTTTTTGAAGAGCAAAAACTGGTGGTTGCCACTAATTCCATGCCCATAGAGGATTGGATACGAGCTAAAGCGTTTTCCTGGACAGCGCTTCTTTTGTATTTCAATCGTCTGTTAACCATTCCTTTGATTGTTTTGCATAATGCTTACGGTATGAAATATCAGGAGTTGCTTACTATTTTTTCGGACAGTAAATTTGATAAAAAGGAATATCCGATTCTTTCGGGCATGCAAACTTTCTTCCAAGAAAAAGCCAGTGAAATTAAAAATGGGGGATATGAATATTACGCTTTCAATGGAATTTGGTGGCCGGCCAATGAATATATGTTTATACGTCTGGTTCTCGAAAATCAGCTTGACTCATTTTATACCGAAGCCGAGAAGGTTCTCACGCGTTTGGCGCATGATTCCGGCGCTAAAGTTCCGGAGGGCTTAATGGAGGAGGCGATTATGTTAAATCGGGGCATGCTAAAGCTGCCCTCGCAGAAAACCGATTTTGATATTACGCTTTCTTACAACATAGGAGAATTTTATAGATCAATTCTTGAAATGCAGCCGGTTCCTCTGGAAAAAAAGCCGAGCCGCTATCAGGTCAATCGTACTTCAAAAATCTGGGATTTTGACAGATGGTGTGAAGAGGTGGTGTGGTGGTGCCACAAGGGAAGCATATATCTTTATGAAGATATGCAGTCTTTGAATGGCAAACCAGCGGATGAGCTGGAAGGACACTACTAGGAAGGAGGCAGGATATGTTTGATTTTAAGGGAAAAAGAGTTTTGGTTGCCGGAGGCACCGGGCTTATGGGCACTCAATTAGTGCGATTGCTTATTGAACAAGGGGCATCTGTGCGGATTGCTTCGCTTGACGAACCGTCTCGCGCGCATCCCCAAGCGGAATTTATGCGAGTAGATCTTCTTGATCCTTATAATTGTTTAAGGGTATGCATTGGCATGGATTATGTATTTAATCTTCTTTGCGTTAAGGGATCGCCTTCTATTGTACAAAAGCATAAGGCAATGTTTTTTGAATCCAATCTTTTTCTGGATATATTGCTCCTTCGCGCCGCAAAACAGGCGGGCGTGAAAGGATATCTTTTGGCAAGTTCGGTTGGAATATATCCACCGGGGAAAGAGATATTTAAGGAAGAGGATGGCGGAAAGGTTGTCTCGTTAGATGATAGCGGCGGGGCGGCTAAACTTGCGGCGGAATACCATGCCCATTGTTATCAGCAAGAGTACGGCGAGGAGATAAAAATATCCATTGTCCGTCCGGCTAATACCTATGGCCCTTATGATGATTTCTGGTCAGAAGGCGCAACTGCCGTATCAAAGTTTATTAAAAGAGTGGCAGACGGAGAAAATCCATTGATAATGACCGGAGATGGAAGCGCGGTGAGGGATTTTATTTACTCTCAAGATGTGGCGCGGGGAATGCTTATGGTTGCCAATAAGGGTATTCAGGAGCCGGTGAATTTAGGCAGCGGCAACGGATTTTCAATTAAAGAATTGGTGGAGACAATTGTTGTTTGCTCATATGAGAGACCGAAAGTTGTTTGGGATACTTCAAGACAATCGCCGGGAGATAAAATACGGGTGCTGGATACGAACCGCGCCAATTATTTGGGATTTTATCCATTTATTTCGTTGAGAGAAGGAATTCAGAGAACTTATAACTGGTATAAAGAGAATAAGAATAAAAGAAATACCCGTTATAATCCTTTTTCCGAGAAGTAATTTTTTACCGCATCTTTAATGATGCGGTTTTATCATAGAGATGAGTAATAAAACCTATATTAGTTATTGTGCGTTTTATCAACAGACCTGCCGCGCGGGTCTAATAGTTTGGTCTATTCAAAACTTTTTGCATGGTAATCACTCGTACACCGTTTCGTATCTCCTTTTTAGGAGGAGGCACTGATTATCCCGTTTGGTATGAAAAAAATGGAGGGGCTGTTTTAAGCGTGACCATTGATAAATACTTATATATTATTTGCCGTTATCTTCCGCCTTTTTTTGATTTTAATTATCGGATACGATACAGCATTTATGAGGATGTCAAAACCATTAAGGAAATCAAGCATCCGTCCGTGCGCGAGTGCCTTGCCTCTTTAAACTTTAAGCAGGGGATTGAGATGCAATATAACGCCGATCTGCCGGCCATGTCCGGATTGGGTTCAAGCTCTGCCTTCACGGTAGGGTTTCTGAATACGCTTTATGCTTTGCGAAAAGAAGAGGTGTCGAATCGGAGATTGGCGCTGGAGGCCATACATATTGAACAGGAGCGGATTAAAGAAAATGTAGGATCGCAGGATCAGACCGCTGCCGCTTTTGGCGGTTTTAATCGCATAGAATTTGGCGGAAAACAAAAAATAAAAGTAATTCCCCTAGCTATTGATGATACGGTAACTAAGATGTTGGAACATAGTCTCATGCTTTTTTTTACCGGTTTTTCCCGCAATGCTTCCGATGTTGCCGCTGAGCAAATAAAAACCACCCCCCATAAAAGCAAAGAATTAAAGGAACTGCAGGCGATGGTTAGCGAAGGAGAGAAAATTTTGACAAACGGTTCCGGAGGAATCAATGATTTTGGCAAATTGCTGCATGAAGGATGGTTAATCAAGCGCGGTTTGACTTCCAAAATAACAACCTCATCCATTGATGATATGTATTCCGCGGCGCGTTCGGCGGGCGCCATTGGCGGGAAATTGCTGGGAGCGGGAGGCGGAGGGTTTATGCTCTTATTTGTCCGACCCGAGTGTCAAAAAAAAGTTAAAGATAAACTTAAGAGGCTGCTTCATGTTCCTTTTAAATTTGAAAAGTCCGGAAGCCAGTTAATTTATCGCATGCCCAATGACTACATTTGAGTTTTATTCTCCCAAAAGAGTATCTTTTATTGTTACCACCAAAAATAGCGCAAGTGAGCTTGATAAATGTCTTGCCGTATGTCGCCGCCTAAAAGGTTTTGAAGATGAGCTTCTGGTTATAGATGGAGCATCCGGAGATAAGACCACAGAAGTTGTAGAAAAATATGCTGATATAGTGGATGTTTTTGTTTCGGAAAAGGATTTTTCCAATACTCATGCTTCAAACAAAGGAATGTTGCTTGCCAAAGGAAGATATTTGAAATCCATTGCCCCGGATGATACTTATTATCCGAAGGCCATGGAGCAAGCCATAGCGATGTTTGATCGGCATCCAGAGATTGATATTTTACTATGCGGAGGAACTAAGGAGAAGAATGGTAAGATTGGGTATGTATTTATTCCTTCAGGCAGCCATTACGGGAATAAGCCGGAAGATGTTTTCTTGTATCCTCGTTGCGGAGTCGGACATATTTACCGCAGGAAGTCACTCGCCCGCATGGGCATTCTTAATTTAAGATCGTTAAATACAGATAGCGAGTTTTTGGTTCATGCTATTTACTCCGGAGCAATAGTAAGATTTTGCCGGGTGAATTTATTCCATCATCCTTTTTCTCACTATGATCAGGAGTTTTATACGGATAAATTTTGGCTTAGTGTCGCTAAGAGATACTGTTCCCGGCGGTTTTATTTTAAATATTTATTATTTATTAAATCTAGGCACAGCAAAATTATTCAAGTTTTTTGTTATCTTCTTAAACTAGTTCGCCGGAAGATTAAAAGTTCTGCCATCAAAAAATTTTTGGGCAAGAAAGTTTTACCCGAAATAGTTTGGGATGGCGGATTGAGTTAGATTACGCAGTAATATCATTTATGGAAATTAAACCGCAAACTTTTGAATCATATTGTACGAAACGAATATCTTATATATTTTCTACCAAAAATAGGGCGGCATTTCTGGAAAAAGCTTTAGATAACTGCCGTAAATTTTTGGAGCCGGAAGACGAGCTAATTGTGATTGATGGCGCTTCTCAAGATAATACAAGAGAAGTGGTAAAAAAGAACGCCGACATAATTGATGTCTTTGTGTCCGAACCGGATCTTAGCGGAGCGCACGCCTCGAATAAGGCTTTTCTTCTGGCGCGCGGTCGTTATATTAAACCTCTTCCGGATGATGACGATTACATTCATCCCGTTCCGACGGCGAGATGACCTATAATGCATTTTATAGCGGCGCCTGCATCAAATTTTGCCGTATAGAACTTTTTCATCATTCTTTCTCGCATTACGGAGAAAGACAGATGCTTAACAAATTTTGGAGAAGGACTGTAAGAAAGTACTGTTCTTATTCTTTCTATCTAAGATATTGCTTTAAGCAGATTTTGAAAGAAAACGTGTTTTATAAAAAAGGCCTTCAGTTTCGCAGATGGTTCAGGCGATTCCTGAAGATTAAAAGAAAAAAAATGGAATTAGTTTGGGACAAGGGATTTAGTTAAGAGCACTTTATGAAAAAACTCAAGCTTAACGCCACATTTGAGGATTACTGTTCAAAGAGAATGTCATACATTTTACCGACGAGAAACCGCGCCGATATTTTGGATAAAGCCCTTACGCGCTGCAGGGAATATAAAGGATCGGAGGACGAACTCATTGTGCTTGACGGCGACTCAAGCGATCATACAAGAAGTATAGTTGAAAAGCACCGCGATATCATAGATTTATTCATTTCCGAATCCGATCTTAACTGTACTCATGCTTTGAACAAAGGCATTCTTCTCTCTCGAGGCAAATATATTAAGCCGCTTACCGACGATGATATTTATTTTCCGGAGGGGCTTGCCAAAGTCATTGAAATTTTTGAAACCCATCCTGAAATTGATTTGCTGCTTACCGGCGGGATGAAAACCAAGAATGGCCGTACCAAAGTGGTGTACGTTCCTCCTGGCGCCCAGTACGGCCAAAGCATCTATGATGTGTTTCAATACCCGATGTCGGGTGGGTCGCAGTATTTTCGCAAGAAAGCGCTTGCCAATGCCGGTCTCCTACCCCAGCAATCCACTCGCCCTGACGCGGAACACCTGCTTCGTTTTTTCCATGCCGGAGCCAAGGTACGGTTCTGCCGCATTAAGACCTATCACTGCTTTTTTTCGCCCAATCAAGGAAATCTCCAATCCGCCCGGCGGCGGCGGAGGGAACGCAGGGTATTTTGG
>Ga0213870_1000535_pt1 | contig 17604 bp, 17 predicted proteins | sample WICALVC2017_Meta_FD_160119 | JGI IMG/M metagenome (GOLD analysis project Ga0213870, IMG submission 160119) | Freshwater microbial communities from subterranean cave lake in Wind Cave National Park, South Dakota, United States - WICALVC2017 | ecosystem: Environmental > Aquatic > Deep subsurface >... | reverse complement strand
AAAAAAGAAAGTATTCAAAAAATAAAATCCAAGAAAATCTACAAGCCGAGATTTTCAACATTTGCTATAATGAAGCATTGGAAAGAAGACACAAAATAATCATAGTTGATACTACAAAAGGTTTTAATATAAGTTCAATAGTCAATAAACTGGGTGGTTGAATGCTAGCACAAAGGGTAAGAAACATTGCGCCAAGCGCTACATTGGCAATAGATGCAAAAGCAAAGCAATTGAAAAAAGAAGGCAAAGATGTTGTGATATTTGGTGCAGGCGAACCTGATTTTAACACGCCAGAAAATATAAAGCAAGCTGCAATCAAAGCAATCAATAATAATTTTACAAGGTACACACCTGTTGGAGGGATTCTAGAGCTTAAAAAAGCAGTTGCTGACAAGCTCAAAAGAGATAACAATATAGATTACAATATTTCTGAAATATTGATAAGCTGCGGAGGCAAACATTCTCTCTTTAATATAGCCATGGCTGTTCTTGATAAAGGAGACGAAGCAATCCTGCCAGTTCCGTACTGGGTAAGCTATGAGGAAATGATTAAGCTTGCTGAAGCAAAAGTCATTTTTTGCAAAACTGATGAGAGATTTAAATTGACAGCAGACATGGTTGAGGAAAAGATAACTAATAAGACAAAATTGCTTTTTTTGAATTCTCCCAGCAATCCAAGCGGAGCAATTGTTGAGCCAAATGAAATAAGGAAAATAGCTAACTTGGCAATTGAGCATAATTTCTATGTCATATCAGATGAAGTTTACGAGCATTTCATCTACGGCAATAACGAACATCTTAGCATTGCTTCCTTAAATGAAGAAATAAAGAATTTGACAATATTGTCTAATTCTGTCAGCAAGACTTATGCAATGACTGGCTGGCGTATTGGGTATAGTGCTGGCAATAAGGAAATTATCAAGGCAATGGACAATCTGCAAAGCCATTCTACAAGCAATCCGTCAAATATTGCTCAATATGCTGCTTTGGAAGCTTTGAATGGGCCCCAAGACAGTGTAAAGCAGATGGTCAAGGCTTTTGATGAAAGAAGAAAGTTTATTCATAAAAGATTGAAAGAGCTTGATGGAGTAAGATGTGTTGAGCCAGAAGGCGCATTTTACGCTTTTCCTGATATAAGTGAAACTGGAATGAAGTCTATGGAATTTGCATCCAAATTGCTTGACGAAGCCTTGGTTGCAGTTGTTCCAGGAATTGCATTTGGCTCTGACAAGCATGTAAGGTTGAGCTATGCAGCTTCTATACATGAAATTGAAAGTGGATTGGATAGGATGGAGAATTGGCTTAAGAATAATGCAGTTAAAATAGTCCAAGATGAAAATTAAAATATCTTCTGGAGCCATTAAAGCAATTGCAGAACTTAAAAACACGCCAACAGCTAAAGCTATCTATGATGCTTTGCCAATAGAGGGAGCTGCAAACAGGTGGGGAGATGAAATATATTTTGTGATTCCTGTAAATCTGGATTTGGAGGATGATGCAAAAGAGGTTGTTTCAGAAGGAGATGTAGCTTATTGGTCGGAAGGCAGTTGTTTTTGCATATTTTTTGGTAAAACTCTAGCCTCTAAAGGAGATGAGGTAAGGGCTGCTTCTAAAGTTAATGTTTTTGGAAATGTTAAAAATGCAAAGATTTTCAAAACTGTTAAAAATTCTGATTTGGTCATTCTGGAAAAAGCATGAAAATACAATTATCATCCATAGACCTGCATTACCTGATTAAAGAATTCCAAGCCTTAAAAGACTCAAGAATAGGCAAGATTTACCAGCCTGAAAAAGAAGTAATAATCTTCGGCTTATACAAATCCAATGTTGGAAAAAAACTATTGAGAATTGATGTCGGAAAATGTATTTATATTCTGGAAGAGAAAGAAACTTATGAAGAAATTCTTGGCTTTGGGCAGTTTTTGAGAAAGCATCTTGATGGGCATTTCTTAAATGGAATAGAACAGATTGAGCCAGAGAGAATAATAAAATTAACTTTCAAGACAAAGGAATCAAAAAAACATCTCTATATTGAGTTTATCGGCAAAGGAAACGCTGTTCTTTGCAACGAGCATGATGTAATAATGAATGCTCTTGAGCAGCATGATTACAGCGCAAGATCGATAAGGCCAAAATTGAAATATGCATACCCAATGATGGCTTACAATATTTTTGATTTAAAGGAGAAAGATTTAATCGAATTATTTAAAAATTCCAAAAAAGACTCATTAGTTACCTCTTTGGCTACAGAGCTTGGCTTAGGAGGCCTGTATTCAGAAGAAGTTTGTTTACTGAGTAATATAGACAAAAACATCAATCCAAAAAATATTGATGAAAAGCAAATACAATTAATATCAAATCCGATTAAAAAAATATCAAATAAAAAAATTGAATCTTGTGTTGTTTTTGATGAAAATAATAATGTTATTGATGTAATTCCTTTTGAACTATTATTTTATCAAGATAAAAAATACAAAAAGCAGAAATTCGAGGCTTTTAATGAGGCAGTTTCATTTTTCTATTCACATTTCAAAGGAATAAAGGAGACAGAATCTGACAAAAAGCTCAAGTCATTGAAATATGTAATTGAGCAACAAAAGCAAACAATAGAGCAATTAAGAAAAGAAGAGCATGAGACGAGGCAAAAAGCAGAAGCAATCTATCAGAACTATCAGTTGGTAAAGGAAATTCTAGACGAGATTAATAAAGCAAGCAAGAAATATTCCTGGAAGGAAATAAAAGAGAAATTGAAGGAGCATAAGATGATAAAAGAAGTGAATGAGAAAGAGAGGAAGATTATGATAGAAATTAATTAAAATCAAATCTCCAAAACCTTTTTAAACCCTCTAAACCTACTCCTTGCCTTGGACGGTCATAGGGGCTTGGTACCATCCGTTCCCATCCCGAACACGGCAATTAAACAGGCCTCCGTTTCCAGTCGTACTGCACTTACGTGTGGGAGCCTGGAAAAGCTGTCCACCTTTTTCTAAAATTTTTATGAATTCACTATTAAAGTTCAATCCGCTTCGCAACTCTAGTGCTCAGCCTCGCTGTCTGCCACACGCTCGGCTTCGCCATTTATTACAATATTTTCGAGGCGAAAAATTGTTGGTAGTAAATTTTTCGCCGAGTGTAAATTATGTTGCGAAGCAACGGATAGAACATATATAATAAAATTACCTTATCTTTTCAATATCTTTCTTAGAATGAATATGCACTTCTTTCTCGCTGCTTAAATGTCCATTTAACAAACCTTTCTCAGCAAGTTCCGTAAATACGTTGAATTCTAGGCTTGGACCACTATATTCAAAAATCTGTGGTTCTGTAATGAAAATTGGGGAGAATACAAGATATATATCGGATTTTTTAGGCTTTTGCGTAAAGGTAAGCACTTTATTGCCTTCAACCTTTACAGTGCCTTTTTCGCTCGGTTTTGAGGAAGTTGTAAGCATTATAGTTGCAATAGCATTCTGTTTTATGTGATCATTCCACAATTCCTCAATATTTATCTTGTTAAGGATTATATCGCCATAAACAACCAAAAAATTTGTATTAATCCTGCCTTTCAATAATCTTAAGGAATCTGCAGTGCCATTAGAGGATTTTTCTTCTATATAATTTATCTTTACGCCATAGTTTGTTCCATCTTTCAGCATTTCAAACAATTTTGTCAATAAATTATGCCTGGCAATAATAAAAATAGTCTTGAAATTATTTTCCCTCAGTTTTTTTAGCGCCAATTCTATTACGCTGTTATTTTTTATTCTTGCAGTCGGCCTGTAATCATCTCTAGAAATTCTTATGTGTTCTTCTGCTCCGCCAAGAAGAATTACAGCAGCCTTGTTCTCGCCCAAAGCATTCTTGGCAAGATGCTCTATTGCTTGGCTTCTGTTTCTTATATAGATATCATCTATGATCGAGTCTATATCATTCAATGTCTTCTCATTTATAGTTATCGAAATTTTAGTTTTTGTCATTTAGGTAAGATAAAGTAGGATAATGGTAAGATATTTAAATAAGTTTCTGTTTTCAGGGCTTATGGATATTGCGATAATTGGAAGCGGCTATGTAGGTCTTGTGACAGGCACATGCTTTGCAGAGCTTGGTAATAGGGTTGTATGCGTTGATATAGACAAAGATAAGATAAACAAGCTTAACAATAATATTATCCCGATATATGAGCCTGGTTTGGAAAAATTAATAATAAAAAACAAGAGGAAAGGGACACTAAAGTTTACAACAGACTTGAAGAAAGCCATAAAAGAGTCTAAAATTATATTTATCTGCGTTGGAACTCCTCCAAAAGAGAATGGAGAAGCTGATTTAAGCTATGTCGAGGATGTGGCATTGACAATAGCAGAGGCAATGGATTCTTATAAGATAATTGTCGAGAAAAGCACCGTCCCAGTTGAAACAGGAGAGAAAGTAGCAAAATCAATAAAAAACTATAATGCTCATAAGGCTGATTTTGATGTTGTAAGTAATCCGGAATTTTTAAGGGAGGGAAGCGCTGTGAATGATTTCATGCATCCTGACAGAATAGTGATTGGATGCGAAAGTGAAAAGGCAAAGAAAATAATGAAGGAATTATATTCTCCGCTGAAATCGCCGATTATCTTTACAGACATAAAAAGCGCGGAAATAATCAAACATGCTTCAAATTCGTTCTTGGCAGCAAAAATATCCTTTATCAATGCAATAGCAAACATATGCGAGCTGGCAGGGGCAGACATTGAAAAAGTTGCAGAAGGAATGGGGCTTGACAGGAGGATAGGAAGGAATTTTCTTAATGCAGGAATTGGCTATGGGGGCTTTTGCTTTCCAAAGGATGCAGAGGCTTTTATAAGAATAGCTGAAAAGCTTGGCTATGATTTTGAACTACTCAAGGCAGTGCAGGAAATCAATATTGCCCAAAGAAAACATTTTGTAAATAAGATAGAAAAGGCCTTGTGGGTCGTAAAGGGCAAAACAATTGGGGTTTTAGGGATTTCATTCAAGCCTGATACGGATGATATGAGATTCGCGCCTTCTATTGACATAATAACAGAGCTTCAGAGGGAAGGGGCAAAAATAAAGATGTATGATCCAAAGGCTATGGAAAAAGCAAAAAGCATTCTGAAAAATGTCATACATTGCAGCAACCCTTATGATGCTGCGAAAGGTTCAGATGCCTTGGTTATTGTTACAGAATGGAATGAATTCAAGGAGATTGACTTAAAAAGAATAAAATCTGTAATGAAGCATCCCTTGATCATTGATGGAAGGAACATTTACAAGCCTGAAGATGTTAAAAAAGAAGGCTTCACATACATCAGTATCGGAAGAAAGGACGTGATTTAAGTGTATGTTGCAGTAAGATTGCCAAATAAAGAACTACGCAAGATAGGTGATAAATATTGACGCTATAGTGCTTGCAGCTGGATACGCCACCCGTCTGTACCCTTTAACAGAAAATACCCCAAAGCCATTGTTGAACATAGCTGGAAAGCCTATAATAGAGCATATAATAAAAAAATTAAATCAAATAGATTTAATTAACAAAATCTACATTGTTACAAATGATAAATTCGAGCAGTACTTCAAAAAATGGCTCAGCAATTTCGATGTAGAAAAGCCAATTGAAATAATAAATGACGGCACTAAAAGCAATCAAGACCGTTTAGGGGCTATAGGAGACATAAATCATACAATAACTTCAAAAAATTTAGATAATGACCTCATAGTTGTTGCTGGCGACAATCTTTTTGAGTTGTCATTAAAAGACGTGGCTAATTTTTTTAAAAAAAGAAAATCAAATGTCATTGTGCTTCATGATGTAAAAGATATTGAACTGGCAAAACATTATGGAATTGTCGAGGTAAATAACGGCATTATTATAAATTTTGAGGAAAAACCGCTAAATCCAAAGTCAACGTTGGCGTCAACTGGAATTTACTTATTCCCAAAGAAAACAATATTCTTGATAAAAAAGTATATTGATCAAGGCAACAATCCTGACAAAACTGGCAGCTTTATTGAGTGGCTGCATAAGAGGGATGTTGTTTATTCTTACGTATCTGATAAGAAGTGGTATGATATAGGGAGTATTGAGCAATTAGAAAAAGCCAACAAATACTACAAGCAAAAATGAAAACAGCATTGATAACAGGAGGATCTGGATTTATTGGAAGCCATTTATGCGAGTTTCTTTTAGGTAAAGGCTACCAAGTAATTGCCATGGACAATCTCGCAACAGGCGACATAAAAAATATAGAGCATTTGAGAAGCGATCCGAATTTTAAGTATATACATCATGATGTTAGCAAGCACATTGTTGTAAATGATGAACTTGATTTTGTGCTGCATTTTGCATCACCTGCATCTCCAGTTGATTATCAAAAAATACCGATCCAGACATTAAAGGTTGGAAGTTTGGGAACCCATAATACTCTTGGCTTGGCGCTGGCAAAAAAGGCAAAATACTTGCTGGCCTCCACATCTGAAGTTTACGGTGATCCATTAGTCAATCCGCAGCAGGAAGACTACTGGGGAAATGTGAACCCTGTCGGAATACGAGGTTGCTATGATGAAGCAAAAAGATTTTCTGAGGCCTTGACAATGGCCTACCACAGAATACACAAGCTTGATACAAAAATTGTCAGGATATTCAATACTTACGGCGAAAAAATGAGGAAAAATGATGGCAGGGTTGTTCCAAACTTTATAACTCAAGCACTAAAAAATGATCCTATAACTGTTTATGGAGACGGCAAGCAAACAAGGAGCTTTTGCTACATAAGCGATTTGATAGAAGGCATATATAGGTTAATGATTTCTGGGATAAATGAGCCTATTAATCTTGGAAACCCGGAAGAACATACAATCTTGGAGTTTGCAGAATTAATAAAAGAATTGACAAAAAGTAAGAGTAAAATTGTTTTCAAACCATTGCCATTAGATGATCCGCATGTAAGATGCCCTGATATAACAATAGCAAAAAAAGAACTCAAATGGCAGCCCAAGGTTGAATTAACAGAAGGGCTTAAAAGAACTATAGAGTGGTTCAAAATAAGTAATAATTAAAACCTCATCTTATCCAATAAACCCAAAATCCAGTTATTTATTCCAGAGCTATTCCTGTACCCAAAGTCGAAATACGCTGCAAAATCAGAATGCTTTAACTTGAGTGCAAGTTCTGCCTGCTTATTTAAAACATTGATTCTTCTTTCAATAATATCTCTATGTTTTAGATTGTAATCCATAGGTTTGTTTAGATTTTTCCTGATATAATTGCTTATTAACCCCTTGAATTTTGAATATTCAACTAATTGCGCAGCAAGCTCTATTGGCAATATGGAACAAAACTTGGAATTCTTAGCAATATCAATCATCTTGTTAAGAGTCTCTTTTTTGTCCCAATCTTTAATAAATAATGTTTTGTTCTTTATACCATTGTAAAAAACATCATTGCTATTTTTTATTTCTACAAAATCATTTTTTACTAGAAATTCCTTAAACTCCTGAATGATGCCCATTGTAATGTCAAGCGCATTTTCGTTTAATCTGGCTAGCGCATCATAATCACTATTCTTAAACCAATCTTCTCTCAGATTTTTGATGGAATTCAAGCTTCTATTCCAAACAGAATTTTTATTTTTTTGAATAGCCTCAAGCATATTCACGCTATACTTTAAGGAACCCAATCTTAGCAACGTGTCCCTTACATTAATTCTTTTGCTTGCAAACTGCTCGACAAAATCTCTTGGGTAATGCCTAATTATTATATCGTTCAAAAGAGCTATTGTATAGTAATGTTTGTCTTTGACTGGAAGATTGTTGATGTTGATGCTTTTTCCATGCAAGAATTTTAAATTGGCATCAGGGTAAACATATCTCATGTTTTTGAAGTAATACCCATCAATAAACATAAAAGGATGCCTTACAAGATACCTTGTCTTTGCATCAAGAAAATTAAAGCTTCTGTTCAGGAAAGGCAATGGCTCAGCATCGCTCCTGAACACAAAAACAATGTCTATGTCAGAAATCCCAGCAACAGAAACATCTCCCCAGCTGTAAATGGACAGTAAATTTTTGATTTTTGAGTATTTTTTAATAATTGTACTTGTTGCTTCCTTGTAATCTTCTTTTCCATATTCCGTTGGCATATTAAAAAAACTATACTTTTTTGATTTTGGCATTTTTTATCTTATTCCAAGCCTCTTCAGAAAGCCTGAACATGTTTTCAACCAGATATTTAGTATCAATATTGTTTATTTTTTTAATATCATTGAAGAAATCCATAACTCCTGAATTTAATTGGTAAGCAAGCAATGGGTTTATGCTGGAGCTTAATCTTATAAACGGCAAACTGCCTGCGCTTTTCCAATTTCTTCTGATAGAACTTGCATAATCAATTACTTCCCAAGCCTCTTTTTTGAAATCCTTTTTTGCCATTTCAAATGAAAGTTTTTTATATACAAAAATGCCTTTTGCGTTCAGGTAAACTGTTGGTAATAAAGTTATGCAATGCAGCAGATTTTTTGTATCATAGCTGTTCATATTGTAATCTTTCTCAATATTTAGTCTTCTGAAATAATTGACAAACCAGAATAATTTCGCCAGTGATTCGCTTGAGCAGTCTCTAACCTTGATTTTGCTTATCCTGTCTTCCTTGAAAAATGACTTTGAGTACTTGAATATTTCAACTGGAAAATGAACTTTACAGTAATTATCCAAGTCGTACTCGCTTATTATAATGCTTCCATGATGTTGCAAGGGATCAATCTTGTAAAGAAAATGCCTCATATAATACATTTTGCTGCGGAGCTCAAGCAGTTTTTCTGGATTTTCTATCGTTTCCTTTGATACAACCGCTAAAGTATCAGCATCGCTCCATCCTTTTACATAGTCTTTTGTTGCAAAGCTTCCATGAAGGTACAATCCGGCTAGATATTGCTCTAAATGTCTATTGGCATAATTTTTTAATTCAGTCAATGGCTTTAAGTACCTCAAATCGGATTTTTTGTAAGAGCTTAAATCCAATTCTCTGCATCTAGGCTTTCTGACTAGCTTGGTATTTTTGTTTTTTGAAGGGAAATCTTGATATAAGGATGAAAGGCATACAGCAAAGTTTATGCTTCTTTTAACATCATTTTCATATTTTTTAATGCTGGCGGAAAAATCATAGCCATTATTATTTAGAAAAACAATGATTTTTTTCAATTTTCTTAATTTTTCCACATTACTTCTTGAAACATCCTTGACAAGGGGGAAAAGAACATAGCCCTTATACGAAAACCCGCCATTCACAAAGGAATGCAGCAATTCATTTAATTCGTTCTGAACGAACCTAAGCGCATAGTCGGTGCTTACATGCCCTTTATCCAAATTCTGCTCAACATAATAACTAGGCAATATATCTTTAAACAAATATTCCTCATCCCCCTTAATGTAAAAATCATCTATTTTGCCGTATGTTTTCATTTTGGAAAATTGCTTTTATTATGATGTAATCTCCTTTGTCAAATGCTTTTAAAACAAACAATACTGCAAAATAAGCCACTGCTGAAAAAAATATTGTCATAACCAAGCCAACATTTGCAAATTTGATGACAAAAAATATAACTGCAACAGCAATTAATGGCCTAAACAAAACTTTGCTGAAGTTATAAACATAAAAATTTTTAGAGACATACAAATAATAGAGAATGAACAAGAATATTTCTGTTGCAAAAGTGGCCCATGCAGCCCCAATATAGCCAGTTTTTGGTATTAACAACAAGTTTAACAAAACATTAAACCCGGCTGTTAATCCTTGGCCCAGCATTCTTTTATCCTGTCTGTCAATTGAAGACAGTATTGTGCCAAGAAGAAAATTCAGGAATTTGATGAACATATACCACGATATAATCTGCAAAGCAAGTACTGACGCAGCATAAGTATTGCCATAGAAGAAAAATATCATCCTTTCAGCCAGCAGATAAGAGCCAGCTGATATTGGAAGCCCGATGATGTAAAGGTACTTGAAGGATTTTTCATAGAGAATTTTTAATTTGTCTTTAGATTCCTTAAAATATCTGGAGAGAACAGGATAAATAGCATTTGTATAAACTGTCGGTATAAATAAAATTGCTAATGCAATGTTGTAAGCAACGCTGTAAATTGCAACCTCCGCATCACCTCTTATCTTTGAAAGCATCACGCTTCCAATGTAAAAATAAATGCTGCCAAAGACAATCGCAAGCCCAAAAGGCAGCGCATTCCTTAATAATGATTTCGTGAACTGAAAATCAAATAATGGTTTGATTTTTATGAATTTACTTAACGCTATAAGAAGCGCAGCAAAAACAACAATAATCTCGACAAATACAAAAGTGCGGCTGAATGCAAAAACACCATAGCCCCTGAACAAGACATAAAGGCTTGCAATGGTTAATAAAGTCATCCTTAATATCTTCAGGAAGGCATCATACTGCATCATCTCAAATGCCCTGAAAATTGAATAGAACAGCTCTGTGAATGTCGAGAGTATTGTAAACAGCCAGATAATGTAAACAATCTGCCTTGTGTCTTGAGGATAGTTAAGCAGGTTCAAAACAATCACAATGATAAAATAAGTTATGAAAGATAAAACTGCTTTAGTAAAAAAAGCATTGACAAAATACTTGCCTGCAAGCTTCTTGTTTCTTGAAACCTCTCTTATTAACACAGTATTTATTCCCAAGTCTGCCAGAACTATTGCTATCAAGGACAATGACAAGGCAAAGCTAAACTTCCCAAAATGCTCTTTGCTGAGCAGCCTTGCAGCATACAGCATAACCAAAAACTGCAGTATCCTTGATACTATTTCAGCTGTCCCCAGATAGACAGTATTCCAGTATATTCTCTTGACAGTTCCCATGCCCCAAACCAACAAATAAGGCTATAAAAATGTTTGCCAATGAGCTAATATCTAAAGAGAAAGCTTTTTAATTGAACTTATTTTGTTCCTGGCTATGAAAATATGCATATTGGCTACCTCTTATCCAAGGGCAAAAAACGACTATTGGGTGCCTTTTATGCACTCCTGGGCAAGGGAATTGGCTAAGAAGGAAGATGTTACAGTAGTCACATCAGGAGGAGCAAATACAAAAGATTATGAAGTAAGAGACAATGTAAAGATACATCGCTTTAATTACTTCTATCCAAGAAATCTGCAAGTTCTAACCTACACAGGTGGCATGGGAGAAAGCTTCAATCAAAGCTTTTTGGCAAAGCTGCAAGCGCCTTTCTTCATGCTTTCTTTCATGCTAAAATCATTGAAAATAGCGAAAAATTGTGATGTAATAAACGCGCATTGGGTTTTGTCAGGATTAGCTGCTTTGCCTCTAAAATTCTTTTATAAAAAGCCTGTTGTTTTGACAGAGCACGGAGGCAGCATAAGAAACCTTCCAAAATCCCTTAACAGATTTGTCCTTAAAAGAATGAATATGGTTACATCAGCGCACGACGACATTATAGGGGCAATTAAAGAGATGGGAGTAAAAAATGTTGTCAATATCAGGAATTTCCTCAATGAAGACAGATTCCTGAAAAAGCATGATAAAAATACAATCAAAAAAGAGCTGAAAATCAAAAATGAACTTATTATAACATTCATAGGCAGGTTTGAGCCATTGAAAGACCCATTGACTTTTGTTGATTCCATTCCTTATGTTCTTAAATCAATGAAAAATGTCAAATTCATCATGGTAGGAGACGGGCACTTAAGAAAAGAGATTGAAAGCCAGATTGAAAAGTTAAACACCAAAGAATATGTGATCATGCCAGGCGCAACATCGAATGTGGACAAATTCCTAGCAATATCAGATGTTTTTATAGCATGCAGCGCGACAGAAAACTGCTTCAGCACAACAATATTGGAAGCAATGCTTTCCAGAGTGCCTTGTATCATAACAAAAGCAGGCATGACGGAAAAATTCTTTGCGCATAAGCAATATGCTTATCTTGTTGAAAAGAAAAACCCAAAATCATTGGGAGAATCTATTGTTGAATTATTTAATGATAAAAATCTAAGGCAAAAACTCTCCAAAAATGGGCTTGAGTTTCTTGACAAATACGAATTCAGAAACAGGGCAATAATAAATAAAATAATAAAAATCCTTAAAAATTCCATTAAGTCCAGGTGAAAAATGCTTTTCGAAGCGCACAACAAGAGCAGGGCATTGAAGATCGCATTGCAGCTAAAGGATTTCATAAAAAAAGGAGACAGGATTCTTGACATCGGGCTTGGCAATGGCTATGTGGCAAAGCAAATCAAAGAGCATTACAAGGTTTATATGGAAGGCGTTGACGTTGTTGATTACAATGAAACGAACATCAAAACTACAATTTATGACGGACTTAACCTGCCGTTTAAGGACAAGTCATTTGACTCAACCCTTATCCTGCAAACCCTGCATCATTGCACTGACCAGATTAGAGTGATTAAGGAAGCAAAAAGAGTCTCAAGAAAAAAAATAATTATCATGGAAGATATTTACAATAATTTCTTTGAAAAAATGACAACATTCATGCATGACTATATATCCAACAAGAGAAAAGGAGTTGACTGCCCATATTATTTTCATAATAAAGCCGAGTGGCAGGCAATTTTTAAAAAGCTCGGATTAAAAATAGAGAAAGAAACTGATACTGTATCAAAATACTTGTTTTTAAAATTTAATAATGTAACCTATGTTTTAATGGTTAATTGAAATAATAAAAAATAAAATTCACAAAAACCTAGGGGTATAATTTATTTTATACCTTCTTCTTATTTCTTCCATAACTTGATGCATTGTTTTTACTTTAAATCCATCCTGTGTCACAAAGAATTCCTGTATCTGCCTGCCCCATTTCTTGAAGGGAGTTGGATGTGTAAGAACAATAAGCAATCCATTTGTTTTTCTAGAAACATCAACAATGTCCTTGTAAAGCATCTTTATGTTCTCTCCCTTGCCTTTGTAAAGATTAATGAACTCTATCTCTGGCAGATGAGGAAACTCAATCAAGCCAAGTGTTGTTAGAAAAGGCTTGAATAAAGTAAGCTTTGTCCAGTTGTCATAGCTTGAATCTGCCTTGAAATAATCCTTAACAAGCGTCAAATCAGGCAAATGATATTGATGCGCTCTCATTATTTCTGTCTTCTTGCCTATCAGCTCGTCAACAAGCTTTTTCTCTTCAATAACCTTCTTTATGCTGTTGCCGATAAAATTAGCATGATACTGGAAATCCCATTTTGAATGTACGTTTATCCATTTCTTGGAAGGATGTGACATTGCAAGCAAAAAAATTGTGGATTTAATTCCATATTTTTTCTCAATGTCAATAATGTCATCAATATTTGGCTCGTAACCCTCATCTATGTCATGACTAAATATCATTGTCGGTTCATTAAGTTCAAGAGTTTTTTCGTAGTAATCAAGGTATTTTGTCTTTGCATATTTTTTCCTCAACCTTCTTATAAAAGCTGCCAAAAGGTAATGAAAGTATTTCATTTGAAATGTAAAATTTAAACATTAATTTTCTATATCAATTACTTTTCCTATTACTTTTGCTGGATTTCCCACTACTATAGAATTAGGCGGGACGTCTTTTGTTACAACAGAGCCTGCACCTATCATCGAATTCTCTCCTACAGTTATGCCGCATATTATTGTTGCATTTGCTCCTATGCTTGCTCTTTTTTTAACTAATGTTTTTGTTATTTCCCAATCATCTCCTAATTTAAGGCTACCATCAATATTAGTGGCTCTTGGTAACTTATCATTTGTGAAACATGCGTGAGGGCCTACAAAAACCTCATCCCCTAATGTAACTCCTTCTGGAATGAAGGCAAATGCCTCTATCTTACAGTTTTTTCCTATAACTACATTTTTTTGTATTTCAACAAAAGAAGCTATTTTAGTGTTGTCTCCTATTTGGCAGCCATATAGGTTAACAAGCTCTTTGTGAAAAATTTTTACATTGATCCCAAGTTTAACATCTTTGTTAATCATTTTTTTATTTTAGAGTATTGAAATAATGATCAATTTCTTCCGCAATCTTCTCTGAAGTTGGTATAGCTGTGCTCACTTTTCCTGAGAGAATAGACCAAAAACCATTACCATAATATAGTATTTCAGTAAGCCTCGCATCATCATATTCTTTGTCTGATAACAGTATCTTAGTTATGTACATAGAATATAGGTATTTACAATTCTCCATTTCTTTAATATATTTTTTACTTTTTTCAATATACCTCTTAAATCTTTCAGCTCTCACATCTTCTTGATCATAATATTCTGCATCAAACTTAAATTCTGGTAGTTCGCCATAACTTCTCTCAAGTACTGATAGCTCAACATCACATAAAACATATTTTTCAGAAAACCCAAATGGTAAAATCCCGAAAAATTGGCCATCGAATATTGCACAACCTGTTCTTCTTGTCCAAGGAACTTCAACTACTACAACTTCACAAAGTTCATATTGGTATTCTCTTGTTTTAAATCCAGCCATTTTAGCTATTTTATTTATATTACTGTAAGTAGTATTAACAATCACACCATAATCTTCCTTTATTATTCTATCACCATTCTTACTATGCACCTCAAACCCCTTATCATTTTTTATAATATTTATAACTTCTGTAGATAGTAATACCCTTATTCTATCCTGATTTTTTAATAAGGACTTTAAAGAATCCCTAAGTATATTAGGATCATACAATTTCTCAGGAACTTTTATGCATAATTCAACCTCGTCCTGCGATACGCTAATAGCTGTTGGAAATTCTTTCACGTAAGGAACACCAAGCCAATCACAGAATTCTTTGTATTGTTTGCTGCTTGTTAAACTTCCATGTTTAGCGATGCAATAGTAATGGTTAAAATTATCTACAATACATTCCTTGAAAATATTACAAAAAGCTTTATAGGAGTTATAAGAAGATTTGGCAGTTTCTTTACTTCTTGGATAATGGTACCCCATGTGCATACGGTATTGGTTTATATATGAAGCACCAAGTAGAATATCTTTATTCTTCTCAAAAATAGTGACTAATAAACCTCTTTCTGCAAGTCTTAAAGCTACCATAATTCCAAAAATTCCTCCACCGATAATTGCAACATGCATTGTGTACATAACCTTGAGAGGTATCTCTTTAAAACTTATTTTTTAATAGATTTACAACAAATTCTATTTCTTCTTGCTTTAGCTCTGGATACATTGGAAGGGACAAAATTTCATTGACGCATTTTTCTGCTATTGGAAAGCTTCCTTTTTTGTAGCCCAAATGTGAATAGGCTTCCTGCAAATGTATTGGAGTGGGGTAATGGATTGCCGTTTGTATTTCTTTTGAATTCAAACGCTCTATTAGTTTTTGCCTTTGATTCACTCTTATAACATACAGATGGTAAACATGTTTGTTGTAAGCTTTCTCTATTGGCTCTACAACATCGCAATCTTGAAGCAATTCATTATAGAGTTTTGCATTTTTTCTCCTCATCTCAATCCATTTATCGAGGTGCTTTAGCTTGGCCCTTAAGATAGCAGCTTGTATTTCATCAAACCTGTAATTATAGCCAATATACTTGTGCACATGCCTCTTTGTTTGGCCATGGTCGCGATAAGCCCTTATCAATTCATCAGCTTCTTTGTCATTTGTAACAATTGCGCCACCCTCACCATAAGCTCCGAGGTTTTTTGCAGGATAAAAGGAAAAGCAGCCAATGCCAGCAATTGGAACTTTTCTATTGTGATGCTCAGCACCATGGGCTTGGCATGCATCTTCTATGATAATCAAATTGTGTTTTTTGGCAATTTCCAAAATCTCATTCATGTCAGCAGGCTGGCCATAAATATCGACTGGAATTATGGCTTTTGTCCTTGGCGTTATTGCTTTTTTCAATTTTTCAGCATCAATATTATAAGTATCTTCGTCGATATCGACAAATTTTGGAATAGCCCCTGTGTAAGAAATGGCTTCGCAAGTAGCAAAAAAAGTATTTGGAGCTGTTATGACTTCATCCCCTTTTCCAATCCCCTTTGCAAGCAGCGCAAGATGCAACGCAGATGTTCCTGTATTGAGACCTATACAATGTTTTGCATTGCAGAACTTTGCAAACTCATTCTCAAAATTGGACAATTGCTGCCCAAGGACATAAATGCTTGATTCGAGGACTTCATCAATTGCTTTCCTAACATCATTTTTTATGGAATTGTACTGTGATTTCAAATCAACAAATTTTATCATTTTATTCTCACTTTCATACCATCCTTCTTTAATGACTGCTGCGCCGCTTCAATAACCTTCACAACCCTTAGCCCAGAGATGCCATCCGTCAATGGCTTTTTATACTTGGTAAATTTTGAGTATTTAAAAAGATATAGGTGCACTTGTTAATCTAGAATAATCAGAAAATTTATATACATAACTTAAACTCACTTTTTAAATGTCAAAACTTTTTAGCAATCCCTGGAAAGACAGCTCAAAATTAAGCAGCAGAATAAAGTACAGAGTAAGGAAATTATTTTATAAATGTCTTCTTAAAAAATATTGTAAAGGCTGCAAGACTGCTCTGGAAGTTGGATGTGCGCAAGGGCATTTTATGCAAGCAGCTGAGGAAATGGGCTTTAAGGTTACAGGAGTGGAGCTTGATAAAAGGTTCAAAAAGAAAAATGTTATCATCAAGAGCGTTTACGACATAAAAGGAAAATATGATGTGGTGTTTAGCAATCATGTAATTGAAGGAATGGAGCACGAAAAATTTGTCAAGAAAACAGCAGAATTATCTAACAGCATAGTTATAACAATTGGCACTTATTTAAACAGGAATTTTTGGAATACCCCTGACTTTAAATTTCCAGTTACAAAAGTAAGGTTAAGGTGGTTATTTAGAAGGTACGGTTTTAGAAATTTGTTAGATGTTCATATCCCTTTTTGGAAGGCTGTTTTAGTGATATCTAAAAAAGTCACAGATAAGGATAATGATTTAGAAGCAAGAAAAATAAGGCAAGGATTCTGGTGAGATCACAGAATTAATTTTGATATAAGATTCATTGTGGTAATCTTTCAAGGTTAATCCCGTCACTTATTTTGGTTCTGTAAAGCATACTATTCTTGATTTTCCTCAAAATTGCCCATGTTTTTACGCCAACCCTTTTCATTATGCCTCTTGTTGGCTTTGGCAGCCATGCCCAGTAAGCTATTGTGCCAATCAGAGGCCCGAATTCTTTCTTTGAGATGTATTTCATCACAAATTTCTCTCCAATCTCAAGAGCTTTTTTTCTCTCTTCTTTTGTAAATTCCGGAGTTTCAATTACAGGCTGCCCGTCCCACACTCCAAGATTGTTTTGGTAATCTTCCTCTGACATTGTAAACCAGCCATTCTTCTTGGCAATTTCATAAAATTCAGTTCCAATGTAAGGCAATGCAGAATAAAACCTGACTTCCTCAAGAGGGAGTTCCAGAGCAAGCTTAAGCGTTTTCTTGAAATTCTCCATATTGTCGCCTGGCAGCCCAATTATGAAAAATCCGCCTGCAGGCAAACCAGCCTCTTTTGCAAGCTGTGCAGCCCTTTTAATCTGCTCAACAGTAGCGCCTTTCTTCATCTTGTTTAGCAC
>Ga0213870_1000534_pt1 | contig 17623 bp, 14 predicted proteins | sample WICALVC2017_Meta_FD_160119 | JGI IMG/M metagenome (GOLD analysis project Ga0213870, IMG submission 160119) | Freshwater microbial communities from subterranean cave lake in Wind Cave National Park, South Dakota, United States - WICALVC2017 | ecosystem: Environmental > Aquatic > Deep subsurface >... | reverse complement strand
CCCCCGTGCGTGCTCCCACCATGGCCGCGGAAACCGGGGCGGGGGCACGGCGTGGATCCCGCGGCAGAACTGGAGCGCCCGACCGGCCTCACGAGTGACCGTCCCAAAGCAGAGGAGCGACACCTCATGGCGATGGGCAAGGTGGCGCAGGAGATGGTAGACGCGAATCGCCCCTCCGTTCTCCAGCGGAAATGGAAGAAACGGACAGAGGGCGAGCATCCTCACCGACCGACCCGCCTCACGCAAAAACCCTGATTGTACGCCACGCGTCTACACTACCGAGTTTCTCGACCCAGACAAAGCCTATTTACGCTTCCCAAAGATACAAAACCCTCCTTCAAACGGATGAGATGCCCTAGTCTTCTGAAGGGTGCAAATGCGCACAAGGGTAAGGTAAGGTCGGTCTAGTCAGGATCAGCACGATCTGGCAGACAGTCTCTATACCCTGCGCCTCGACGTCAACCCTCTCCACAGTCTCCGCCGCTCAGCCCTCCCCGCCCGGAGGAGCGGTTTCGTGGAGTGATCCCGAGGCAAGGGAAAGCAAGGTTGTTTGCAGAAATGAGGGGTTATTTCGGTGATTGGCAGAACCCTCGTCCTCGCTATCTGCTTAGTTGTAATGGCTTGGGGCCCCGCCGATCGGCCCCTCTCTGGTTACTCGCCTGACCTACGACTGGCGGCCTCCGCACAGCCGCCGTCCGCGGCCGGCCTTCTTAAGCTAGAAAAGACCATCGAACTGCGCCACGGGAATGCAGCAGCCATGCGCTGGCACGAGGACGGCCGCCGCCTCTTTCTCGCAAACGTGGAGGGAAGCCAGGGGCTCACCATCATCGACGCCGCAGATCCCCGAAACCCCCGCTGGGTAACAGGCACAATGCCCGGGGGGATGAACTTCGTGTGGTTCGTGGCCGTCCGGGGGCGGGTTGTGGCTGCACGTTCAAGCATCGGGGGGGAGCTTGCTTTTGGTCACGTCGACGAGATCTCAAAAATGCGAGCGGTGGGTCCTCCCCAGGGAGTGACGGAGAGCCGCATCGTGGAAACCGACGGAAGATACGTCTTTGCCCCCCACGGCGGGAAACCAGGTCGCATCCAAACCTTCGATACCCAGACCGGTAAGGTTGTGGCACAGATTGAGGAGGTGGATGGATTCGAAGGCCTGTGGGCGAGTCACTTTGATCATGATCGCCGACTGCTGGCGATCGGGTCTCTGCAGAAGACTGCTGCCGGGATCCCGGGGGGGCTTTACCTGTATCGGGCCAATGACAATGGAACCCTCACGAGGTTGGGAAAGTACACCGGTGAATCCGTCGGGGAGATAAAGATCGTTGGCAGCCGCGCCTTTGTCAACACTGGAAAGATCCTCATCCTCGATATCCAAAATCCCTCTGCCCCAACCCTCCTCGGCAGCTATCTACACCGCCAGAGAAACGAAATCTTCTGGATGTCCGCTTCAGCCGATGGGCGGCGGCTGTATGTTACTGCCCAAAAGCCATCCCCCAACCCAGCGGAAGACGGCAGACCGATGTGGGAGGCTGTGATTCTTGACACCTCGAACCGGTCGAACCTGACGCTACTTGGCTCACGTGACTGGGGGCGGTTCGAGCCATTTCGCCCCGAGGCCATCGCCAAACACCCGACGAAACCCATCGTGGCCATTTCCCACTATAACTTCGGCGTCTCCTTCCACGATGTGACCGGTGACCGGTTTACGGAACTGGGTCTTATCAACACCGCCGGTGAGATCCGCGACGTCTACATCACGCCCTCGGGCAGAACTGGCTGGGCCGCGGCCTGGACAGCCGTCGTGCAGAAGTTCGACCTGGAACGAGGCGTCCATTCCGGTTTCGCACGTGATTACGGCGGGGGTGGCGGGTGGGTCGAGTTTCGGGGATTCCTCTTGGCCCCCGCGCATGCAGGCCTCACCGTGTTCAAGGCAGACGATACCGAATTCCGCGCCATTGCGTATTTGCCCACGTTCATGTCTGGTGACGTCACGAAGTTCGTGGTGGAGGATGGTGCGCCTCCGTATATCTATGCCGTTGACGGATCGGACGTGGTGATCGTCAAGATCACACAATGGGACCCGCTCGGCCGTAATGTCATGGCCGAGGAGGTGTCTCGCGTCCGTCCAAGGGGGTTCATCAAGGGGGTCATCCGCGGCGACGGTAACGCGCTCCATGTTCTGTCCAACGAGACAGGGCTTCACACGTACAACATCAGCAATAGAGCTGCCCCCATGTTCGTGTCACTGGACGCGTTCAACTTCGATTACAACTGGGAATACCACCTTGCCTATAGCTCCTCGGCAAAGCGACTCGTGGCAGCCGTCGGCTCCAAGGGGGTGCGAGTGTATAACACCACCGATCCGCTGAAGCCGAACCTGGTAGGCCAGATTACCGAGGTCTCCGCGACCTGGGTCAGCATCTTTAAAGACAAGTACATCTTGGTTTCGAACTATTGGTACCCCAAAGTGCCGGAAGGACTACTCGTCTATGATCTGCGGACTCTCCGACCCATAGATCGGTGGCCGAGGGACCATGGTGATCCCGGTTTCCGCTTCAGGGTCTTTGGCGACAAAATCTACAGACTTCCTCTGTGGGGCGTTGAGATCTTGAGCCTCCCATGATCAGGCTTCTTGCAGTCTCTCGTAATGAGTCACAGCGAACCAATCGTCAGCTTCGCGGAAGCAAAGACTCACATCCAGCCCATGGAGCGTCCATACTCGATCTGCCCCGGACCCGTGCGGAGTTGATAGCGATGTCCGGAGGGTCCTGCACAAACACAATCACCTGTGAGCTGATCCGTCTCATTGGTCAGTCATGAAGAATGCCATGCACACCCCGGTACTCTCGCCGAACTCAAGCGACGGTGCACTCGTGTGTCGAAACAGCAGATCGTCAATGGATCGGCAGATCAAGCCTCTCTTTGTTCTTCCTAATCTTGAGGGTGGTGGGGCTGAGCGAGTCGTGCTAGAGCTTTTGAGTCGATTGGACCGGCAATATTTCGATCCCACCCTATTCCTCTTTGAACGATTTGGAGCTCTTTGGCCCAAAATACCGCCTGGCATCAGAGTGACTGCGGCTGCAGACGAAATTGCTCCTGGATTGCGCCAACGCTTCCTCCGGCTGCCAAGCCGGTTCCGAGGGTTGCTCATTTGCGCCCTAAGAAGCGACATCATTGTGGGAGCCCTTGAGCTGAATGCTACCTACCAGGCCTACCTTGCCGGCGCTCTTACCCGAAAGCCGGTCGTGGGATGGATGCACACCGACGTGGAGCACATCTTGGACGACCTGAGGGGAAATCCCGAGTGGCATCGCCGGGCTATCGCGTGGATTTATCCCAGGCTCAGTCGGATTGTCTGCGTTTCGTCAGGATCGGCCAGATCGTTGCAAACCCTTGCAGTCATAAGACCTGAGCGCCTATCAATAATCAATAATCCGATTAATGTAGAGAACTTGGCGCGAATGGCCAAAGAGCCGCTCCCTGCTTGGGCCAGGCGCGTGTTTGCAAAACCTACAGTCTTGGGAGCGGGACGAATGGTTCGTCTGAAGGGTTTTGATCTGCTCATCAAGGCGCACGCGCGCCTGAGGGAAGAAGGACTTGACCACCACTTACTCATCGCTGGCGAGGGTCCCTTGCGAGAGAGCTTGTTATCACTGGCACGAAGCGTGGGTGTCGAAACGACGGTTTTCATGCCTGGCTGGATATCCAACCCATACCCCTTAATCAAAACTGCCCAATTGGTGAGTGTCCCTTCTCGTTATGAGGGACTTCCTACGCTGATACTGGAGGCATTGGCTCTTGGAACACCTGTTGTGGCGGCAGATTGCGCTTCCGGTCCTTCCGAGATTCTTGAGGGGGGTCGCTATGGGCTTCTGGTTCCCCCCGAGAACCCTTCGGTTTTAGCCGAATCGATCAGTCGCCTGCTGAGGAGCCCTGCCTTGCGCCAAAACCTTGCCTCCCAAGGCTACACACGTGCCCAGGCTTTTGCACCCGCAAATATCGTGCCTCGATGGGAGCGGCTGTTACGTGAGGCGGTCAAAGGAAGTAAAGTCACTTAGCCTTTCGGAACGGGGGTCGGGGCCCAGGAGATGTCGACGGTGGAGAGGGGGCAAGCGTCCAGGCGTCCGGCGTGAGGTCTTGTGGGCGCTGAGGCCCGGGCCTGTTGTCCCGGCCGACGATCGGGGATGTGCACCCTGGGATCGGCGTAGCGCTGGCGTAGGTGCATCCAGCAAGCGAGGAGGCAGCAATGCTAGCACCACAAGATGGTAAACGTGCTGGTTATACTCCCGCGTGGGACGATTCTGGGCTCAGTCGAGCTGGACGATAAATGGATCACGATAGTCTCGGCACCCCAGTCTACCCCGAGGCCAGTACGCCGCTGGTTGATCGCCCAAAGATGAGTGAGACCTTTTTCTCGACCAGGGACTTTGTCGAGGCGTGGTCACGATCTTTTGGCCATAAGTGCCATCCGCTGGCCATACCGGTAAGAGGATCTGGCCCGCCAAGGACGATGTATGCAATCCAGACATCCAGTGCCTACGGGCAGCGGCATATTTCCCTGGCTCCGAATGGTCTCTACGCAAGCCCTGGATGGGATGGCCAATTGGAGCGGTCCACACTGGACGGGATCCTCCACTCGCTCACGGGGTTTCGTACGAGAGGATTCATCTGGAACGTGCGTTTTGACCATGAACCGTTAGCCGCCGGCTTAGCATCCCTCGGTCTGGGATTCCAACGCACATCAACCCAGGTGGTTGACCTTTCCAAGGACTACGAACGCGTCTTCGCCGGCTTTAGCGCCACGATACGCAACCAAATCAGAAGCGCTCGGCGCCGCCGGGTGATGGTGCGAGAGACGGTTGATCCGGCGGACATCTTTGCATACTATCAGGTCCACATGCGACTCGCCCAGCAAAAAGGGTGGAGGTTCGTGCACCCTGTCGAACTCTTTCTTGAGCTAGTCAAGCTCCCTAATACTGTGCGTTTCCTGGTTGCCGAATTCGAAGGACGTCTTCTCGGAGCAGGGTTATTCGTCCGGGACGGCTGCTCAGTCACCTCCATGCAGGCAACGACGGACCGGGACTATTCGCGTTACTACCCTGACCGCGTTGTATATGATGAAGCTATTCGTTGGGCCTGTGAGAGCGGCGCGGCCTTCTTCAATTTGGGTGGCTCACTGGGATCCACCTCGCTCGAACAGTTCAAGTCTCTGTGGGGTGCACGCTCTGTACTAAACTGGATGTTTGAGTGGTACAATCCGCTTTGGGCGCCCGTGTCTCATCTCAAAGTGGCTGCGAGGAGGAGTCTGAATGCCTTCCGACGTCACCAGATTTGAACCGCACGGTACGCGCTGGTCCGATCTGGCTCAATTGGGAGAACTGGACGCTGTGTTGTCACCCGGGTCTCCCGAAAGGGCGAACCTGTTCCTTCATGCTTTGACCCTATACGCTGCAAAAGTAGCACTGGCCTTGGACCCCAACAAGCGCCGAAAGAAGGGCATTCTGGTCGACTTCGGCTGTGGCACGGGGAGGTTTGTTCGCTTCTTCGGTGCGAGGGGATACTCTGTCATCGGGCTAGATATCACTCCCGAGATGCTCTCCGCAGCGCGGAAATTCGGCCTCCCCCAGGGGTCAGACCTCCAGCTAACCGATGGCGTTTCCATTCCGTGTCCCGATCAATCCGTTGACATGATCTGGATCTGTGGCGTTCTGAAGTATGGCCTGTTCGTACATCCGTTCCTGGAGTTCGAACTCCAACAAGATCCGGCCTATCCGCGGATCGCCAAAGAAATGTACCGAGTACTGAAGCCAGGAGGCTTCGTCGCGAACTATGAAATCTTCGTCAACAACGTACAACCAGAAGTCTTTACCCGCGATTTCGAGCAGGCCGGTTTTATCACCAAAGATGTGCGCATCCTGCAGCGGTACGGTCGACTTGAATGGCATTGCCAATGGTCTCGTTTGCCTCTGAAATGGCTTATCCCCGCAGGGCAAGTATGCGCTGCACTTCATTACTGGTTCGACGACCCAAAGCGCCCAGCCCCCGGCTTACGCGATTACCTGTTCGTCTGGTGCAAACAGAACGCGTGACCCCGCGATGGGGAAGAGCCATACCGTGGACCAGCAAAAGCCGTACATCTCTTGCGAAGAGTCCGAACTCTGCAGATTACCTTTCTCTCACTGCAAACAGATTTGTGAAAGTGTACTCCTCTTCAGGCCTAAAGACCCGCAACAATTCGGCGACATCGGCGGGAATCTTTCCTCCCCGCTCACGCGTGCCCGAAGTAGAACCGTGAGAGAGAGGGGCCCCAGCATGATAAAGTCTAAAGCCGTGCTTGAGGAGTAGCTCGAGATAGTCCCCCGGTTCAACGCCAAACCTTTTGAGTCCATAAGGCCAAAACTCGGTGAGGATCTTGAGACTCCTATTCTTGTTCAGGAGCGACAGCATTCCCTGAATCGCCCCCACTTCCGTCCCCTCAATGTCCATCTTGATAAAATCGACTGCCCCCTGATAGCCCGCGAAATAATCGTCAAGTCGCACGGCCTCAATTTCAATAAAATTCCGCCCGTCGTGCAAATCGATCATTGTCTGGTATCCCTTACCGCGTTCGCGCAAGAACAGTCTAGCCTTCCTCGTCTCGTTAGAAACTGCCTTCTGCACCAAAATCACGTTTCTGTAGCCGTTGAGTTGCACGTTCCTCTTGAGCAGAGCAAAGTTATCTGGATCCGGCTCGAAAGCAAAAACCCGACCTTTCTCGCCGACGAGCCTGGCAAAGATCAACGTGTAGTATCCAATATTCGCCCCGATGTCTAAAACGACATCGCCTTCCTTAATTTCCCCCTTTACGAGTTCTGTTTCGGCCGGTTCAATGACTCCCGTCGTAAGTAGTCCAAGTGAATCTTGCGAGTCCAAAAACATCCTGTGCCCCTGAACCTCGACAAGGCCGGATTTCAAGCGGGAAGTCACGAAGCGATAAGCAGTTCTGGCAGCGCCGAATTTCAGAACGCCACGCCTTACAAGTACTTTGTACCCTCTTCGATACAGTGACAGCAACATTTGGCGCACATTCATCACCCCCGTTATCCATGCAGCAAGTATTCCAGGGCGAGTTTAAATAATCGTGAAACATCACCAACCGTGTCAACGGGAGACGAATCTTCCTCAAATCGGTTGAAAATCCCCCGCCCACGCTGAGCCTGGATCGGTTAGTCTTACCTCCTCCAGGGAGTACGCGGATGTCTCCGCCCGATCAAGAGCTCGGGTGATAGTTCGGAACGACTCCGCGGAGGATCTCAATGATTCGTTGCTTGTCCGAGACATCGGAAAGACGCTCGAGTTGTCGCAAGAACGCGAAGAGCGATTGGCCCTGAAGATGGGTATTCATTCTGGCAACCATAATTTTTTCGTGGCGCGTGGCGGTACTGCCTTCCTCCGCCGTGACAAGATCTTCGAACAGCTTTTCGCCCGGTCGTGGCCCCGTAAACACAATGGGAATATCCTTGTCGGGCTCGAGACCGTTTAGTCTGATGTATTCCTTCACCAGGTCAAGAATCCTCATCGGGCGTCCCATGTCCAGGATGAAGATCTCGCCCCCGCTTCCCATCGCGCCGGCCTGAAGAACCAGGAGCGCCGCCTCAGAGGCACTCATAAGGTATCGGTACATTTCCGGATCCGTCACGGTGACCGGGCCACCGCGGCGGATCTGATCCTGGATCAGCGGAATGACACTTCCCCTGCTGCCCAGAACGTTTCCAAATCGGACGCCCATAAACTTCGCAGGCCCACGGCGGTTGAGTTCCAGAATCACCATCTCGGCGGCCCGCTTCGTCGCTCCCATGACGGAGGAGGGGTTGACCGCCTTGTCCGTTGAAATCAGGACAAATTTTTCCGCTCCGGATTCCAGGGCCATCTCCCCCACAATCAGCGTACCTATTACGTTGTTCTTGACTGCCTCATCAGGATGCTCTTCCATCACGGGCACATGCTTGTAGGCAGCAGCGTGAAAGATGATATGTGGTCTGACTTCCGAGAATATTCGCCCCATCTTGCCGCGGTTACAGATATCTCCGACGATCGCTCGCAGTTCAATCCCGGAGATTCGATCTGAGAGATGGTGATGGATCTCGAAAAGGGCTGTCTCGTCCTGGTCTACCATTATCAGGGCCTTGGGCCTGAACTTCGTGATCTGTCGGCACAACTCTGATCCGATAGAGCCTCCCGCTCCCGTGACCATCGCGGTCTTGCCATGGAGGTAGCCGGCCACCTCTTTCTCATCGATCCTCACCGGCTGCCGTCCCAAGAGATCTTCCGGGCGAATATCGCGGATGTCGAGCAGGCGCACCTCTCCCGAGATCAACTCATGCAGGCTGGGGACAACTTTGATGTGAGTAATCCCTGCCGCTCGCGACAGTTCAATCACGTCCCGGATTACAACCGAGGAAGCCGACGGCATAGCGATCAACACCTCTTCCACGGCCAGGTCTCGAATCAGGCGAGGCATGTCCCGCCGAGTCCCGAGGACGGGGACGCCATAAAATGAGACGCGCTGCTTAGCGGGATCGTCATCCACGAAGCCGACAACGGAGCTGTACTGGTTTGTGCGGTGGATAACCATGAGCACTTGCTGACCAGCATCCCCCGCACCCACGATGAGCGTTCGCCTGCCCCCCCCGGGAAAATCGCTACGCAAAAAGTGGGCAAAGAGGCGCTTCGCGGATCGAAACCCACCGATGAGCACCAGGGTGACGAGATAATCTATGAACAGGATCCCCCTCGGGAATCCGGCGAGGACACCGCCGCTCAAGATGAACACAAGGGCGCCCAAGAGCAGCGAGGCAAGCGTCGCGCCCCTCACCACGCCGGCAAGCTCACTAAAGCTCACATGCGCCCAACTAATGCGGTAAAGTCGCTGCCAGGAGAAGAGCAGCATCTTCAATACAAGGGCAGCCGACAGGAATAGAAACACGTTGCGAACCTGTCCCGCAGGTATTTGCCCGTCGAATCGGATGGCGAAGGACAAGAGTGTGCCTAGAACGATCAGAACGGCATCTGCCAGATAGAACACCAAGCCCTGAATCCACCGATTCCTTCGAGGAACAGCCAACTGATCCATCGACTTCTAGAGCAAGTCTCGAAGTTGGGACACTACAAATTCGATTTCCGACTCTGTGAGTTCGTTATGAAAAGGCAGGGCAATCGTGCGTGAGGCAATCGCCTCCGTCACCGGGAAGTCGCCCTCACGGTATCCAAAAAGCTCCCGGTAGAAGGGCTGGAGGTGTATCGGGTCAAAGTAGTTGCTGCAACCGATGCCCCGCTCCCGGAGACCCAGGAGGATACGATGGCGATGCGCGCGGCTGTAGTCCTCGGAGAGGCGGACCACGTAGACGAACCAGCTCATCTTGACGTGGGGCGACACATAAGGCACCGACACCTGCGGCACGTCGCGGAGCCGCACCGCATACATCCCGGCCACCCGATCGCGCATTCTGAGCATCTCATCGATGCGGTGGAGTTGGGCGAGCCCCAGGGCACAATTCAAATCGCTCAGCCGATAATTGTATCCGAGTCGTGTGTGCTCCGACCACTCTGCACTCTCATCCCGCCCCTGGTTGCGCAGACTTCGGCACAGCTCCACCAATGCCACATCGTTACTGACAATCATCCCACCTTCGCCGGTGGTGATTTGTTTGTTCGGATAGAAGCCGAAGATACCCGCATCGCCCAGACTGCCGGCCTTTCGGCCCCCATACTCCGACCCAAAGGCTTCGGCTGAATCCTCGATCAGCCTCAGGCCATCGCGTGCTGCGACCACACGAAGCTGGTCCCACGCTGCAGGATGCCCGAAGACGTCCACGGCGAGGATCGCCCTAGTCTTCGCAGAAATCTTCTCTTCGATCTTCTCAGGATCGATGTTCAACGTCTGAGAGTCAATGTCGACAAATACCGGTTTCGCTCGTTCAAACAATAGGCAATTCGCAGAAGCTACGAAGCTGAACGGCGTCGTGATAACCTCATCGCCTTCTCCGATGCCTAAGCCCCTCACGACGAGATGAAGGGCGCTGGTCCCGCTGTTCACGCCAACAGCATGGTTCACGCCAACGTAACGCGCGATACGGGTCTCGAACTCTTTCAGCATCGGGCCCAGGCTCAGATGAGGCGTGGAGAGCACGTCCGTCACCGCCTTGACCTCGTGCCGAGTGATGTGCGGCCTTGCCAGCGGGATCCTATAGTTCATGCTGGCCACCCCGTAAACCTGTGTCATCGTTCTTCCTCCATGACTGCCTCAAGGCCTTTCCACCTCACGCAAGAATTCCGACAGATGCTCGCGGTATGAGGGGTCCCTCAGACATCGCGCCAAGTACACTATCGCCCGCCCCCAGCACAGTACTTGGCGCTGGTACCGCGGGAGTTCCAGATATTCAGCACTGAAATACCTCTCGCTGCGGGTACCCTCAATGAATATCCGCACCCCGGGCAGCGATGTGGTCATCCGGCCCTTGTGATAAATGACGGATTCCGGACAGACATAGCATTGAAGACCGACACGGTTCAGTCGCTCGGCAATAGTTGCTTCTTCCCAGAAGACAAAGGTCCCTTCGTCAATCAGCTCAATCCGATCGAGAGCGTCGGCACTGAAGAGCATGCAGCTTCCACCGATACAGTAAACTGGTACCGTTGCCGAGTCCTTGTAGAAAACATTCCGAAACAAGGCCGATCCTTTGAGTAAGCGCCAGCGACTGTAGGGACGGATAAGTAAATGGAAGAACGTCGGCCGGGACCGTAAAGGCCATTGCCAGTGCGATCCGTCTCCATAGTCCAAAACGCGCGGGCCCACGACGCCAACTGATGGGTGTTCATCAAACACCCTCACCGAGGGCTTCAGAAAGCCTGGCGTGACCACAGTATCGTTGTCTAGCACCACGACAAATTGTGCTCGCTGCGCCATCGCGTAGCGAATACCGAGATTGCGACCGCCTGGAACCCCGAGGTTCGCACCGGCGCGAATCAATACCACCGCTTGCGAAGGACTTGACCGCGGCAGCCGCTCATCATCAGCGCGCCCGCCTGTTTCGGCCTGCAAACGATCGTACTCGATCAACGTTAGGGAAGGCACGGCTGAGTCATTTCGCACGCGCGGGGTGCCAACTACGATCTCACGTCGTGCCCAGCGGCGGATCTGTTGCACGGAATTATCCGTAGAACCATTGTCGACCACCACTAATCGGTAATTTGGGTAATCGATCTGACGCAACGATTCCAGACACTCAATCGTATCCTGCCACCCGTTCCAGTTGAGCACGACGATGCCCACCTGGGGCCAGGTCTTGGGCGAGGAGTCTGCACTTTTCTCCCGCAAATTCTGCAATGGCTCGATCATCCGATGTTCTTCCGGGTGCATTGTGTTGCCTTAGGACTTCTCAAAGTTGCGGACCAGGCTCGCCACTTCTCTTCTGGAACCGCAAGAACCGAACTCGGGCGATTCTTCAATCTTCCTCAGTCGTTCTTTTCACGGCACAAGCGATCAAACAGTCCGGAAATAACATACGGCGATTGGCCGAAATTCAACCGGCACTCGTTCGAGACCCTCGCGGGGACCGCGCCAGGTCTGATGTCACGATTGATGCCCTTCTGCACAAAGCTCAGGATCCCCATGCACCTTCCCTCTCACGTTCGACGCGCGGAGTCACTTCTGTGCGCTCGTACCAGTGGACAAACCGCCAAATGCCGTCGTCGATCTTCACCCGCGGTTGATACCCTAGCAGCGCCTGGGCCTTGGTGATGTCTGCACATGTGACGGGAACGTCACCGAGTTGAGGTGGTAAGTGAGAAACCTTGGCCTTGTTGCCCAACGCACGTGCGATAATGTACACGACTCGGTGAAGTTCCACCGACTCGGCATTACCCAGGTTGAATACATCGAATCCTTTGTCTCGTTTCATGGCTTCCACTATCCCATCGATAATGTCTGTGATATAGGTATAATCACGCTTTGTCGTGCCGTCACCGTAAATAGGAACTTCCTTTCCCTGATCGATCAGGGTGGTGAACCGATGGATCGCCATCTCGGGGCGCTGCCGGGGTCCATACACGGTGAAGAAGCGCAGCACCGTTACAGGCAGGTCGTACAGATGATGATAGGTGTGGCAATAGAACTCTCCAGCAAGTTTTGTGGCAGCGTAGGGGGAGATGGGTCGGTAGACTGTCCCCTCCTCCCGAAAGGGCATCGTGTCATGAGCGCCATAGACCGAGGAGGAGGAACCGAAGACAAAGTGACCGACCTTGTGGAGACGGCTCGCCTCGAGAAGGTTGATCGTGCCTTGCACATTCACCGACGTGAAGATCTCAGGCTGAGCGATGGATGCCCTGACCCCGGCCCGGGCCGCCAGGTGCACAACAGTATCGATGGGATCCGAGAGGACCTTCTCCACGGCTGCGCTGTCACGGATGTCTCCTTCGACCAGCCGAAACTTGGTATGCTCGGCTGCGCGCACGAGATTCCGCCTCTTCCTCGCCGGGGAATAACTCTCATTGAAGTCGTCCAAACAGGCGACCTCATGGCCCAAATCCAGCAGCCGTTCCACAAGGTGGGAGCCGATGAAGCCTGCGCCGCCAGTAACGAGTATCCTCATGTCACCTAGGCTACTCAAAAATCCCCATCATCCCGTAAATCGACTCTCTGTACCAGGCCACTCTGGACCGTGCCGGCGACCAGCCAAGCGACCTGAGGCACCACCAGAACGCAAGGCTCAAGATTCCACGCGATAAGGTCAACCCGTAGTACAACATGAGACCTGGGACTCCGTGGTGCCTTCTGAAATAGAACGCGCAGGAGTCTTTCGTGTCTCTCCTCATCAGCTTCGATCGAGAGAGACCGCTTTGGCCACCAAAGTGGGTGATCTCCGGCTCAGCCAGGGAAACGAATCGCCATCCCTGATTAGCAGCTCGCTTCGCCCACTCCACCTCGACTCCGTAGACAAAAAGATGCTCGTCAAACAATCCCACATCCTCAAACAGCTCCCTGCGGACGAGTAGCGCAGCGGAGACAATCCAGTCTACTCGTCTGTCATACCGATGGTCCCAGCGACGGTAGTCATCCAGGACCCCAAGTCGGAACAGCAGGAACGCATTCCCCAGCAACACCTTCATCGGAAAAGGCCAGCAGGAGCGTTGAATCGACCCATCAACATTCAACAACTTCGGCCCCACGGCTCCGACCCCAGGATGGTCGTCCAAATATCGCACCATGTGTTCGAGGGCGCCGCGACGAACCACGGCGTCAGAGTTGAGGAGGAGGATGTATCTGCCCTTCGCCTGCAGGATGCCTCGGTTGTTGGCCTTCGCATACCCGAGGTTGGCATCGCTGAGTACGAGTCGAACCTCAGGATGGTCTTGGTTAACCATTTCCGCTGAGCCATCTGTCGATCCGTCGTCCACGACGATGACCTCGTGCAACAGCTCGCTTCCTCTCAAAGCCCCCGACAGCGAGCGGAGACACTGGTCCAGCAAACTTCGGGTATTCCAGTTGGAGATGACGACAGAGAGATCGACCATACTCATCGTTGAATCTCCGAAATCTGCTGCTGCGCTTCGACGATCTCATCGTATGTACCAATATCGATGTAGAGACCATCCCGAAAGTGAAACCCAAGGATGCGCATGCCCCGTTTGATCGCCTTGTCGAAGACGTCACCCAGGACGAGCTCTCTTTGCTTCGACAGGCGCTCTCCGGAGGCCAGGAATGAGTGAAGGAGATCAGTGAACGCGGGACCCCAGACCGCCAGTCCCCACATCAGCTTCAGGGGCGTCTCTTTTGGCTTGTCTACATGGAAGACGATCCGACTGTGCTCGTCGGTGGCGACCATCCCAAACTTCGATGGCCGATCTGTACTGAAGAGGCCGAGGGTGATCTCTGCGTTTCTCTCGAAGTGAAAACTGAGCAGATGCGTAAAAGCATCCGGGGGATAGATAATCGTATCGGCCATCCCGAAGAGGATAGTGGATTGGCTTGTCCACGGATACGCCAGGTCAATGGCGTGCACCATCCCCTCGGCACTCTCTTGATAGAGATAGGCAATGTTGGTGCCAAACCGGGAGCCGTTGCCATAGTATCGCATGATGTCGTGCTTGTTCTCCCCCAGGACGAAGAAGATCCTGGTGACTCCCGCCGCGGTCATGCTTTCCAACGCGTACTGGCTTACTACTTTCGGACGTCGGTGGATCTCGCCATTGACGTCATACGGTTGCCAGCCGATCGGGAACAGCTCCTTCGGCGAGGGATAGGGAGCAAGACGACTCCCTTTGCCACCGGCGGGGATGATGCCTATCCGCTCGCTCACGAGAGGCCGACCCGCCCTGCCCTGCGATTGACCGCTGTTGCATAGATCTCGAGCAGCCTGCTTACATGATCATTCATCAAAACAGGTGGGGGGGTATTCCGGGAGAGCTGTTCAATGAGCGAGGGGTCCTGAATGAATCGCTCGATCTTCTCACGTAAATCCTCAGCACTCCTCGGCTCGAATAGGAAGCCATTGTGACCATCCTGGACGTAGTCTGGAATACCTCCGATCTTTGAGCCCACGATTGGAAGTCCTGCGGCTTGTCCCTCCAGGCCGACGTTTCCCTGGGTCTCAGCGACAATAGAAGGGAAGATGAGGACATCAAGGGTCTCCAGGATCTGGGGCAGGGCGTCCCGGGTATAGGAGCCCATGAAATGGATGTGCTTAGCCTGGCGAGCCAGGTTTCTCAGATAGCCGACATCCTCCTGCGCTCCCCGCCCATACAGGAGGAATCGGGCCTTTTCGGGAGGTATCGTTCTCGCGGCCTCAATGACGAGGTGCGTCCCCTTGATGGGACCGAAAGTCCCGAGGAAACCAAAGGTAATGGGGAATTCGCGGAATCTCCGTACGCGCCGCTGGATGGCCTCCACGCCGACGACGCCGTAGGGAATCAGTTCCATCCGTTCCGCGGGGATGCCATGTGCGACAAACTGTGCCTTGACCGCATGGGAGGGAGCGATGATGGCATCGGCTTCGAGCAGGGCCGATCTCAGAAAGCGCTCACGGGTGAAATGACCCAGGAGCCTGGAGGGTTCAAAGACCCTACTGCCCTCTGGCGGTATGACCCACTGGGATGAGTGACGTCCCCTCCTGGAAATGTCCCGGATATAGGAGAGCACCTTTTTGGCCCCGCCATCTGGAAGGGTCACCATGAGTCTCCTGTAGATCCGTTGCGCGGGGCTCGCTCGCGTGACACAAAACGTGAGGCAGTTAATTCCTCCCTTCGGACCATCACAGGGACTCAAATCCAGGCGCAGCAAGAAGAGCCGGGGGCAAATCAACATATAGTCATTCAGGCTGACGACAACATGGACTCCCGATCGTTTTGCCAGGAGAAGCAATGACGCCGGGAGCCCCTGCCATCCATGGAAATGGACCAGATCGGGCTGGATCTCTTCGATGCACCGAGAGAACAGCCGCTCAACCCTCGCCTCCGCGCAATCCTGCAGCGGCCGATCCACCGAGAATTGCCAAAGGATGGGCGAGTTGACGATGGCCACATACGTAATGCCATCACGCTCCTCCCACTTCAAGTAGGGGCGGAGCCGCCAGTCGCGGGGTCGGCTATAGAGATGGTAAACCTGGTGCCCCTGTCGTGCCATCTCCTCTTCCAGCCCGTGACAGTACACCGACACCCCGGTGATGGCGTCTGGCCAGCGATCATACGCGACCTGCACGATCCGCATTCGTCGCGCTCCACTCACCTGACGATTAGGCTATAACAGCAGCGAGCTCATCGGTACCGATCTGTAACGCGTCCGAAAGAAGAGCTCGTAAGGAACCAGGAACCGTTTCACAAAATCAGGAGGTAGCATCGGCCACAAGGGGCCCCGGAAGGGGGTGAGCTGCGACCGATACTCGGAGAGCGCCCTCCGTTTGATGTCCAGTGTATCCGCGATGTCAACCTTGACGATGCGGATGACGTCGGGAAGCTGGGCCAGTATAGCGAGCCTTGTTATCATATCTCGTATGGACCGGATCCTTGACCAACTCCAAACCATCGTTGGCCAGCTCCATACCGGATATTCGTAGGTCCGTACAACTAACCGTCCACGTCGCAGGGCCTCCGTGACGATTCGATGTGTCGCAATGTGTTCGCTCTGAAATTCCTTGCGATAGGGGATGTAGACTTCGTGGGGTCCGACTTTCTCAATGATCGCTTGGACTGAACTAACCGCTTCGGCAATAGAATCGCCAAGCCGAGAATCCTCATAGTCGAGGAACTCTAAGCAATCCGCTCCCACCCCCAGGGTGTCAGCCGCAGCCCTGGCCTCCTGTCCTCTGATGTTCACAAGTTCTCGAGGATCGATCAGCGAGACATCATGGGATTTGCGCCCGTCAGTCATATACACGATGTGTACATCAATCCCTTGCTTGCGCTTCTTCGCAATGGTACCCCCGCAGGCCAAGACCTCGTCGTCAGGATGTGGAGCGAAGACCACGCAGCTCCCCGAGGCCTGCTCAGTGATGTCTTTCGCCAGAATCTTATAGGGTACCGATCCCATTGCTCTTGCAAACCGGCCAGACGTCGGATGCCTTAGTCGACGGTGTGCATCCACCGGTAGTCAGTCTTCACTGCTCCTTCAAGAGCCTCCAACATCATCGCCTGTTTCCCCTCCCCTCGCCCCAAAACCCGGAACGCGGTAACTTCCTGCCACTCGACGAACTCCCCGTACCCTTGTGCGGTATACACACCACACCAGACGTGATACAAACGAGGCATCAAATGGAGCTTCTCGATCCTGCATGTCGTCGTCCATTCCTGCACCACGTACTCCAGCAGCTCACCGCTCTCGAGGGTGGAGCAGTGAATCAGTAGCCCGGGGCGCCCATCCGTAATCCCTAGACTGAAGAGAGGGTTCCTGATCGGTTGCCGCGGGTGAAAGCGCATGCGAATTTCCAGGCCTTCGTCGGCATCGAACTCATACCGCTCGCGCCCGGCCGTATCGTGGCATGAGGCGGCGACGATCCCCACCAATGCGGACGAATCTGACTCTCGCGGATGAGTGCGCCACCGTTCCAGCGCTTGGTGCTCAGTCCAGTCCAAATATCTCCTGAGAACCTCCCGTGCACTTCCGACTGCGGCGACATGGCCATCTAGCAGAAAGAACCCTCGACTACAGAGACTCTCCACCGCAGGCAGGTTGTGAGAGACAAAGAGCAGCGTTCTCCCCTCGGCTACGAGTTTGGTCATCCGTTCCACGCACTTCGCCTGGAAGCCCGCATCCCCAACAGCCAGGGCCTCGTCGACGACAAAGATATCGGGGTCGAGGTGACTGGCAATGGCGAACCCTAACCGAAGGTGCATCCCGCTCGAGTACATCTTCACCGGCATGTCGAGCACATGGGCTAGCTCCGCAAAGTCCACGATCTCATCGAACCGCCGGGTGATCTCCTGCCGAGACATCCCCATGATGCGTCCATAGAGCCAGATGTTCTCACGGCCGGTGAGTTCGGGGTGGATGCCGGAGCCCACCTCGATGAGGGCCCCCACGCGCCCGCGCACGCGGACGCGCCCGCCGGTCGGGTACGAAATCCGCGTGAGCAGTTTGAGCGCGGTCGTCTTC
>Ga0213870_1000533_pt1 | contig 17624 bp, 23 predicted proteins | sample WICALVC2017_Meta_FD_160119 | JGI IMG/M metagenome (GOLD analysis project Ga0213870, IMG submission 160119) | Freshwater microbial communities from subterranean cave lake in Wind Cave National Park, South Dakota, United States - WICALVC2017 | ecosystem: Environmental > Aquatic > Deep subsurface >... | reverse complement strand
AATCTTATCTGGTTTCATAGGTTATTTCTATTAAATACATTCATTACTTCAGTAATAGTTTCGTTCTTCTTGCCTTTCGCAATCGCATCAGCCACACAAGTCTTAAGATGATTTTCCAAAATTACAGAATCTGTTTCTTTAAGCGCTCTTTGCACAGCCTGGGATTGGTGGATGATGTCAATGCAATACTCATCTTTTTCCACCATGTTAATCACTTTTCTAAGATGTCCAAGTGAAATTTTTAATCTATGAAGAATCCGCTCTTGTGTATCCTTTGGCCTAAATGTCATTTTTGATATATCCCCCCTATGGGGATAAGAATACTACCTATTGTAGCATATGTCAAGCCATGCTAAGATAATTTAGAAATAGATATGAATAAAAACGCTGTAATCATTGGATCAATTGTTCTAGTAGTGATTGTTGGTTTTGTGGGATTGAAGGCATTAGGACAAAAAAGCTCAGTAGATACCCAAAATCCCTCACAAAATACTGACGATACTCAAATATCGGGTAGTAGTAATGGAAGTACTCAATTTGAGAACCCCAAGAAAAGTGCTCACTATGAAAGCAATACTCCTGCCCATGCTTCTACACTAGCAGGTGTTCCAGTGAACGTGGTGATTGATTTTAATTTTGATGTAGCAAAGGGATCATCAATTTCTATAACTAACAATGGGAAAGAGTATGGAGCAGGCGAAACGGTAATTGATGCAAACCCTCTTGCCATGAGACGAAACATGGACACTAGTGCTCCGGATGGAGTCTATATGGTTTCATATAAAGCTTGTTGGGCAGATGGAAGTTGTCATGATGGTAATTTCCAATTTGCTATTGATAGAGGCAAAGCCGCAGGATTTGTTGATATGAGAAACAAAAAAGAAGTTACAGTTAGTTTGAAGAATACGGCTTTTAATTCTCAAAGTTTAAGAGTGAGTTCAGGAACTAAGGTTACTTGGGTAAATGAAGATGATGTTGTACATACAGTCAATACTGATTCTCACCCTGCCCATACTTATTACACAAACCAAAATTCCAGAAATTTAAATAAGGGAGATACGTACTCTGTTACTTTTGATGGACCAGGGATGTATCTTTATCATTGCACGCCTCATGCCGGTTTTATGACTGGTTCAATTCTTGTTGAATAATTTCTTAAAGGCTGACTAGCGAATCTTACTCCAACTCCCTCTTTGACATTACGTTATATCTTTGCTCACCTATAATAGTAGTGTATAGTATTATGTAAGCATGAAAAGACGATTTGCCCGTTCCCGCCACAGTAGACGAACTTCACGCCGTACATTTAAGTCAAATAAACTTGTACCAGTCATAGCTATTGCAGCATTAGTTATTAGTGCTATAGCCCTTATTTCGGCAAATCAGAGTAATAATCAACTCTCTTACTCTGGCAGTGCTGTGTTAAGTGAATCAGAAAGTGGCAGTGGTTCTTCAGACAGCGGTAGTTCAGATTCTGGAAGTGGGAGTTCTGGCTCAAATGATAGTAGAAGTGGATCATCGGACTCAGGTTCTTCTGGTAATGGGTCATCAGGTAGCTCAGATTCAGGCAGTGGAAGTTCTGATAGCGGATCAAGTGGTTCTGGGAGTAGCGGTTCAGGAAGTGAAAGCACTCTTCGACTCATAGGGCCCCAACCAACTGAATCTTTCCGTCCTAGCCCAACTCCAGTAAGAATTGATGAAGAAACGAGAGATGAACTTACAGGTGACAGGACACGAGTGCAAGTTGACGAAGGGCAAACACGACTTGAACAAGAAATCTTTGAAGGTGGAGTAAGGAAACGAGTTGAAATGCGTAATGAAAACGGACGTATTTTCATTCGAGTGAAGACCAAAGATGCTACGGGTACTGAGACAGACCAACGACTTGAGTTAAGACCCGAGGAAGGAATAGCAAGGCTGAAAGTTGAAGAAAATGGTGTAGAACAATCAATTAGAGTAAGGGCTCAGGCTGATAGATTTATTATTGAACAGTCAGGCTTAGGTCAATCTGCCACTACCAAACTGCCAATAACTATTGATACAGAAACAAATTCCATTTCCGTAACCACACCATTTGGGATAGTTAAAGTCCAACAACTTCCTGCTCAAGCTATCGAACAAGTTTTGGCTGCTAATATCTTGGATAGAGTCACCTCAACAGAGCTTGATCAAAGCCAAACTCAGACCGATGATCCAAATAAGCAAGTTGTCTTTAGAATTAAAGGAGTAAAAAATACTAGTTTCTTAGGAATAATTAAAGTAGATGCACCAATTCTAACTGAAGTGAGTGCCATAACTGGTCAAACAACCTTAGTTCAACAACCTTGGTTCCTCAATGCCTTTGGCTTCCTGTTCGCAAAGTAGATTTTGAAGTCCTCTTAGAGAAATTACAGTGCCTTTGTTTTATCTTACCTTACTCCAACTCTCCCCGCCATTTTGGCTTTTGATACCTTTTTGGGAATATTCGACTCCGCTCTTCTGCTTTTATGATCTGATGTTTATCTCTTAAGGCAACATGAATTTGTTCTGTGTTTCTTACTTGTGTAAATCATTATAAATTCAATTCTTTATCAAGAGCCTCTTTATTAAATCCTAATATTGCCACTTCTTTCCCGTCATCTTTGACAATATGCGTACAAGGAACACCCATTGATTGACAGATATGATTTGCTTCAACTTCCTTTTCTGGATTATAGTCAAGAATAATATCCTCAAATAGAATGTTTTTATCTTTAAGATACGACTTTAGCATATGGCAATAAGGACAAGTCGTAGTAGAATAAACTTTTACTTTTGTCATAAAATTCTCACCTCCAAATTTTTTATATACCTGTTCTTTTTAAGTTGAACTTTTCATCAGGTTTTAAATAATCGTCATCTGCATAACACCAGATGAAAGAATGCTCGTTCGCAGGGTAGGACGCCATTACCTGGTGCCCTGATTCTATTGCGTGTTTTCTCATATGTTGGGAGCAGGAATCACAGCATCCCACATACCCACAAGTTAGACAAACTCTTTGACCAAAAGGACAAAAGTGTTTTTCTTCACAAGCTTGCGCTCCCGGCTTGGTAAATTTCTTGGGTAAATGTTTGCATTCTGAGATTTTCATACTTTTTATTCGTAAAGCGCAGTATCAGGATGAAAGGACGCCCAGGCGAACCAAAATAGCCGAATTGGAATAATCTCCTCTTGGGTTTGTAAGTTAGTAACGCGCATTTTCCCTTCACTTGTCTTTTCAATACGTACTGGAATACTACCAACTGTATCGGAAATGACTGATTGTTTTTCAAACCCACCTTCAGGATATGCTTTTGAGGCACCGTTTACCTCTATTCCATAAACAACAGTTTTAATCTGCAATTTTTTGTTAAGATTTTTTACACCAAAATAGAGTTCGTCATCCTGTTCATATGTTCCATAGGGATATGCGTTATAGTCTTTTACAAATCCTGTTTCTCGTGATAAAACTTCTGTATTTGGATATTCTTTTTTCCATTCTCTCCAGGGAGTGGTTACAATCGGGATTTGCCTTAAAACTTCATTTCTTCTGGCAGCCGGCCCGACGATTCCAACGCCTGTAATTTGCTGCCAAAGGTTACCTTCATAGCGGTCATACATTACCAAATCACTGTTGTGCAGTTTTCCAGATACACCAAATTCTGTAATCACACGATTTACCTTTCTCTCAAAGGCAAGTGCTGAACCACAAAGAGGACAAAATGTAATAACAATTGGGTCACCTGCAATTGTGTCGTTTACTATCTCATGCCAATTCAGGATTCGCTGAGGGTAAGCTCGAATAATACCTTTATAAGTCACTCCAAAGACAATATCCTCATCATTCAACCAGGAAGCCTGATCCACTGATTCAAATACCGGCACATTTATAGAGGGAATACAATCCTGACTTAAACATCCCTGTTCAAGTTCACTTTTCTCTACCTTTGCTCCGGTATAATCATCTGCCAGCTTAATCTTTCGAACAACCGTTGAACCAGGAATTCCATTCCCAGTCTCAATGGTCTGCTTATCTACTTGTTTTAATCCAACTATATTAAATATCACAACTATGCTTACTATAAATACAGCAAATATAATTAAACGTTTGATAACCAGTTTATTCATTTTATTGAAGCTCTTGTTTAATAACGTCAATATTGCCACCAAGCCATTTATTTATCACTTCTCCATTTCTATCTACCTGTATCAACGTATGCTGCGATACTACTTGATATTTTTTCTTTAGTTCTTTTTCTGTATCATAATTAATTTTCAGAACTGTTACATCGGCTGGTAACTCATTTCCCCGGTCTTTTAGTTCAGTATCTAATACCTTACAGGTAGGGCACCAGGAAGCCCAGAAATAAAGTACTACTCGTCCTCCGTTTTGCGCATTGGCAAGAGTTTCTGGTGAATACCAAACATAATGCGGTGCGATATTTGTGACAGCAGATGTTGACTCATTGCTTGCATTTTGAGTAGTCTGTTGGACAGAATCTTTTCCCAGAAATACAAGTCCACCAACAACCAGTATTGTTACTCCTATAATTAATATTAGTTTTTGATTTAACATGTGATCACCACCCAGCGACTCTCAAATTTAGCGGAGTTGTATTCCCTTCGGTTTAAACCTGCCAAAAAAACTTAAAAATTTGCTTTTCTTCTTACCAGTACTTAGTGAATAACAAATTAATTGTCCACACCTATGTGACTCAACTAGACCTAGATTTTTTAGATCAGAAAGTGCGTGGGAAACTGCAGATTGAGAAAGTTCCAGAATCTGAGTTAAATCGGTTACTGATATTTCCTCAACTTTATGTAGTAGTAAATAAATCTTTAATTTTGTAGGATCGGATAAATTTCTAATAATTCTTACCAATTTTTCATCCTCTAACGAGAAAGTGATATTTTTTTGGAGTAAAGACAATTTTGAATCAGAGATAAAATGCGGGTGTTCTTCGTGTCCCTGAATATATGAACGATTGAACATATATAAAAGTCTACCATAGATAAAAGTAATGTCAAGTGATTAAGCCGGAAAAACCTCATAATTAATTCTGCAAATTGTGTGAGAACTCCGTCCGAAACCCCGTACAGTCCACGCTCCGCGGGACTGGTACCGGGTAAGGTAAACCTACCCAAATACACTCCTGCATTTCGGCATACAGTTGGATATCATCATTAAGAACAATCTGGACACATAGTCATTCACCTCCTTTTCTTTTGCCTCGAAAAATCAACGTATCTTACTCCAAGCTTCTCCACCATTTTGGCTTTTGTAGAGACTATTTTTATCAGTCAAAATATATAAAGTTTCATGTTTCTGCCAGTCATAGGCTATAAAAAGCACAGTTTCTCCTCCAAAGCTTTGATTAATTTTCTGCCAGTTTAATCCTTTATCTAGAGTTTTAGCCAGTCCCAGTTTTTCCGAAGCAACGATCATGGTCTTAGCATCGGCAGGATGTATGGCAAGAGTTGATACAAATCCTTCCAGTGTCCTTTGCCAAGATTCTCCTCTATTTGTGCTTATAAATAGTCCATGGGGACTGGCTGCATAAACTATATTTTCATTTGCAGTATCGGCAATCAGACGCACAACGACGAATTCGATAGGAATCTTTTGCCAATTTTTACCCCCATCAGAACTTCGCTGCAAATTTCCCTGATACCAACCAAAAATTAATTTCGGATTTAATGAACTCACCCCCATTGCATGGAAATCTACCGGCCCATCAAGTCCATCGGAAATTTTTTTCCAGGTTACACCCCCGTCGATAGATGTTTGAAAACCTATATTTCCACCTGATTGGGGATGACCGCTGCTAAAAAATTCATTGGCAATTTTGGGATTAGGAGAAAAACCCATGTAGTCATCATTACTTTTTCCGACTGCATAGAGATCCTTATCATTTATCAGAACTAGTAAACCATGATGAGTGGCAATATATACTTTACTTGAATCAGCCGCATCAACTGCAAGACCATGCCCATGAGTGATTGAATCTTCGGGTGTAAGATTTTGATTGACAGCATCCTCTTTAGCTATGTTTGGAGCAATTTGATTTGTTCCTTTATTGGTAAATAACACATATGCACCAATAAGTAGCAGAATTATAAACCCAATAATGCCATATTTCTTTATCGAGTTATTCATAAAATATCCACCTTTCGTTCGATTGAATGTCTAGTAATTGCTAGGTTACAACTATCATGCTTTTTGCACCATGCCTCACATTGTTGCGCCCAAATCTTTTCTTCATAATGTAAACCACACTCTGAACAAGAATATTTTGGTTGTTTATCTTTTACTTTCAAAATTATTTTACTTGTATGATGTAATCGGAAGTTACAATTTTTCCTTGGTGTTGAAACTGAGTAAAGATTTTATATAATCCAGATTCGGGAAATGTCGTAGTGAAATCTATTTTGGGACCTTTTTTTTCGGTATCATCCACTGTTCCTCCATGATGAATTGCTTGATTAGTAACGGTTTCTCCAGCGTGAGTATGTATAAAATCAAGAGTTCCTTCTTTTATGATCACACTGTGTCCTAATGCGCCCAAGTACTTATCTAGATCACTTACCGGCTGTCCATTCTTCTCGATCAATAAATTGTAAGTAAATTCCTCTTGAGCCTTTACATCTGGTACGGTAAACGTCACCTGATAGTCACCATATGTTTTCTTCATTTCCTTATCAGCAACAACTAGCTGTGTTTTATATTTTGTTTGATCACCTACTTCTACATCGCTAGACACAGTAACTGGCAACTTCTGAGGATTATCTTCTCCGGGTGTAAAGTCGGGGAAAATCCGATGTAGCCCGTCATTGGGAAATGTCACATCGACACTAAATTCCCCGGTTGACTCATTAAAGTCCGGATGTAAATGTTGAAAATCTTGTAAGTCCTTTCTAACAACAATAAAGTGCATAATTTTCTCATGAGCTACTTCAAAGTTTTTAAATATTTCGCCCTTGTCATTTTTAATCCTGAAGGCAATTGTAGTTTTTTGCCCAGGTTTTATACTGGAAACATTTGAGGTTACTTCGAGTTTATAAGACCTATCAATAGCGTCTTCCATCATTGGTTTCGAACTTTCAGGCGCAGTATTTTCTTTTTTTGAGGTTGAGAGATAGTAAATTCCTCCGAAAACAACGGCTATTATTAAAAGGTAAGGAATATATTTTTTCATTTATTGATATTGTATATTATACGCCGCATTTAACTCCACTTTTTGTTTCGGGAAGCAGATTTGGAATTTTGGCAATTTCTGTCTGCACATTTTTCTTCCACTGACTTATTGCAGAGTAGTTGTATCCCAAGACTTCTTTGGGATCGACATTTTCCCAGTCAGTATTTTTCTTTACTTTAAAATATAAAGCAGTTTCGATATAGTTATTGGGAAACCAAAATGAATTAAAGGCTAAAGCTTCTTTATATAGCTCATCATCTGTTAACCCCTGAATCACACCAAGCTGTAAAAGCCCCAAAAGAGCTGAACCATGATTGCAGTCTTGAAAAAAGGTAGAATTGTCACAACATGGTCTATAGGTATTTTTTGCAATTTCGGTAACCCTTGCCTGCTGATCCGGAGTTAAAGTAACTATTTCGAATTTATTGAAATAGGCTCCGCCGTTTTTCTCTTTGCCAATTTTCCAACCCCCGGTCGAGGCGAAGTTATAAAGTGATTTACCATTGACAGGACTTTCTTTATTGGAGTCCATGTAATTTGACAGTCCTATTGGCCAAAGTAGATTCACATAAATATTTGCGTTATCGACAGTTAAATGAATTGGAGCATTTGATGCTTGAGTTAAAATATCTTTTAACTCGTCAGGTAGTCCTCCCCGTTCTTGATAAATTGCCTCAAATTTTTCCCGGTCAATAACACCTTTCTCGACTAATTTGAGAATACTATCTGCCAGATAAATTTTGCTTTGAAAACCTTTCTCGGGAAGCACTTTCGCGACTAATTCATCATATAGAGGATTATTGCTCGTTTGAACTTGGTTAGCTTCATAAAGACGGTTGCCTGCCTGCCGGCGAGGCAGGTCGGCAGGATTGATAAGAGAAGTCCTTGGAAATATCAAAAAAAAAATTGGGTCAGAGGCAAGCATCTTCACCGCCAGATATCCCAAAGCAACAATTACCACGACCAAAGCAAGAAACCATGGAGTGTCTTTTGTCTTAAAAGATGCATCCCTGGGAACTGGGCAAGCTTCCGCTCCGGTGGCAAACCTTTTTAATTGTCTTGTGGTTAAAGCTATTGGCAGGGCCATTAAGCCAAAAGAAAGAGCCTTAAGTTCAAGCCCTCCCAAGGGGAAGGCAGTTAATCCACCGGCAATCCCGATGGCAGAGAGAAGGGTCGAACCGCAAACCGGGCAAGCAGAGGCAAATACGCCGATTATTGCTGCCAAACCTGACCCTGACTGTTTAGCGAATAGTTTTGGGAAACCGTATTTACGCAATCGATAAACAAATAGAGGAACATTGATGCCAAAAAGAATAAGCGTTCCCAGTGTCAAAATAACATAAGGCCAGAAATACAAAGGAAGGTCCTTGGCATAATTCGTGACCAGATTATAAATGCTGGCGTTAAGGCGAAGACTCCAATAAAAAATCAAAAATAAAGCCAGTGAAGAGATACTTCCTAAAAGTGCATAAAATAGGGCGGTTAAAATTTTCTTTTTTATTTTTTTGTTTAGTTTAACCATGGTGGTGTTCACTGTCGCCGCCGCACCCATCAGAGAAATTCCAGACTTCGGTTACCTGTTCACCTGTAAAGCCGTAATTTTTAATTAAATATTTGCCCAAGCCGCCGTATACATACCAGCGCCAGCACTTACAGCAACATGGTCCTTTTTCGCTCGAATTTTGCATGGCGTAGTCATAAGCTTTTTGTTCCTCAGGGGTAAGTTCCATTTCGTAATACGAGATGAGTTCTTTGGCGAGCCTGGCTTCGATGTCGTAAGGATCATCGGGAATTTTACTTGCCCCGAGCTCGTCGAGGGGTCGAAGGCTGGATTTGAATTTTTTCAATCCTTCGACCTGTTCTGAGTATCTGTGAACACTCATCGGGCTACAACAAGAGCCTTGTAATCGAGCGTTATCATCCATTGAGGCAATAGAGTCTTTGAAAGTTACCGAGCAAGAAGAGTTGCCGTTTTTGGAAAGATAATCAAACTTTGCAGCCAGCGCTTCGCTTACCGGGAATGATGGTTTCGTTTGCGAATTTTGACTAGGTTTGAAGTTAAATATTGATTTGCCATAAGAGCGCAAGAGAGAGTAACCTGAAATAATGACAAGTGCTAAAAGTGTCAAAAGTAAAATATTTTTCTGAATTTTCATTATGTTTCATTTGTGTAATTCTGCATCGTAGCCTGCTTTTTTGATTACCTCTATAATTTCTTCAATTTCAACTTCATCTTCATTATATGAAACCTCTGTAATTTGCTTAGCATAGTTGGTATTTGCCGAGATCACTCCTTTTGTATCTTCCAAATCGCCGTCTATCAGAAGTGAACAGCTTGTACAGTGCATATCATTTATTTTTAGAATTTGTTTTTTAGTCGCCATGGGATCTTTATTAACTTTATGATTCTATTATGAATCTCCCTCTAAACATACCCATACTGCACATAAATGCTAATTCCCCTGGCTCACCGGGAGCAGTAAATGTAATGGTATCGGAGCTGCCTAAAGGTACAATTTTTTGAATACCTAGTCTGGGAATAGTAAATGCCTGCGTACATCCACCCCCATCATTATTGACCAGATTGAGAGTGACTTGAGATCCGGCTTTAACCACAATAGTATTTGGGTTATAGCCGGCTCTTTCAATATTAATAGTCGCTGCATCAACCGCGCTACCTGCAACTTTTCCACTACTTGCTCTTACTGCCAATATTGAATCGTCGCATATAGTTATTGCTGTGCAATAAATATCATTCCAGATATTTTCTAGTGTTAAGTTACTTCCTGTTAAGGCAATCCCGGTATTTAAATTAAATATTGCAAGTACAGAAATTGCATATGCCGCTACACGCATAAATCTCTGCTGTAATGCTTCACCCAATCTTGTAGCGAAGTAGCCCAGTGTAAAAAAGACAGGCGATGTTCCAAATGTAAAAGTAAACATAATTGCTGCTCCCAGCCATGGGCTACCCGAGGCAATAGCCAGTGCCATCATCGCCTGTGTTGTTCCGCAAGGAATAAAAACCGTAAAAGCTCCAAGCAGAGCCGGAGCAAAAAAATCCTTACTTTTAGTCTGATTACGTAAAAGACGGGTTAAAAACTTCGGCGGCTGGATGATAAAATAGCGAAATACCGGGTGAACGTTTAACAGATTAAATGCGGTACCGAGCATAAATATGGCTACTCCTATTTGCAAAATAACTCGAGCACCGAGGGATAGTTGGAAAAAAGATCCGAACCAACCCAGTAAAAAGCCTAATATTGTATATGCAATCAATTTAGTCCCAAGGAAGGATAAAATCGGCAAAGCATTACCGCTTCGCTTCGTTTCATCTTTCAGTTTATCTTCCTCCCGCTGAGCAATAGTTGATGCCAGCAACCCTCCTTGAACCGCAAGGCAGGTGAGTCCGCCTGTAATAAGTCCTGTTAAAAAAATTGCTGGTAAATTCATAAGATGTGTTAAGAATTAATAGCGGCCTCAATCATTGGTTTGAACTGATCGAAGGGAAGGGCTCCCGGAACAAGCTGAGTATTTCCTTTCCCGTCAATTATGATATTTCCCGGAGTGCCTGAAACTCCTTCTTCTGTCCCTCTTGCCATTTGATTTTTGACTTTCTGCTCCATTTCACTACTGTTCAGGCATTTTTGTACTGCATCTTTATCTGCCCCTGCTTCGGCTCCCAGATCGGCGAGTTTATCCAGGGGAAAACCAGTTCCACCTGCGGTTGTCCTTTCAAAATACAAATCAGTAAATTTCCAAAACCCATCTTGCCCCGCTTGTTTTCCCACGCATTCGGATGCTTCTGCTGCTTTATGGGCGTTGGCATGAAAGGAAAGTGGATAATGCCGATAGACCCACTTCACTTTATCTCCATATTCTTTCATGATCCTCTGCATTGTAGGATGATGGCGTTGGCAGAATGGACATTCAAAGTCTGAGTATTCCACAAAAACTACCTTGGCATTTTTATTTCCGCGATAATAATCCGCATCAGTAATCTCGGGCTTTTTTGCGGCAGCTGCCGGTGGTTGAGCAGGTGCTGTTGCAGCAGCTCCAGCTTGCGGGATAGTACTTCCTGAAGTACCCGCACCTGCTGTTCCAGTTTGCACTCCAGCAACACCCGATCCAGTTTTTTCAAGATATTTTACTTTCGTCGAAAGATTACCAACAAAAAATGAAGCAATGACTAATAAAATCCAGAGAACTGTTACATGACTATTATTCGATGATTTAATTGTTGACTGTTCTTCCATTTTATCTTTTAATAACTTTTATATATCTACTACTAACTGTAGTAGTGCTATTACATCTTGTCAAGCATCAATTTTGCCGACTGGCGGGTGTATATGGGTATGAAGCATTCGGTTGGTTAGGATAAGGTTTTACAGTATTGTGTTCTTTACACCACGATACGCACTCCTCCCCCCCCTGTAAACAGACCATCATGACATCCTGGCTTTCTGCATGAGATTCCACTGCATGTACCGGTACCAAAATTATTCCGCCAAGAATCACAGCAATAATCATGCTCAAAAAAATATTAATCAAACTAAATTTTCTATAAGAGTAGTCGTGCTTAACCAGTGCTTTGATACGGAATTCTATAGTATCGGAATCAACGATTGCTGAGGCAGTAGCAATTGTGATTGTTGGTTGGGTAAGTAACTTTTTCAGTACAGATATGAGTATTTGAGAATCACCAAGTTTATGTATTGTTTCTTGATCTGCTTTGATTTCTCTCTCAATCCGATAGTTATATAAGAGGTCCGATATAAGTGGGAAAAAAGGAAATAGCCATTGACTCACAGTAGCCAGCAACATAATTAATGTATCTTTATTATCCAAATGATACTTCTCATGGATTAAAATTGCCTCCAACTCTGCCTCAGTCATCATAGAAACTGTAGCGGTAGATACATAAATTTTAGGCTTGCGGATACCGAAACAAAATGCAAAAGGTTTATCGTTTAAAACAAGGTGTGTTTGATCGTTGATTCCTATCTTTTGCAGTAATGTTGAGAATCTTTTATTTAATTGCGATTTTAAAATCATTCTCTTTCTGATTTGTTGTACCTGAATGTATATGAAAAAGAATTTAATTAGTGCCGCAATTACAACTACTCCAAATATCGTTGGAAAGATATACCCTAACTGATGGGGAATACGTATAGATAGAGATTGAATAAATGTTTGGCAGTAATACAGACTTCGTTGAAATAGTGGTAAAAATTTCTGCGAAGCAAGTAAGACAATAATTCCTAAAAAGACAGTCAAAACAGAGAACGTAAAAAGATTTTTATTGATTTTTCTCATATTCTTCTAAAAGTTTTATAAAATAATCCCTTTTTCTTTTAGGCAGACTCTCGATACTTGCTGCAAATGAAGCAATTGCGACGTCGCCAAAAGAGTTAATAAATTTATGCAAAAATGATCCAGCTAAGCTTTTGCTATACAATTCTTTTGAAAGTTTGGGCGAATATGTGTATGCTAGTCCCTGTCTTTTTCTCTGGACTAATCCTTTATCAAATAAGCGTTGAAGAATAGTGGCGACCGTTGTATAAGCTAATTTGCGTCTTTTATTTAGTTGTTTATGTACCACTCGAACTGAACATTCTCTATACTTCCAGACAATCTCCATTACCTTTTGTTCTAGATTACTAAGCGACTTTGCCTGCATATACTACATAGTGTAGAAGATATATTGTATAATTGCAAATGTTAAAATGACTAAATTTTTTCGTGCTCCACTTTTTTTAATCCTTTTTTTTTCTTTTCTGATACGACTATACAATTTAAACTACAATAGTCCTTTTTTAGATGAAGCGATCTATTTGGTCTTAGGCAGAAAAGTCCTAGCTGGCCACTGGCAAGAAGCAGCTCCGTTTGGTTGGGTGGGTGGCATGCCACTCTTTTATCCGGCAATATCTGCTCTTTTTGGTACGTTTGGCATCCTTGGCGCACGTTTCCTCAATGTTCTCCTTGGTACGTTTTCCGTTTACCTTGCTTATGAATTTGCCAAGTGTCTGCAACTATCTGATCAGCAAAAAACGAATGAGCGGATTGGTCTTATAGCATCCGCGTTCATGGGTATTTTAGCAATACCTATCTATTTGAGCAGAATCGCTATTTATGACATGCTCTCTTTTTCTCTTTTTCTATCTGGTTTAGTTTTTATTCAAAAAGCGTTAATAATTGAAAATCCAGACCTTTGGCAGCAAGAAAATAGATTTGGTTTAGCTGCAGTTGCTTTTTTCCTTTCGTTTTTAGCGAAGTACACAACTTTAATTCTTTTTCCCTTGATTATAATTTGGACAATATTTAAAAGCCTGCGATCAGACAAGGAGACATTTTCAAAATCCATTTTTTATTTGACAATCCCTTTAGCCATTGCAATCTCAGGTTATCTAGCTTGGAACTTTAATGATTTGGCTCACTTCATGAGAGATCAAGTTAGAGATCCGCAAAATAAAACACCTGAGATATTGAGTCAATTTACAATGTATTCGATATTCCCACTTATAACTGGAGTAGTTGGAGGTTTAATTTTATTTTTTAAAAATAAAAGATCTACTGTCTTGTATCTCCTCTTAGGAGCCACAATACCGTCAGTAGTACATATACTTACAAACAACCTAAAGGCAGCTCATCAACATACTTTTTTAAGTATAGTTTTTCTTTTGCCTTTAAGTGCATATTTGTTTAGTGTTCTTTTAAAAGAGAAATCATTAATTGGGAAATTTATTTTACCTTTTGCACTGATTGTTATATTTATTTATTCGCAAAACCAAGTTGTTACTCTTGAGACATCCTGGACAAATACTAATAAAGTAATGAGCGCGTTAAAATCTTTTACAAGCAGACATGAAAAAGTACTTTCTTCAGAAGATGATATTACGATACTGGCACTACCTAATTTAAAAGAAGAGAATATTAAGGGCATTTACAATTTTCAGTATAATAATTTATCTGATCAAACAGCTTACGGTAAAGCATTAGAGGAAAGTTATTTTGATTTTGTATTAATTAATGAGGAAAATAGTGATCGAGTAAGCAATGTCATCAAAAAATCTTTGACCAGTCATTACGATATTATATACAACAATAGTCCCTTTTTAGTCTATAAAAAATGAGAGTAGTAATTGTATGAAACGTTCGACATGGCTAATATTACTTCTAATATTTTTCGTAGGAGCAGCAATGTTAATCTTTACAAATATCTCAGGGACTTCTCGAGTTATATCTGAATCTGAACTTGGGTAGACAGGTAAACAGGTTAACAGGGTTAACAGTTAATAGGGACGGTCCTAATATAGACTGTTATGTTAATCTCAATTTAACGTAGTTATAAATTGCTTCATATTTTTATTTTTCCTTCTCAGATATTTCTTCTGTGATAACGTATTAAACTTCGGTTGCCCTTCTACTTCGCGATCAAATCTATAGTCTTGAATCAGAACATTAATGTTTGAAATTCCATCTTCAAGAAACTTAGCATAAGCTTCCTTTTCTTTAATATTTTTACCTACGAGTCGGTCGATAGACTCGAGACTTAATATATTAAGATCTAATGAGCCATATAATTCTTGATAACTACTCCATTTATACGATTCGAGTGTATCAGTAATACCTGCTTCTAAAGGATTAAGGTGAATATATCGAGACGCTCCAAGGAAGTAGCTATCCTTATCGCAAAGCTTACTTTTAAATCTGTTTTGAAAGAGTGTCCCAACCCTTTTGTATTTTTTGTTGAAATACATAGAATAACTAGTTAGTAGTGATGTCATAACTTTGGCGATAGGTGTTTTCTTTGTCTGGATAAGGATATGGAAATGATTTGGCATCAGTACATAAGCATAAATTTCGTGATCATATAGTTTCTTCGTTTTAAGAGCCAAAACTCTTTTCAAGAAATATCGGTAGTCACTATCTTCTAGAAAAATCTTTTGTTTGGCAACACCTCGATTATAAACATGGAAGAATGCATTTTCAAAAGCTATCCGAGGTCCGCGGGGCATATTAAAACTATATCATTTTTAGACCTGTGTGTCAATATATCAAAGGACCGTCCCTTAATTTCTTAATTTGATTTTCAGTTGTGGACAACCACCCTAATTCCTGGGTTATCTGAGGTTGAATTTATTGCTTTTTTGCCTTCCGGCATGGCGGGTCCTGCCCAGAAATACACCTGTCTTGCATTATCGGGGTGTAGATTTACGCAACCGCTGCTTCGCCGCTTTATACCAAAGTCATTATGCCAATATGCCCCGTGAATAGCATACCCTCTGTAAAAAAATAATGACCAGGGAACATTGGGTAAATTATAATAGTCACCGCGCGCTTTTGAGCCGCCAACATATCGCTGTGAATCTACTTTTCTCCAAACTCGGAATTCTCCTGTCACAGTCTTATATCCCGGCCGACCTGAAGAGATCGCAAATTCATAAACTTTCCTCCCTCCCTCCCAGGCGAAAAGCTTTTGATCTCCCAAATCCACCTCAATCCATTTCTCCGATCCGTCTGCTGCAGTTGTTGATCCCAAAACACCATAAGGTGCTTCGGCAACAAACCTGGAAGGCAAACCAGTTATAATCTGATTATCAAAAATGGGCGACCCCGCATTATCTACCCATTCACCAGAACTGCTTTTAATTTCCTCAACAAAAGCAGTATTCCCACCATTATCTGCATTTACAACGGTTTCATTTACTAAAGTGCGTCGTTCTACACTGATTAATGACCCATGAAGTAGAACACCGCCGGTTATGGCAAGAGATAAAATGATTGGCAGAAAAAATAATCTCATGTTATTTCTATTTATTTAATTTTCTCTTCTATTTGTCTCTCAAGAGCTTTTTCTATCTTCTCCACATTGGTTGGCACAAGCATACTTTGAAGTACTATATCTTTAGACATGTCAATTCCATTCTTTTGCAGTAGTAAATTAAGCATTTTCAAGGCTTTGGTCAATTCTTCTTCTGTAATAACATCCACCTGTAAATCTATTTCTTCCCTTAAATCTTCTAGTTTTGCTTCTCTATTTTGAGAAATCAGCACGAAGATGGCGAGCATAATTGCCTCAAGTGAAACTAACATGGTTAGCAGTCCAAAAGGGAATGGATCAAATGGTACAATACCTGGAACTAATCCTATATTTATTGTGATCCAAATTGTAAACCAGACAATATTAATAACTTGAAAAGTAAAACTGCCGAAGTTTGCTACCATCCAGTCGGCTGTTTTTTCAGTCCAGGTACGTCTGGCATCGGCTTTGGCCTTCAGACTTTTTATTATTCTTCTACTACTGTGCGTAATAGAACGTGTAATAGGAGAATGAGTATTATTATCAGTCATTAAATATATTAAATCACATTTTTGAATAAATTGACATTTATAGTTTAACCTACTACTATATATAGGAAATCGTCTATGATAACTGCGCAAACCCTGCTTCTCTTGACTAATATACTGATGGGGTTTGTAGAATTCATCATTGGGCTCCGGGTCTTTTTGAAATTGTTCGGAGCCCGCGCGGCAGCACCATTTGTAGCCTGGGTGTATGAAACAAGCCAACCGCTTCTTGCTCCTTTTGAGGGTATGTTTCCTACCTCAAGACTCGGTGGCAGACTCACTCTAGAAGTTTCAGCTCTTTTTGCTCTTCTTATTTATGCTTTCCTGGGTTACCTTGTAGAAGAATTAATTGTCTATTTAGACCAGTCATCTCATCGACAAAGTAAAACGGTTTAATACTTTCGCTGCTGCCCGTATAAAATTATGCCATTTTTAACTATAGCTTCTATTGTTGTAATAATTAGTTATGCGATTTATTCCAGAGTAAATACTGATATTTCCCAAAAACACCCAACGCAAGAGCCAGAGGTTTTGAGCGAGACAGATCAAATAACACCAACACCAACTTCAACTCCGCAACCAACAACACGCCCTACTACTACCGCTGTCCCTTCCAAAGCCAAAATTGACGTTCAAGTCAATTCTCAATTAAACGGAGTTGCTCCAACACCCGAAAAACTTGTATATCCAGGAACAAATAAGATCCGAACTGATGGATCTGCAGAAATTTATGAAACAGATGCTGATGGTGATACTGTATACAATTGGTATAAAAGTGAATTTGATAAGCGGTCTTATAATATAAGAAATAATGTCAGAACAAAGGCAAATGATAAATTTAAAGCTGTACTTCAGGGCGTGTCGGAATCTAGTTCACTTAAAGTTACTATAGATCAGGAAAATGCGGGTGCAAAAACAATTATAACTGTTGAGTAGAAGAATTGCTGATCGACTGTATTGCAACTAATCCTAAGTGGGTGACGCGAGCGAGGGATCCCAAGACGAGCTTCATTTCTCGAGCCCCGTACAAGTGCTTCGCACTATACGGGGTAAACGACCTTGCTTATTCGCGCTTGCCC
>Ga0213870_1000532_pt1 | contig 17651 bp, 20 predicted proteins | sample WICALVC2017_Meta_FD_160119 | JGI IMG/M metagenome (GOLD analysis project Ga0213870, IMG submission 160119) | Freshwater microbial communities from subterranean cave lake in Wind Cave National Park, South Dakota, United States - WICALVC2017 | ecosystem: Environmental > Aquatic > Deep subsurface >... | reverse complement strand
GGATTTCAACAAAGTCACAAAGTTATTAAAATCGCACTTTTTCGACAGTCCCTTTAGCACTATTCGTCTCTTGCCCACACTGAACGTGCGGGTGCTACATCCTCTTGTCTCTTGCCCACACTGAACGTGCGGGTGGTACCTCCTCTAGTCTATTTCCCACACTGAACGTGCGGGTGGTACCTCCTCTCGTCTCATGCACACACTGAATGTGCGGGTGGCACCTCCCTCGACTCCTGTCGCATTCACATCTCATAAATGTTCCGGCAAAGTTCCTGTTGAAATCCTCAAAAAAAGACCAAAATTTACGTATATATACAGGAAAATTTACTCTAACAAAAAATATTTCTTAATCATTTCAATACCTCCTAAATAACTTTTTATAGAAAATCTGAGGATTTCAACAGACTCAATGTCTAAGAACTCTAAGATCGTAAATTTGACAAAGCACGGGCTTTGTACAACAAAGGATAAAAGTTTGGGATTACGAAGGATAAAAGTTTGGGGGTTGATGATGGTGGTCAGAGTTCTTTTCACAGCAGCTGTTTTTTTTATAACACATGGAATTGTTTTAGTTCAGGCCTGGGCTAATGACCCACTACTTACGGGGTCTAGCGGACGTATAAAAAATGCAGCAGTGTATGTTATTGCAGACAACCCTGGTTTTCAATATTTTACTACGAATTTTGTTGAGCCCTTAATCGGAGCTTATGAAATAGGTAAAGTTTTTGATTTTGATGAAGAAGATACTAGTGACGTTAAGTCTGAATTCTTAAAAAATCTTACCTTTAGTCTAAACAAAGGCAGGACGGTGGATCTTTTCATCCTTGGTCACACCAATAGTTATTCTAAAATGCTTGCGGGCATTCCTAGGGATTTAAGAAAAAAAATTAGACTGGTTTATAATTCTGGTTGTTACAATGTAGACGATGGTCCAAATTTACTCTCCAGTTATGGCATTCAAGCTTATGTGGGTCATTTTGGATTTAGTGCATCCCCTCTTTTTTTAAATAAGTTTATATATAATTGGCTTGGCAGCTACTATCTTCGAGCAGCGGTCGCCCGCACTAATCTTGCTTTAGCTAAAGCTATGATTTTTGGAGAATCTTCAGACCTTATGGAATGGGGATATAATGGAATTTTTTTTAAAATGATGTCATCCTCAAACGGGCTTAAGGACCGGGTTTATAATTATATGGGTACTGAAGCAGCCTATGCTGGCTGTGGTACAGTGCATGTTCTTTCTCATCTTTATCCAGAAAAATGCAATTCAGTAATTCCAAATTTTAAAGAAATATTACAAAACCGGAATCAATATACGCAAGATTTATTGAGAGCCCTGCAGGGGGATAAAAACGTGAGTCCAGCTATTCTCAAGCAAATTAAGAAATGGAAGAAGTCCATGGATCAAGATGCACTCTTGATGTAAAAGCAATCAAACATAATGGCAGTAAAAAAAAGCAAACTTAATAAAATACATAACTTTGGGAACCATTCACCATGTTTTAAGTAAAAAGTCTGTGGCCAAAGTTCAGGTTGAGAAGCTAATGCAAGCTCTGCCTCCAATATTGCAGGCGAAAAAATTTCGGTTTTTTGAACTACTTGCCCTGTTATCCCAATGATTGCACTGACACCTGTATTGGTTGCACGCACCAACGGTCTCCTTAACTCAATAGACCTAAATGCTGTTAAAACTAAATGGTACCAAGGCTCTCCTGTTGGCCCAAACCAAGAATCATTTGTAATATTAATTAAAACATCTGCTCCCAGTAAAACAGATTGTCTTGAATGCTCGGGGTAAATCCCTTCATAGCAAATCTGTGGAGATATTTTTATATTTTTAGCTTTCAACTCCATTACGGTAGGCCCATTGCCTCTCCCAAAGCTTGCAATAGCAGGTATTAAGTCTTGTACAAATCCTGAAAAAGGACCCAATGGAACATACTCTCCAAAAGCTAATAAAATAGACTTTTGATAAGTTCCAATTAATTCATGAGGTGGAACAAGCAAAAAAATACTATTATAATCTTGCGAGCGACTAGTTTTTTGAGCCAAATTATTCACGTCTGGAGCGGGAACGTGTCGAGCGCCCACCTGAAGCTTTGGCGAGGGGTCCACCCGATGCCTTGGCGAGGGGTCCACCCGATGCCTTGGCGAGGGGTAATGACGCGAGCGAGTCCCATCTGGACGCGACGAATCCTGATGTGAATGCGACAAATCATGGCGAATAGCAAAGTAGCCTCCAAAAAAAAGTGGAGTTTTTATTTCCTCCATTAAGCTTTTTATCCAATCGTCTCTTGCAGCATGGCTCAGATTTGCATATTCGTCTTGGAAGTGAGTGTATAGCAACGGATATGCGGTCTCGGGCCAAACCACAAGATCCGGGGAATACCTTTTAATCGTTTCTAAAGTCATTTTTTTGTAAGTATTGAGTGCTAGGTCAATTGCAGGAGTAGACCCCCCCAAAGCAGAAAGCTTGTCGATGTCCCCAATATTGCCTTGAATCAGTGAAACCTTAAAATTTTTTGTAAAACTTTTTTCAAGATTTGAAAGAAACTCTAACCTCTTTTTACCCCATTGATGGCAAAAAATAAGGACAACAGTTGTACCAAACAAGACAGCTGCAAACTGTAGAAAGTTTTTTTTGCTTTGACGTAAATTTAGAAAAATCCAAGAAATAAGTGAATTGATAAATAAAATGACAAACGTAAGACCATACATTCCAGTAAATTCTGCAATTTGTGAAAACTCATTCCAGGGATACAAAAGGAATCCAATCGTGTTTGGAAAAATTTTTGGATAAAGAAAATCCAGACTTACATAAATGAAAGGAGCAACAAATAAAATTTTTATATTTTTATATTTTTTATAAAGCCAAAACAAACCCAAGCTAAGCAATACAAACTGAAATTCAGCAAAGAGCGCAAATCCACAAAGAACAAGTTTACTAGCAATCCAAGGCATTCCACCAAAGTTAATTGCAACCTGACTGACCCAGTGAAAACAAAAAAATACTAAAACAAAAGCAAACAAGAGACTTAACACAAATACTTCACGAAATGATTGAAGATAAAATAACCTTGTGAACAAGGGAACTAAAGCAATCAAACTGAACCACCACATCCACTGCGGAGGTGAAGCACAATAAAACATTGCTGCAGAAAGGAGTGCGCAAATAATATTTAAGAACACTTTTATATTGTGTCTAAAGAATGCTTTTTTTAAAACTATATTTTTTTCTTTTTAAGAGAATCAGTTTTTATTGTTTTCTGTGTACCAGACAAAGTATGTGTGTCGAGCGTGGTAGCGCGAGCAGTGCTGTCGAGCGTGGTAGCGCGAGCAGTGCTGTCGAGCGTGGTAGCACGAGCAGTGCTGTCGAGCGTGGTAGCGCGAGCGGTTCTATCGAGCGCGGTAGCGTGAGCAGGTCTATCGAGCGCGGTAGCGCGAGCAGGTCTGTCAAGTGCGGTAGCGCGAGCAGTGCTCAAGTTACTAACTGTTGCTAAAGCTTTTGCAGCATTCACTTTTCCACCTGTAAAAACTTTACCTTCAAGTGAAGGGAGCTTATCAACTGAAGAACGTAAAATTTCTCGAATTTGAGCTGGTTTTAATGTTCGATCTTTTGCTAACATGAGAGACGCAAGGCCTGACACAAATGCTGTTGCTTGGCTTGTACCAGACATGTATGCATATTTTCCATTTGGAACTGTACTTAAAATCCCTTCTCCTGGTGCTGCAAAATCCACATGGTTTTTGCCCCAGTTAGAACTTGGTAACATCTCATTTCGAATATTCGTAGCTGAGACACAAATGATATTGTCTAGTCTATAAGAACAAGGATAATAATAGTTTTCTACAAGATCAGAATTATGTCTTTCATTACCGGCAGCTGCTACAATTAAAATATTTTTCTCACGAGCACGCTTAATAGCTTGAAACTCGGATCCTGAAAATTCAGGACCACCTCCACTGTAGTTAATAATCTTAGCTCCATGATCAATTGCCCAATTTAATGCTTTAATACTATTTTCAAGATTTTGTGTTCCTGTATTTTTTTCTGAATAATATTTTACAGCCATAATAGAAACTTTATGTGCGACACCTGAAACTCCAGCTTTCAAATTTAAATTTGCACCTAAAATTCCTGCCACATGAGTCCCATGGCCATGGTCATCTTGAGGATTAGGCTTGTTCGCAACAAAATCCCAACCATAAAAACGCGTCTTTAAATCCCGCCAGAGATTATTTTTTAAGTCGGGATGATTAGGATCAATACCTGTATCAATAACGGCCACTATAATATCATGGCTACCCTCAGTATGCTTCCAAGCTTCTGGTGCATGAATATGGGAATTATTATTAATCTTATTTTCAAGTCCCCAATTTCGAAACTGAGGAAGTGAAGCAACAAATCTTTCTGAATCTGCAAGTGGAGTCGCTACTATAAAGAGTGCAGGCAGGAGTACTAAGCCTAGTTTTAAATTTACAAATCTTAACATAATAGCCACCTTACTTTCCACTTCATTTGCAGCCTTTCCTAGAAGTACTAGAAAGTGCCTGCCTTTTATGAGAAGCAAAGTTGATGCCAAAATCTAAAAAAAAACACCCCAGCAAATGTCCTTAATTTTGCAATAGAATTTTTATTGGCTATGAATAAGCTGTTTAAAAAACTGTTTACGTTTTTTACACTTGGAAAAATCTTATGCAGCTTGGATGTCAAAAGATAAAACAAGAATCCTTTAAAAACAGGCTTAAAACCCACACTTTTTACTGGCATGGGGCTTGCATTTACTACAAATTAAACGGAGAGAGCGCTTATGCAAGTCCGACAAAATATTATTATTATAATGACACTTGGAATACTCACATTTTTATTATTTGCTTGTGGAACAAATAACAACCAACAAAGCAATAAAAGTAAAGATCCAGCCTCATACTTAGCTGGATCTTCAATGTATTCTACGTATTCTACTTTAAATCGCCCTGATGCAAACTCAGAAGAATGGAGATGTCCTTCTACAGCTAATGTTCTTTTTCAAAGTGATTACCATTATACTGAGAATAATTTTGTAGTTTGTACTCACAGAGAAGACCCCCAACGATTTAAAATTTTCTCCGAACAGTCTACATATCAAAACATTTGTGTCTATCCACTTTATAAAAATTCTCAAAATCTATTTCAGCTTACTTCTGCTCCTCAGTGTTTAACATTTTTATCAAATCAAGCTGCAGCACGTTTTACAACTATCAATATCAATTATATGGTGATCATAGATCGTCAGTATACAAACCAAATGAATGCTTGTTTAAGCAGCCAAACCAGTTGTCCACCCCACTCCGAAGGTCTTGTTCAGTGAGTTAATTCCTTTTCTAAAATGTTGTACAAAGTTTGGATCAATAGTAGGAAAAGCATAAACCAGCTCAAAACTCTGTACGCCTTCACTCATTTCATTTTTACAAATCACAACCATTGAAAATGGAGCTTCTAAGTAATGAGTTGCAATAAATATAAACCACTGATTTGTCTCATTATCTGAAAAATTCCAAATTTCATCTGGATCATCTACTGTGGGTTCTATAAATCCCTCATAGAGATAAAAATCTTGAGTTGGAATATCGATGGTTTTTCTCATCTCTAAAAACAATTCGGGTGTTGCAGATCCTGTTGGATTTGCGCCCCAATCTGTTGCCTGTGCATTCTCCGGCAAATCCTCTGGCTGATATGGGGTTGCTTCTTGCATTCCACGATTTGTGTTTTCTAAATATTGTGTCGGATTTGCATTCCAATTGGTCGCATTTTCATCCTGCTCGTGCTCCGGCCCTTCTGTCTTTGGAATAAGATTTTCATGTATACTTTCTTTATGAATTTTTAAATCCTGCCCCTTGCGAAATGCATTAATAATTTCTTCTTCCAGAGTAGCAAAACTTAAAAAAATAAAACTAGGTTCTCCATCCAAACTCAAACACACTACAACATAGCTAAACCGTTCTTCTTTTTTCTGAAAATGACTAATAAAGGTTAAATGTTTCTCACCCATTTCTGTTTTATGTAGCCACACTTCATCAGGATCCTCTAACGTTAAATACCTACAGTGAGCTAAAGAAGCTTGAGACTCATCAGAAAAGTCTTCAGGATAAAGACAGTGTAGTTTTTTCCATTCCTCTTCCATGTACTGGATGGTTGGCTTAAAATATTCCTGAATACAATCTTCACAACAAAAACACCGCCCCACTTCCTTCTCAACAAAAAGGATCTTTTGACCTACCAAGAGACGTTTTTTGCAGTTAGCACAATACTCAGAAAACCGTAATGCTTCCAATTAGTTCTCCTTTCCCTACTCTCTATTTTACCGAAATAGTATATGGCGTGTCAAATGGCTTGAAAATTATTTATGCGACGCGTTTTGATAGTTGTAACTACTTGAGACAAAATGAGAAACAGGAGGATCTTAGGGCGTACCTAAGTCCTAGCATATTAAACCGAGATATTGCATTTAAGTTGGCAGCTTGCAGATTGGTTGTCGCAGTAGAACTTAAATGCAAATCTCAGTTAAAGCAGGAAGCTAAGTTCCGTGTGGAAAGGAGTCCACTTATGATCTATGTCAATCAAAACCAATTAGACCAAGTTGAATACCTTATTGAACAATCCATAAAGGGTTTTCATGTCTTGTTTGATAATGAGGGAATTCGAGAAGCTTTTTTAAAAATAGAGGCGGGAGCCGAGCGTGCCAATGAAGCCATAGCAAAACATATTGAAAGCATGATATTGCAACCAACTCTAGTTGCTAAAAAAGCTTATTTAGAAAGCTTGAATTCTCCAGTTTATTTGCGTGTTGTAAGAATGTATTTTTCAATTGTTGAAAATAATATTTATGAGTCTTTAAAATATGTACAATAACCTGGAGCATTTCCAGGATGGAAATGAGACGAAATATAATGTCTATTGCATCCATCTCTACTAACGCACAAGGATCTTCCTACGAAACTCAAAAGAAAAAATTACAGGAAGATCGGTCTCGTGAACTTGAAGCAATTGAAAAAAATCATCAAGCACAAATTGCAAAGCTTCAAGAAATGAAATCAAATACCATCAGTCAACTAGCAGAATCTCAAGCAGAAGAACTGACAGACAAAAAAATCCAAACAGAGGCGACCATCCAGAAAATCAAAGAGGACTCCGATCGCCGTACTGAAGATTTTAAAAAAGCAACCTCACAGCTAACTTTAGGAGCAGAAAAGCAATATCAAAAAAAAGCAATGGATCTAGATCGCAATGCAAGAGAGCTAGGAGAGCAACAAAAATTTATAATAAAGCAACACCGAGATGCTGCGAAGAAACTAACTGCTGAGCAAGAATTCTTACGAGCTAAGGCAGAAGCAGAGTTAGCTAAGCGAACACAATCCATGTACTTTGATCAACAAGAAAAATCTTCAGAATTAAAATCAAAAGGAGCAAATGAGCTTTCACAAATTGAACATGAGCAAATAGATCAAAAACGTGCCACCCGAACTCAAGGAGAATTGGAATTGGCTAGACTTCAAAATGTTCGAGAAAATCAAAAACAAACAGTTTATAATCAAATGGAATTTGAAAAAATTGCTGGCAAGGAACAATTAACACATCTCGAGCAAGTCCAACGAAAAAATCTATTAAAAACTCAAGAAGAGCAGGAAAGCCAGCTTTTAGATCTTAACAGAGGTTACCGATCTCAAGTTAATCAGGAGGCTCTAAGAGGCAAAAAACAGCTCCAAGACACAAAAGATTTTTACAACAATCAACTCACGCAAATACATCGTGAAAACAAAGAAAAAGTAACAGAAGTAGAAAAAGGTATTAATCGAAAACTTCAAAACTTAGAGTTAGATGGTAAACTAAAAGACCATCTTCTAACACAAAGTAATAGCTACAAATCAGCAAAAATGCAGGAAAAAACTCAAAAAGAATTAGGGGAAAATATTGCAGCAAGCGCTAAGCTAGTAGAACATTTTCAGCAAGACTACCACACAAAAGCAAAACTTTTAAAAGATGAACAACAAAAAGAGCTTGGAAAGATGAAAGAGCAAATGCAAAAAGAAATATTAATGCAACAAAACCGTGGAATAAATCAAGTAGAAAACTTAATAGCACAAAACACTAAAAAAGTTTCAGAACATGAGACGCGACTTAAAGATCCTTTTTACCATGTACACCGATTAAATCCAAATGTTGATGTAAAGGAAAACGAGGTTCTTATTCGTCTCGAAGTGCCTGAACAAGAAAAAGATTCTATTCGTATCACTTTACAGCCAGGAGGGCTTACTTTTACTGGCACTCGTCGTGCACAAAATAAAACAGCCACGGAAGATGGCAGGCAAGTCAGCACCCATACGTACCAAAGCTATTCAGAGTCTGTGCCCGTACAAGGAAAACTTGAAATGAATAAACTCACTCGTGTTTATGACAACGGCAAACTTTGGGTGCGAATTCCAAAAACTTAACTTTTCTTCTTACCAACAAGACCCTCTAATTCTTTTAACATAAACTGTAGTTTTGAATGAAGATCTACAAGACGATTTAAGTTAGTTTTTAAATCTTCAAAGCTAGAAACTGTAGTTTGCGTTGCCTTTGTAAATACTTTGGTGACACCTGGCGTTGCTGCTTGTACTGAATTTAGATGAAGAGGATGAAACTTCGTCACTTTTACTTGTCCTAAATCCTCTGGTCTAAAAACATTATATTTTGTCGATTTTACATCCTCTTTCTGAAGAGCTTGAGCTGCCTGGGACTTCTTATACAGCTCATAAAGATTAGTATAAACAAAACCAATACCTTGCGAATGATCACGTGCAGCCATAACTTCTACCTCCTTACAACTTCAACTCTGCTTTAGCGAATACCGTTTTGGATATTCGCACGTTACATTGTTAAGTTAAGCAAACACCGTACCAAGAATGTATGGATGAACAAAAAAACGTAACTCACTAAATCCAAACAGCTTTGTGTAGAAGAAAAAAAAATGCACAGGAAAGAAGGTGTCGATCTTTTTTACAGATGCTGTTTCTAAGACACAGGGAGTTTTTTCTCTCACTTTTTTCAAATTTGAGCCGAAAAAATATTGATGGGAGCCACACAAAACACACTTAATGATAGCGCTAACACCAAAACTCAAGACAATACACAGTTAGAAGCTATCGACCTTTACTATGCCCATATTGCTAATTTAACCCAAAGCTTTATCCCAATCGCATTAGGGCTTATTCAAGTCCACAAAATGCCGGATGTCTCTCTTTATTTAAAATCAGAGGATGAAAACCCAGAGCATTTGCAGGAAGCAAATGCGATAAAATCTAATGAATCTGGGTTTAAAATATTTAGAAATAAAGGGCTATATATCAGTCAAGTTGAAATAGAAAACTTAACAAATAACAATGTAAAACACCTCTATATTGAAAGAAGTGATGTGCCTGTTTTCACCCAATATATCGAGCTGCTTTTAGCTGATCTTCCTTCTAACTCACCAATAGCCGATGAACAAAAAGTAATCCTTTTGAGAAAATCTGCAGTACAAGTAATGTCCGATGTGTTTGCTAATCCTTCTCAACAAAACCTAGAAAGAAGTGTGAAAGTGGTATCGGGCTTTGTGTACACCCTGATGAAAGATCCTAAAGCTTATGAGCTGTTAATTAATCTATCTAGCCATGATCACTACACACTCCAACACTCGGTTGGTGTTGCTACAAACGCAATTATTCTTGCTAAAAAAGCAGGAATTCAAGACGAAACAAGCTTAATTGAGGTAGGGATTGGTGGGCTACTACATGACATTGGAAAAACAAAAGTCCCAAAAGAAATCATTAACAAAAAGACAGCATTAAATGAATCAGAATGGAACATCATGAAACAGCATGCACTTTTTGGACATGATCTCATTAAAGACAACCCGTACATCGGAACTCGTGCAAAACTAGCAATTTTACAACACCATGAAGATATGAATGGAGCAGGCTATCCTATGCGTTTGTCTGGCAACCAAATTTCTTTGTTTGCAAGGATTGTAAGCATTTGTGATATCTTTAATGCAATCACTACAGATCGCTCTTATTCGGCAGCTAGAAAGCCATTTGAAGCATTTGAATTTATCAAATCTAAACTTTTTTATAAGATTGATCCCGTACTTTTTGAGGCGTTAGTCCTCATTTATGGAGGAAAATAGCAACAATTTACTGCAGCTTCCTTGTCTCGACACAAAAGTAACAATTTTCACGACGAAAAGACTTCTTAGATACGCTCTTAGGTTTTATCCTTTTTAATAGGATCAAAACTCAATTCAATATTCAGACGTAATTTATGTTTTTCAAAAAATTTTCTAGCTTCAGAAGCAAAATCGATATGGGAAAGCACTTGAGCAGCTTCTTTAGCAAAAACATTCAAAAACTCATGTTTGGTTTTTGCTGCATTTTCTAAAAAACCTGACAAAAGCTCCTTGGGGAGCTTAAACTCACTCATGTAATTACGGATGGTTTCTTCAGTTAAAAAGATTGTGCCCACACCTGTAAGAACTACTTTTTTCATTGCTTCAGAGATTTGCGACTTCAATTCATCTGCTCCCATATTTTATATTAAACACTATTTGCTTGTTTTTCAAAACCAGAAATCATTTTTGGCAATGAAGATTTAACAAGCTGATTTAATACAAGTCCTGGAACATAAATATTAAAATCTAAAGATAAGCTATAGGTCACTTCCAATTTGTTTTCAGCAAGCTTACTCAACTTCCAGCTTCCCTCATTGGATTTAAAAAAATTGCTCTCAATCAAGGACCAAGACATTTGCCCTGTTTTTTTATCCTCAATATGATCTAAAATATATCGGATTTCTTTTCCTAAAAGAGAAACGTTGTACTCTATACGTTTCGAAGGATCTTTATATTCTGTGGCTTTTACATCATGTAAAAGCTTAGGTGAAAGTATTTTTACAGATTTTACTCCTTCAACAAAATTCGGATACTTTTCATAATCTGTAATTACATTCCAAAGTTTCTCAAAAGAAACAACCATTTCTACTGTTTTGCTTGCATTTGCCATAATATTTTAAAACCTCGGTTTCTTATCAAAGTGGTGTTCAGCTTCAACATATCGAATGGTTCCACTTTCAGACCTCATTACAACAGAATGAGTATTTGCTCCACCACTAAAAAAACGTACTCCTTCTAAAAAAGCACCTTGAGTGACTCCTGTAGCACAAAACATGACATTGCCTTGAGCGAGCTCATCAATTTTATAGATACGATTTGGATCTTTAATTCCCATTTGCCTACCTCTTTCTAGCTCAGATGAATTTCTAAACTTAAGGCGGCCTTGAAAATCTCCATTGACACATCTTAATGCTGCAGCAGCAATAACCCCTTCGGGAGCTCCACCAGTGCCGATCAGAACATCTACCCCGGAATTTGGTTTACATGTTGCAATGGCAGCTGAGACATCACCATCTCCAATTAACCAAATTCTGCAGCCAGTGCTCCTCACTTCATCGATAAGTTCCGCATGTCTTGGACGATCTAGAATAATCACAGTAAGCTCTTCTAAGGTTTTTTTCTTAGCTTTAGCTACAGCACGTAAGTTTTCTGTAGGTGAAAGATTGAGATCAATGACGCCTTTTGCGTCTGCTCCAACTGCAATTTTTTCCATATACGTGTCTGGAGCATGCAAAAGCTTTCCTTCCTCTGCCACCGCAATAACAGAAATACTGTTATTGCTACCACGGGCGCAAATGCTTGTTCCTTCTAATGGATCTAAAGCAAGCTCTAGTTTTTCTCCATGGCCTGTCCCTACTTTTTCTCCAATATAAAGCATTGGGGCTTCATCTCTTTCCCCCTCCCCGATCACCACCACTCCATTAAATTGAATGGAGTTTAACATCCTTCTCATCGAATCCACTGCAGCTTGATCGGCTGCTTTCTCATCGCCTCGTCCCATGTATCTTGCTGCTGCTAGAGCCGCCATTTCTGTTACACGTACAAATTCAAGAGCAAAATTTCTATCCAAAGCTTATTCCTCCTTTGCTACAGAGTCTTTAGTATTAAAAACCTTTAATAACACTTCTTTTAAGCGAGAATCGATTGCTGCGAATGCTAAAATATCTTGAGCCCATTTGACTTTTTCTAAATCCAAACGATTATCCTTGCACAAGTGGATCGACTCAAGCTTAACAGGTTCATCCGCTAAAAACAGCTCCTCGCGTTTAAAATCCCCAATGGATTGGCAAATTCCAGTTTGCATTTGTGTATTCCAACTCCAATAATAATTTGCAAAAAAAACCTCAATCTTACTAAGGTCACCATTACTACTTAATTTGAGCAAAACATCTGTATTACATACTCCATGAAACCAATAATCTGCAATAGGGAGTTTTTCTTTTACAAGCTGTAAGCTTTGTCCAAGACGCTTCGGACTGAGTACTTTTTGAAGCACACTGCGCGCATAAGTCGTAAGTGCTTCCATTTTTAAAGCAGCTCTATCTCCATAGTACTCAATGAGCCGTGGACTCATCTCAATGCTTTCTGGGTGAAGATTTAAAATACCAGTAATAGCAGTTCCAATGCTCCAGAGCTTCTCTTCTACCTTAATAGAAAGCCCGCTTTGGCTTAAATCATAAACAGGAAAAATACGACTGGTTTTCGTCTCACGAAATTGTTCGCGAGTTAATAAAAACCGTGGGTGTTTTCTTTTTTCTATAAGCCTTAACTTGTCCTTTTTACCCATTATTTTCTCATGTTTTTTTTGTATTCTTCTTCAATGTAACTTTGGAATTTTTTTGTAGCAACACTTAAGACAATTTCTGCAACAGGTTTAAAAAGAAGCGTGATGCCAGAGGCATATCTTTTTTTCCCATCGGGCAATAATCCTTTACCTAAAATAATTGTTTTTCCATTTTTTTCCCAAAAATAAACTTGTATTTTAAAGCCAATCATATCTCCTTTTACAATTTCGTAGTGGGTTTCATCCCAATAGCGTTCCTTAACTTGCACCCAAGAGTGCATTCGTAGTCCCCCAGCCTCTCCAATGGCTTCAATAGTTTTTGTTTCTGGATCATAGTGGAACTTTTTTATTGCTGAAGACAGCCGTGGATAAAGTGAAAATTCTAAAGTTTTAGGTCGAGCAAAACTCATAGGCACAGATACGAGCACTGCATTTAAAAAAGAAAAATCACCATTTTCATGCCATTGCGCATGTACAACAGCTTCTTTTTTATCTAAAAGCAGTTCAATAGTTTTTGGCTTTAGAAAATCTGAAAGAGGAGGTTTTAAAGGAGATGGGAGCAGATTTGCAGCGCTCGCTAATGGAAGAAAGAACAGGATTCCCATAAAAGTTAATTTTTGTAATCTTTGCATGTTTCTACTATACTCACATCAAAGCTATGGCCGATCAAGACATGAAATGGAATACATTAGCCAATCGACTAACCGCGGTACGCATTGCATTTGTACCCTTAGTAGTGGTGTGCTTATTTGATGATGCCCCGCTAAATGGATTTCTTGCAGCCTTGTTTTTTGGAATTGCTGGAATCACAGATTATTTTGATGGTTACTATGCCCGCATACAAAAAGCCGAAACCGTGATTGGCAAGCTCATGGATCCTCTTGCGGATAAATTTTTAGTGGTAAGTTCGCTTGTCATGCTCATGTATTTAGACCGAATCCATCCTGCTATAGTTATTGTGCTTATTTGTCGTGAGATTGCTATTACTGGATTGCGTGCCATTGCTTCAGCTGAAGGAATCGTTATTGGAGCTAGTAAATTAGCTAAATGGAAAACCACAGCACAGATGACTGCAATCCCCATGCTCATGCTCCATGAAACTTATTTTTATATTCCTCTGCAATTGCTGGGAACGATTTTTATTTGGATTTCTCTTCTCATTTCTCTTTGGTCAGCTAAAGACTATATTGTGGATTTTTTCCGAACCATTAAAATCAATGCACAAAAAAGACGTGAAGAAAGAAAAACAAGGCGTTACACAAAGCGTGCTGAACGCATTAGAAAAATGATGATGAAAAATCCTGAGCTAGCTGAAGTCTTACGGGGAATATTGAAATGAGGAGTATGCTAACTCATGTATGCTACATAGCCTTTTTCATTCTTTGAAACCCTTCAATGATAAACATGCGCATGAGGATTTGGTATGGGATCCCACGACTCAGGGCTTCTTTCTTTAGTTCCACAATAAAACGAGGGTCAAGAGCGACTGATGTTGGTACCTTCTTTGGCTCCCCTTGATCAGCACGAGCCTTCTTGAGACCATTTTTCAGAGCCTTCCAGTCCGTTCTAAACGACTTCTCATAACCTTTTTCACTTTTCACGTATCGACGCATACTTTCTCCTCTCTGTCTGACTCATTGGTCGAATGGAGATCACCCGAATCAGTCCCACTCGAATCGTAAAACATACTGACAACCTTCTACCTAAAAGATCTATCCCCAGCGCGCCAAATCGCGGCTCATTTGCCTTGGGTACAACTTGAATACCTAATGGCACCAAGAAATCTTTATTGCGAAAAACCTGCTCTGCTGATTCAGTTTCAATACCATGTTTATGTACATTCTTTGCCACGTTGCCATCATCCCAATCGAATTCAAAACTTTCCTGAGAAAGTAACCACTGAACCAGCCATACGACAAATTCAAACTGAGCCATATTTCTTATATAGTGTACAAGTAAACGGAAGCGGGTTAAGGGGCTCGAACCCTCGACCTTCACGTTGGCAACGTGACGCTCTAGCCAACTGAGCTAAACCCGCAGCGACATCCTTATTATATTTTAGACTTCACATAACAATGAAAAGAACGCAAGAGGTATTAGGGACTGCTGTCAAAAGTCATTTTTAGATCGCTTCTTAAAAAATTTACGAAGCCAAAAAAAATATGTCATATTTAAGCTATATGCGGAATATCTATCCAAAGATAAAAAAAACCATTCGTTTTGAACCATTGACTACATTTCTAGATTATTTTTTGCCTACAAAAATTAAAAAAGGCAACGAAGAGGAACTCCTTAGAAGCCGCCTTTTTATTGTAGCCACTTTTGCAATGTCCGTGAGTGGGGGTTTTTATGCTTTTCAGAATTATGAATTGGAAGGCTTAAACAGCATCATGACTTGGATAGGACTTTTAACAGGAATCTTATTTTTTATTAATCCCTTTTGTTTACGCATTTTTCAATCCATAAAATATGCAGGAGTCGCCATTGCATTAGAACTCATTACTATACTTACTTGTGTGGCTTACTTCAGTGGGGGTTTTATATCCTCAGCTTTTTATTGGTTTCCAATTATTCCTTTCATAGCAGTTTTTGGAGGAAATTCTATCTGGGCGCTTTTTATTGGAATCTTTTCTACAATCATAGTGGGTTGTTTTTATTTTATGAGTCTAAACCATATCCCTTTTCCACAAATTTACTCCGCCGACGAAATGCAGCTTTTTAATCTACTTTCCTTAAGTTCAGCACTCATTCTTATTGCATTTTTAGTATGGTTCCATGACATGGCTTATAAACACACTTTAAAACTCCTAAATAAAAATATGCAAAAAATACAACAAATATACGATGAAAAAAATAAAATGGAGATCCAGCTGAGACAAGCTAGTATGTTAAGCGCTGTTGGACAACTTGCTGCTGGAGTTGCACATGAAATTAATACTCCTTTGCAATATATTCGAGATAATATTGGATTTGTTAAAAAAAGTTTTGAAGTTTTAGCCTCACCTGCACAAGACGAAAATAGCGGTGCTCTTAGAAAAGAAGCTCTGCTAGCATTAGAGAGCTCTTTAGAGGGAGCCTCCAGTGTAACTAAAATTGTTCAATCGCTAAGAGAGTTTTCACATCCAGATACAGGGGTAAAAGAAAAAATCGATCTTAATGCTACAATTGAAAATACGATCAAAGTTGCACAAAATGAATGGAAATACGTTGCTGAACTAAAAACTAATTTTGATCCAACCTTGCCTTTAGTTTCCTGTTTTCCTGGTGAAATCAATCAAGTGATTTTAAATCTTATCATTAATGCTGCTCAAGCCATTGCAGCACATCATACTGTGTCGGATTTGCATTGGAACTTATCGCATTCACGTGATGTGAATGTGCATCAGACCTTGTCGCATTCACATCACGTGAATGCTCAGGCCGCAAAAGCTCTCGCCGTGCATGCTCCGGCAAATCCTTCGGCCGAATTAAAAGGGACTATATATATTGAAACCAAAAATCTCAAAAATCATGTTGAAATACGTGTGCAAGACACAGGGGTTGGGATTCCAGAGGAAATCCAACCAAACATCTTTGTCCCTTTTTTTACAACAAAACCCATTGGGATGGGAACAGGCCAAGGACTCGCTATAGCCCATGCCATTGTTGTAGAAAAACATAAAGGCAGTATTCGTTTTGAAACTCAAGTAAATAAAGGTAGTACTTTTATTGTAAGGCTACCAATATGATAAAAATTCTTTTTGTAGATGACGATCAAAATCTTTTAGATGGACTCAAACGGGGTTTTTATTTTGATTCAAAAAATTGGTACACAGCTTATGTCAATAGTGGTTTAAATGCTCTAGATAAATTATCTAAAGAGCCCTTTGACATCGTCGTAACAGATGTCCGAATGCCCGAAATGAATGGAGTTGAACTGCTTTTAAAAATACGTGAACTTTATCCTAATATCGTACGGATCATTTTATCTGGCTTTTCAGATAAAGAAACTTACAAAAATGCACTCAATGTTGCACACCACTACATGTCTAAACCATGTAAACTGGAGGATTTAAAATCCCTTTTTAAAAAAATCTCTACCACATAATATCTTTATTTTTTTATTTTCATTTATAAAAAAACTGTTACAGTTTTTTTATGCGTGAAAAAAATAATAAATTTATATTACTGAGTCTCCTATTGTATTTGTTACCACTCTTATTGCCACTTCATAGCCAGGCAGCAGCTTTTCCACTTTCGATAGGGATTTCTCCGTGGTTTCAATTCCCTCCAAAAGATGTGACTGTAGCTGGCTTAAGATTAAGTTTGCTTTGGGGACGCCATGAAAATGTGTATGGCTTTGATTTTGGCCTTTTAGGAAACATCACTGAGAAAGAACTCGTTGGAACGAGCATGTCTCTGCTTTTTAATAAGGCGGATAATGCCACTATTCTTGGTGCTCAGCTTACCTTTGGGGCAAATCTAACAAAAGACAACTTAAATGTGGTTGGAATACAGCTTGCTGGCTTAGCAAATAGTTGTGGTGGTAAGGGGCGCGTTTTAGGATTACAAATGGCATTCATAGGAAATTTTAATTCTAAAGTAGATATCTATGGAGCACAAGTTGGAGCAGTCAATCAAGCGGACCGTGTAGTGGGATTACAAATAGGAAGTGTTAATCAAGCAGAACATGCTGTTGGTGTACAACTTGGTTTTATGAATCGCGCAAAAGATCTCCACGGGCTCCAAATTGGTCTTTTGAATTTTCACACGAATGGAATGTTATCTTTTTTTCCATTTCTTAATGCTGGGTTTTAACCGAGATATTGCATTTAAGTTCTACTGCGACAACCAATCTGCGGCGCTATTGCAGCGTACTCGAAGATTTTTAAGCTCAACATATCGCCCTGGATATGCCTCGCTTAAAAACTTCTGCGCTC
>Ga0213870_1000531_pt1 | contig 17671 bp, 15 predicted proteins | sample WICALVC2017_Meta_FD_160119 | JGI IMG/M metagenome (GOLD analysis project Ga0213870, IMG submission 160119) | Freshwater microbial communities from subterranean cave lake in Wind Cave National Park, South Dakota, United States - WICALVC2017 | ecosystem: Environmental > Aquatic > Deep subsurface >... | reverse complement strand
GCTCAGTGTAAAGGTGCCGCGCCGGTCTGTCCGCCGAAGCCTTAGCGAAGGTGGAAGCAAGCGAGCCAAGCGGAGCAAGGCGACTGTGTCCTTCGTAGCTTTAGCGAAGGAGGCTAACATATTGAATTTCGACATTTTTTGTAAACGGCAAGCCCTTAAAATTAAATAAGGTCCTAAGCGACCAACGGAAGTCGAAGGAATTTACCTTTAAAAGTCCCAAGAATCAAAAATAACCCCTATGAAAGAAGATCCACATCCAATTTCATTTCCTTTTGAGTTACTCTTATTGAGGAGAGGAACTAATACTTTTAGAAATAATTTTATGACTTTATTTTGAAATTACATCACTACAAAATTTTTCACTTCATCCGGATTTTGAAAAATTTTTCCTTCGGGTAAATTATTTTTAATATCTTGGAGAACTTCTGGCTCTACGTCTTCCCCGCTACAAGCCTTCACAATGTCTTCTTTGCTAGCCGGCCATTTAATATGATCTTTGTAATGGGTCATATGTTTATCCCATTGTACCTGTGTCATTTATATCACCTCCTTTTATTGTCAATATTCGACATAGTATATTGATTTCAAATCTATAAATCAATGGGTACCTAGACCTTAAGAGTAATTTAGGGCGCATTCTAAAATAACGTCGATATTTTGGATGCGCCACAAAGGGTCGTAATCCTAAAAAATTATTAAGGTTTTTTAGGAACGAACCCTTAGTTACAAGTGGTTTTTTAGATTTTCTAAAGCAGTTTGCATTTCAGAAGCTAAAAGATAAGTTTGTTATTAGTTTGGAAATATTGGCATCAGACATGGATAATTTTAGTTTATTACCTGGCAATTAAACATGTCAAGCGTGATATAATAATCTGCGCCGCAGTGTTGGAATGGTAGACAAGCTGGACTTAAAATCCAGTGGTGGCAACACCGTGAGAGTTCGAATCTCTCCTGCGGCACCCTTCGACAAGCTCAGGGTTAACAAAAACTATTTTCTTTCCACTAAATAAACTTTGGGGTAATAGAGGAAAATAACAGGTACGTCGTCGACTAAATACCTTTGAAAATCAAAATAAATCTGTTTACGTTTTATTTTATCCAGTGTGTTTCTGCCATCCTCGAGTAATTTGTCAATTTTTGCATTACTATAATTTGAAATGTTGGTTGATTCCTGCGTAGATTGCCAAAATTGGTATTGATCTGGATCTGCCGGTATAGCTTGAGTGAGAAGAAAAGCTTGATAATCGTTGGGTGGTGAATTTTCTACTTTGACTTTTGTATTAACTCCAATTGCAGTCCAAACATCAGCGATTTTTTGAGCAGTGCTTAGGTGAGAAACGTATGTGGAGAGAGTAAGTTGCGACGAGGGTGAAGCAAGTGGTGTATTTTCTAACATTTTCTTGGCCGAAGAATCGTCAAAGTCATATGTCTTTAACTTCTGAGAATAAGCCCAGGAATAAGGCGAGATTGGGCTTACTGCCCGCTCTTGGTCTTCTAGTTTGGGGATTGCATAGGCTAGTGCTTGTCGAGTTTCTTTATCCTTAAAAAGCGGATCTTTTAAATTAAAAAAGATTCCTACATACCTGTCGTACATAGTAATTTTACTTACGTTAACATTTTTCCACTGATCAAAACCTTCCAGATTTACTAGATCTTGCAATATGTCTATTTCACCTACTTTGAAGGCAAGTATTGCGGTTGAAGTAGATGGATAGAATCTATAAATTAAAGTTTCGCCCTTTCCTTCAACAGGAGTAAGTGTTACCGAGGTTATAACCCCTGCGCTTCTTGTTAGCTTTATAACTTTATAAGGACCCAAGCCTAGCAAAGGAGTTCTAAGTATAGGAGCTGAAAGAAGCACAGGTAAAGGAGAATAGGCCTGCTCAAGAGCAACTTTTAAAGTATTTTCATCAACTTTAGCCAATTTACCCCCTTGCAATTTATAGTTAATATCATCAGCTGAAAATTTCTTGCCATCATGCCAAAAGATGTTGTTTTTTAGGTGAAATGTGTAATTAGTACCGGTATCATCGGCTTCCCAAGAGACGGCGACTGATGGTTTAGCTTCCCCGCTTCCGCTTAATTGAGTTAGTCCAAGACTAATTTGATCCAGGATACTACGAGGTAGTGTTGTTTCGCTATATTGTCCAACGATACCTATTTTTTTGGTTTTTTTCCCGTAAATGTTCGCGTAATACGGAAAAATATTGATAAGAATTAGCGATACCAAAAAACCGAACAGCAAACCAAGTATAATATGCTTTTTGTGTTTACGGCTAAAAGTTTTAGCAAATAATACCGCGTACTGGATACTCCTTCGCATGAATTTAAAAAAAATTTAGAGGTCCTTGCCCTCTCGTTTGACCTGCCTGCCGGCAGGCAATCTTAGTATATGCTTAGGATGAAATTAGGATTATTGATCCTAATTTCAGGTTAAATAATAAGATTTAAGATAGAAGAAGTCAAAAATAGGAGTGCAAGTACTACTGTTACCTTAAAAATCAGTTTCTCTACACCACGTCTACTTTTATAAAATTCCCCTCCACCTCCCCACGCCCTTCCCAGGCCAACTCCTTTTGCTTGTAGAACAATCAGAACAATCAAGCCGACCGAAATAATTATTTGAAAAACTCTCAGCAGGTTAGTCATTTTTGTATTATACAAGATTTAATATTTTCAAACACAATTTTGCAATTTTATCTGGATTATGTCGGATTAAACTTCTCACCAGTTCATCTCCTTTTTCTCTTTTAATCAATTTTTTGGATAGTAACTCCGCTTCAATTATTTTGAAAGAACTATTTGCCCGTAAGTCATTTACCACTGGAGATGCGTGCAGTCTGCTATATTTATCAAGGATTTTATCGGGTATCGTTGCTTTGTTTATAATTACAAAATCAAGAGCCTTAAGTGGTAGGTAATCACTCAGCACTTGTATAAATTTTGAGGCTGTAAAACTGTAAGTCTGTCCAAACTCAGTCATAAGATTTAGGATGAGAATCTTACGAGCACGACTCTTTATTATAGCTTCAGATACACCGTCAATTACTAGATTTGCGAGTATCGTTGTGTAAAAACCTCCAGGGCCAATTATAATCACATCAGAGTTCTTTAATGTTTCTGCTACTTCTGGGTTTACGAAAGCTTGAGGCTGAGTGGTTAGTTTGATTATCTTTACTTTTCCGTTATGTTTAGGCTCATCGATAAAATGTTCTCCTACCACATGGCTTCCATCTTCATAAGTTGCCACCAGATCTACTTCGTTTAAAGTAACAGGTAGTACTTTTCCCCGAATGCGAAGTAGCTGCCCTGCCTTTTCTATAGCTTTGGGCTGAGATTTAAGAAGTTTGGTGAGAGCAACTAGAAATAAATTTCCAAAGGTCATGCCAGAAACTCCAACACCCGAGCTATATCTATACTGAAATAATTGCCTTAGTAGTAAGCTATCTTCTGAAGATACATCGGCAAGGGCAATCAGAGATTTACGAATATCGCTACTTGGAAGAAGTCCCCATTCATCCCGCTCTTTTTTAGCGCTTCCTCCTGAATCTGCCATACTAACCACAGCTGTAATATTTTGCGTATACTTTTTTAAGCCCATTAATACACTGTAAGTTCCAGTTCCACCACCTATAACAGTAAATCGCTTATCAGTTAGCATAAAAATTATAATGCTAATATACTAATTGATACTAATGAAACTAATAATTATGATGCGAATATACCAATATACTAATGATACTAATTAAATAATAATTAGCTAACTATTAGTATCATATCCATTTGTATAATTGGTATGCATTCGTATATTGGCATTTCTTAAATTACTTGACTATCCAACTATATAACTTTATTAAAAACGTTAGGATTACACTAACCAAAATTACTACCTGCCATGAAACAAGATCAAAAGAAGCAAGTTTAATAGGACCAATAACGGCGCCTTCAAATTGCCAGGGTCCAATATTAACATCCCTAACCAGAAAAGTCCAAAGGTAGATACATACAAAAGTCAGTATCCATGATGCCATATTTAGTGTTAGTAAATTAATTGGCAGTATAATCAAGTTTAAAATTGGCTTCACTAGATAGATAATTAAGCTTAATATTAGTGATGCAAGCAAAAATTGCCTCCATCCGCCAGATATAGATACAGAATTAACAAGTTGGGTAAGAGTAAAAAGAGAAACAGTTACAACCAAATATCGTTTGAGGAGAGATTTCATCAGCGCTCGTTTGATTATAACATCTTATGTAGTTGATAGAATGCATAAATATGCATATAACTTAATTAGATAATAAATACTTAGCTCTCAAGTATTGGTGATATTTATGGGCAAAGCGATGCGCTTCGTCTCTGAGTCTTTGTATAAGAGCTAGAGCGCTCGATCTTGCTGGAAGCTTTAGTTTAATAAAAGTATTTTGAGATGGTATAACAATTTCTTCTTTTTCTTTAGCCAGACCAATTAAAGGAATATTAATTTTATAATTTTTTAATACTTTACTAAGGGCAAACAGCTGTGGCTTACCACCGTCAATTACAAATACATCAGGTAACTCCCATTGCTGATGATTAAGTCTACGGCTCATAATTTCAGATAACATAGCGAAATCATCTGGTTTATTTTTGCTTCGAATCTGAAAGCGGCGATAAAAATTTTTATCTGGTAATCCTTTTTTAAACGTAACCATCGATCCTGCCCCCAGTTTTCCTGAAATATTGCTTATGTCATAACACTCTATATTTTCGACACTGCCAGAAAGTGTAAAATAAGGCGCCAGAAGATTTCTCAATTCATCTCTCTCTTTATTCCATAAAAGGACAGACAGGGCAGGATTATCGATATATTCCTGTGCCGGGTGATAATTATTTATCAAATATTCTAGTGTATCGATTTTATCGCGGTAACTGGCAGCTAGTTCAAAATTATCTATTTTACTAGCTAATTTCATCTGGCTGGTTAAATATTTTCTAACAAGATTAATACTCCCTGCAAGAAGTGATTTAATTTGCCTTATATTTTTTAAATAAGAATTCCTAGCTTCTTTATATTCCTCACGGCCAGTTATTTTTAGAATCACCGCAGGACAAGGATTACAAAGCCCTAGATGGGTATAAAAACAGGCTTTTTTGAAATGGCGTGTTTGAGTACAGTATGGAAAAATCGGCCTGAGGTAGTGCAGTAGGTCTGCTACAATTCTTTTTGAAGGAAATGGCCCAAAATAAACACCGTCTTTTAGTTCTGGTTTTCGGGCAAAAAGTATGCGAGGGAACTCATCTTTACTTATTTTTATATAAATATAATGCTTATCATCTTTCCAGATTACATTATATTTTGGTTGATAATCTTTAATAAGTTTTGCTTCAAGAATAAGCGCCTCAAATTCAGATTGAACTTCAATTGTATCGACCTTTGTAATTTGATTGATTAAATATTCAGTTTTCTTATCCAGGGGTTTCTTTTGAAAATACGAAGAAACTCTTTTTTTCAGATTAATTGCTTTACCTATATAGAGTATTTCTCCTCGAAAATTGAAAAATTTATAAATACCTGAAAGTTGTGAAAGTTTACTTAGTTGTTTAATAGAGTATGATGGCATAAATTAAATATTCCGTCATTCCGGCCTGCCTGCCGGCAGGCAGGCTTGTCCAGAATTATTTAACTTTGGCTAGAGGATTCTGGATGCGTCGCGATTAATCATCGGGACTTACCAAAATGACTTATGGTCAGATTAGTACCTATTTGATTGTTGCAACTTTATGTACTTGCCTGTATAAGACCCCGATACTTTAGCTACATCAGTAACCTTACCCTGTGCAATAACTTCACCACCCCCATCGCCTCCTTCGGGGCCAAGATCAATAATCCAGTCAGAATTAGCAATAACATCTAAATTATGTTCAATTATTATTACTGTATTACCCATATTTACAAGTTGTCTAATAACATTTAATAATTTTTCTAAATCAGCAAAATGTAGACCTGTGGTGGGCTCATCTAATATATAAACCGTATCGCGAGTACTTCTTTTTGATAATTCAGTTGCTAGTTTCACTCGTTGGGCTTCACCACCTGATAGAGTCGGAGCCGGTTGGCCCAGTTCAATATAAGAGAGTCCAACTTCAGCCAAAGTTTCCAACTTTGCAGCAATGGCTGGTATATTTTCAAAATATTTCAACGCTTCTGATACAGGCATTTTCAGTACTTGCGCAATATTTTTCTCTTTAAAGCGGATTTCCAAGGTTTGACTATTAAATCTAGATCCGCCGCATACTTCGCAAGTCACATAAACATCTGGTAAAAACTGCATTTCAATTTTAGTCTGTCCTTCTCCTTCGCAAGCTTCGCAGCGTCCTCCTTTTACATTGAAAGAAAATCGTCCCAAACTATATCCTCGTTCTCTAGCCTGTGGAGTTCTGGCAAAAATTTCTCTGATATGGGTAAAAGCTCCAGTATAAGTGGCTGGATTACTTCGTGGAGTTCTGCCTATTGGAGATTGGTCTATCAAAATCACACGTCTTAAATTCTCTATACCAAACATCTCGGTATATTTGCCTACTTTTTCTCTATGAAATGGATAAAAGTGTTTAGCCAAAGCTTGATAAAGAGTATCTACGACCAATGTAGATTTTCCACTTCCGGAAACTCCGGTTACACAAATTAGCTTATGGAGAGGAAAAGTTACATTTATATTTTTCAGGTTATTTTCTTTTGCGCCGATTATTTTAAGTATTCCATTATTTTGAGTTTGTAATCCGTCAACTTTTGAGTTAGTGGCAGTGCCTATGTGAAGGGATATTTTTCTTCTACCTGAGAGAAAATCACCAGTTATCGATGCTTTATCCTTTTTTATTTCTGACAATTTTCCAAAGGCTATTATTTTCCCACCGTGGGCTCCAGCCCCGGGACCAAAATCCCCAATTAGATCAGCATTTTCCATCATTTCTCTATCGTGTTCAACAACAATTACGGTATTTCCCAGATCCCGTAAATTTTTTAGTGTTGTGATTAGACGACCATTATCGCGAGGATGAAGTCCAATGGATGGTTCATCTAGAACATAAAGGACACCTGATAAACCTGAACCTATTTGAGAAGCTAGTCTGATTCTTTGTGCTTCCCCGCCAGCAAGCGTTTTGGCACTTCTATCTAAAGTGAGATAATCCAGCCCCACAGCCAGCAAAAATGATAATCTGGCATGAATTTCTTTTACTATCAGATTGGCAATAGTTTTTTCACGACTTCCTAGACTGCCATAAATTTCATCAATCCAACTTAAGGCATTCTTTATAGATAAAGTAGTTATATTCACGATTGATTTTTCAAATATAGTTATAGATAAAGCTTCAGGCTTTAGTCTTTTTCCGTTACAAACTGGACAAATTTCCTCAGTTAGATATTTACTTACCTCGTGGCGAACAAATTCTGATTCAGTTTCACTAAATCGGCGTTCAAGCTCAGGGACAATTCCTTTATATTCCTCATAGATACTTACTACTCTACCGTATCTATTTTCTCCACTAACCTCATAAGTTTCATCACCAGTACCATGCAGAAGTTTATCTATTGCTCCTTTACCAGCTAAACCCAGTGGTCGATCCAGATCTATACCTAGCTCGTTGGATACAGTAGTTATAATTCGCCCAAACCAAGTGTCTGAGAAAATCATTCTGGCAAAAGGCAAAATTGCTCCTTCGTTTATGGATAGTTTGTAGTTAATAACTAACTGCGGATCAACACGTAAAAGTGTTCCGAGTCCTGTACATTTAGGACAGGCCCCGTGTGGAGAGTTAAAGGAAAAAATTCTTGGTTCAATTTCAGGCAGCGAAATATTGCATTTTGGGCAGGAAAATTTTTCACTATAAAGATGATCTATAAATTTTTTCGGTTTATCAGGAAAGGTAAAGCTCGCGTCTTTAACCTCGGATACTATGACTAGACCTTCTGAGAGTCCGATAGATTGCTCTATTGCCTCAGTTAATCGTCTTTTAAAGCTACTGAATAAATTTATGTCTCTTAATATTTTTTTATCAACGGTAAGCCGATCGATGACTGCGTCAATGGAATGCTTATTGGTTTTAATCAGATAAAGATCTTCCGATAAATCGAAAACTTTTCCATCAATTCTTACTTTGGTAAAACCTTTGCCTCGCAAATTATCAAAAAGATCTTTAAATTCTCCTTTGCGATCACGGACAATTGGTGAGTGAATAATTAATCTAATAGGTGTTTTTGGAGAAGTTGCCGCAATTTTTTTGATTAAGTCGATCGTATTATCAATCATTTGTGAAGCAGACAAACTAGCAATTTCAGAACCACAGTTTGGACAGTGAGGATGACCAATTCTGGCAAAAAGAAGTCTCATATAGTCGTAGATTTCAGTGATTGTTCCTACAGTTGACCTGGGGTTATGCGAGGTTGATTTCTGATCAATTGAAATCGCCGGAGAAAGCCCGTCAATACTATCCACATCCGGTTTGTCCATAACACCCAGAAATTGTCTGGCATAAGAGGAAAGGCTCTCCACATACCTTCGTTGACCCTCTGCATAGATAGTGTCAAAGGCCAGTGATGATTTCCCACTTCCGGAAAGACCAGTAAAAACAATCAGCTTATTTTTAGGTATATCTATATTAATGTTCTTGAGGTTATGCTGTCTAGCGCCTCTGATCTTGAGATAATTATCCATACATTTAAGATTACTTGCCCCGTAGTATCGCCCTTGCGAGGCGAGGATGTAAACCTCGCGAGCAAGTAAGATTACTACTGGGGTGCTGACGAGCTCCCCTAATTTTTAGGTATTGGTTCATGTTTTATAAATGTAAAATTTAAAAATCAAAAATCAAAATCAATTTTAAATTTTGATCTTTGCATTTTGATTTATGCAACGCAATATGACCACCGATAAACCGTGGCAAGAGTCATTATGTCAGACTGCGTAATAATTCGCAAGGTTCAAAAATACTAAAACTATATGTACAAATATCTAAAAGTTGCATAGAAAAACATATTATTGTATAATAAACATCTATATATGGAAGCTTTTATAATTGGAAAGAGTCGACCTCCACTTGTAAATGAGGGTGGTCAGTTAAAAGTAAATACTAGAGAAGATTTTTTTCCTGTGGCAGCCCAGCTAATGGGCGGAGTGGAACAAGTCTTAACTGAAGATGGGAAAGAAATAACACCTGAATATGCGGCTCAAGTCCTAAATGAGATCCGTACTGAATATGCAAGTGCTGGTGTTGGAGTTGACCCTTTTTTTGCTGATATTATCGCAGGTGGTTATGGTTTAAAATATGATGGAGAATTAGGCAAATTTGTTCAAGCTACACCTTAATCAATCTCCGAAAATTACCTTTCCCAAGCTTTTTATTTTTAAAAGTATCTTGATTAAATAGTCATTTTATCGCAAAATTTCAACCTGGGAGGTTGATCAGATAGGCAACCTAGGGTTTTTAGTTGAGAACGTTGCTTTTTAGCTCCCGAACTTTATCTCTAATTTGAGCAGCTAGCTCAAAATTTAGGTTGTTTGCCTCAATTCTCATTTCTCTTTCCAACTTCTTGATTAATCTTTTTCTGTCAAATGGGGTTAGAGATTCTTCTTTCACCAATAATCGGTCAAGAACTGTTTTTGCTTTTTTTCTTTTACCAAATACCGGATCATCTGATTCAATTTCTCCTTCTACTAACTTTTCTCTAATGGGCTTTGATATTGAGTGAGGCGTAATGCGGTGTTTACGATTGTATTCTATCTGATATTTTCTTCTCCTGGTTACTTCTGCAATTGCTCTCTCCATCGAGCCAGTGATTTCGTCTGCATACATTATTACTTGCGAGGATACGTGCCGGGCAGCCCTACCCATGGTTTGGATCAGAGATACTTGGCTTCTAAGAAATCCTTCTTTGTCAGCATCTAGTATTGCAACTAGCGATACCTCTGGTAGATCCAATCCTTCTCGAAGTAGATTTATACCAACAATCACATCGTATTTACCAAGTCGCAGATCATCCAAAATATCGCTTCTTTCGAGAGTTTCCAGATCAGCATGAAGATAATGTACTTTTATAGCCCGATCTTGCAAATATTTTGACAAATCCTCTGCCATGCGTTTGGTGAGAGTGGTAACTAAAACTCTTTCCTTGCGCTCAACCCGTTTCTCAATCTCGTTGATTAGATCCGCTATTTGGCCTTTTGATGGTCTTATTTCTACTTCAGGATCGACCAGTCCCGTAGGTCTGACCAATTGCTCAACAATCCCGCTGGAACCTTGAACCAAGGACCTAGAACTTAGAACTTTTTGTCTTTGTTCTTGGTTCTTTGTTCTTAGTTCTGAGTTTTTAATCGTTCTTAGTTCTTTGTTCTTAGTTCTTTGTTCTCGTGCGCTTTCAATCGCACAAGAAATCTCCCATTCACTAGGCGTCGCCGAGACAAAAATAGTTAGTGGAATTCTGCGCAGAAATTCTTCAAATTTTAAAGGACGATTATCCATCGCAGCAGGTAATCTAAATCCAAAATCAACCAATACTTCTTTGCGTGATCTATCGCCGTTATACATCCCTCTTATTTGAGGTATAGTCATATGAGACTCATCTATAACAAGCAGCCAATCATTACCATATTTTTCCTGATAATAGTCAAAAAGAGTATAAGGCGGATCACCTGGATTTCTGCCGTCGAAATACCTGGAATAGTTCTCAATACCGTTTACATAACCCAATTCTTGAATCATCTCGATGTCATATCGGACTTTTTGCCCGATTCTATGCGCTTCAAGGAGTTTATTTTCTTTTTTAAATTTAACTACTTGAAGCTCTAAATCTTTCTCTATATTTTCAAAAACATCAAGTCTTGATACATCTGTCATGTAATGTTTAGCGGGGTAAAGTACGAGGCTGGTAAGTTTTTCAATCAATGATCCAGAAATTGCATCAATTTTCGACATTGCCTCAACTCTTTGCCCATCATGTACGATTCGCAGTCCGCTATCTTCATAAGCCGGAAAGATATCTATATTTTCTCCACGGACACGAAAAGTACCCCTATGAAAGCCAAAGTCGCTGCGATTATATTGCAGTTCAACTAAACGTGATAATATAGATTCACGAGTTACCTTAACGCCCTGTTTAAGTTCCAGGATAAAACTGCCGTATTCTTTAGGTGAACCTATATTATATATACAAGAAACTGAGGCAACTATAATTGTATCTGACCTGGTCAATAGATTTGTCGTTGCAGCGAGTCGGAGTTTATCTATTTCTTCGTTTATTTCTGTTTCTTTTTCAATATAAGTATCAGTATGGGGGATATAAGCTTCTGGCTGGTAATAGTCGTAATAAGATACAAAATATGAAACAGCGTTTTTGGGAAAAAAACTTTTAAACTCTTGATATAGTTGCGCGGCCAAAGTTTTATTATGCGAAATAACCAGAGCTGGTTTTTGTACTTTCTCAATTACATTGGCTACCGTAAAAGTTTTTCCGCTTCCAGTCACACCAAGTAATACCTGATTTTCCCTGCCCTCTACTAGCCCTTTTGTTAATTCCATAATCGCCTCAGGCTGATCTCCCGAAGGTTTAAAAGGAGAATTTAACTGAAATTTCATTTATTAATATTTTATATTTAATTTTTATATTTAATGTTTAACTCGAGTTACGCCTTGATTATTAATATAGACTATTCCAACGTCATTCTGGCAAGCGATCCGTCAGCTAACGGAGAGCGCGTCCTGAATCTGATTCTGGAGTCGCTACCGCTCCCCAGAATGACAGGCTACGTAACTCCTGATCTAATATTAATATTTTAAATTGATAATTGATACATTTTAGCATAGATTGATTATCTTGACATTCGGTTTTTTTTGTCTTAATCTATATTAAATACGAGCAATTAAATAGCAATACTTAATTTTTATTCGGTTAATATTTTATATTTTATTTTTAATATTTAATATTTCTTATGGCTCACGTACTTTATACTCGCGAAAGGGCAGCACTTGAATTTATATCCCAGTATATCCAAAGGCATGGATATGCACCAACTTTGGCTGAGATTGCAGAAAGTTTAGGAGTAAATGCAGTCTCCACAATTCATGAACATCTAGAAAGACTTATTCATAAGGGTTACTTGAAGAAAACAAGGGGATTTAATCGAGGTTTAGAATTAGTAGAAGGAAAAGCAAAACTAAATACAAGTGAAGCTGCTGTTGAACTTCCAGTTTTAGGTTTTATTGCAGCTGGAGTTCCGCTGGAACCTCATACAGATCCAAATATGTACGCATCCGTTCCAGCAAGTTTTTTAAGTGGTAAAAAGCCAGGATATATTTTGCAAGTGAAAGGTAATTCTCTTATAGAGGAAGCAATTCTCGACGGTGATTACGTAGTAATTCAGCATCAACAAGATGCCCAAAATGGAGATATTGTTGTGGCAATACTTCCAAACGGACTTGCAACTCTTAAGAAAATATTTTTTGAAAGAGAGAGAGTTAGGCTGGAACCCGCAAATTCATCCATGTCACCAATTTTTACTACAAGTGTAAAGATCCAAGGTAAAGTAATAGCAGTATTTCGTAGATATTCAAGTTAACTTACGCATCCTGCAAAACTTCAATACCCGGCAATGTTCCTTTTTCCATAAACTCCAGCATCGCGCTACCCCCTGTAGATATATGATCTATTTGTTTTAGAAGGTGTTCTGACTTGATACTTGTTAAGGTATCACCTCCCCCAATTATTGACATAGCTTCACTTTCAGCGATACTTTTAAGAAGAGCATCGGTCCCTTTCTTATATCTTGGCTCCTCATAGAAGCCCATTGGGCCATTCCAGATGATTGTTTTGGCGGTTTTTATTAATTCTTGATAATGGGCGATAGTTTTTGACCCAATATCATATATAGCTACGTCTGGGGGTACTTTGTTGTAAGACACTATTTTAGGGCTACTTTTTCCTTCTTCATCGGCTATAACTACATCAAGTGGTAATATTAAAGCCGAATGTTTCCTGGTTGCTTTCCAAAATACTACTCTGGCCATTTCAACCATTTCATGATCAATTAGCGATCTGCCCATACCAAACCCCCAGGCTGCCAAAAAAGTATTGGCGATAGCTCCTCCAAGAGCTACTGTATCTGCCATATCTAGAATACTCTCTATCACTGCAATTTTTTCGGGAGTTTTGGCTCCACCAATCAGAACCAAAAATGGTCTCTTGGGACTTTCCAGGGCACTACTTAGCATTTCTATCTCCTTAGCCATCAGAAGTCCCGCATAACTTGGTAAAAATTCTGCGATGCCGACTATTGATGCATGCGTTCTGTGTGATGTACCAAAAGCATCGTTGACAAAATAATCCGCCATAGAGGCTAAGTGTTTTGAAAAATTTCTATCGTTTTTCTCTTCACCCTGATGAAATCTGATATTTTCAAGCATTACCAATTTATGACTATTTAGTTCCCTTATTGCGTCCACTGCTCTTTTTTCCCAAAACTTATCAATTAGACTTACCTGTTTATTTGACAACTGCTGTAAACGTTTAGCTACTGGCAAAAGAGATAGTTCCGGATTTTGCTGGCCGTTGGGCCTACCCAAATGAGAAGCTAGAATAATTTTACTGCCTTGTTTTAACAAATAATTGATGGTTGGCATTGCCTCTACAATTCGAGCATCATTTGCAATATTCCCATCTCTAAGCGAAATATTAAAGTCCACTGTCAAAAATACTGTCCTACCAGATAAATCTAAAATATCTATAATGGTCTTCTTTTTCATAGAAATATAATTCTCGTATAACACGAATAAAAACTCGAATCAACTCTAATTCGCGTATTTTATTCGAGTAGATTCGATAAACATTCGAGTAATTCGAGTATTAGAAGTCATATTTAATAAAAAGACTTTAAAACTAAGAATTCCCTATATATTCTACAAGGTCTATTAACCTCGATGTATAGCCCCATTCGTTGTCATACCAGGCATAGACATTTACCATATTAGGTTCAATTACACTGGTTAAGTAAGGATCAATTATTGCAGAATGTGTATTTCCTGTGTAGTCTCTAGAGACCAATTCTTCAGTCGCAACAGATAAAATTCCTCTCATCTTGCCCAAATTTGCTAACTTATATGCCTTATTTACCATATCGCGATTTACTTTCTTCTTTGTTTGAACTGTCAGGTTTAATAGAGAAACCGTGAGCAGTGGTACTCTTACAGCTTGACAAACAATTCGTCCTGCCAGAGTTGGAAAAAGTTTTCCTATATCTATTGCAGATCCAGTACTGGCAGGTATTAATGAAGCAAAAGCAGCCCTTCTTAATCTAGTTTCTTTAGAATGGGAATTATCAAGTAGATTTTGTGAATCAGTTACAGCGTGGGTAGTTGTCATGAAGCCGGCAATTACTACGAAATTATCATCTAAAACCTTAAGAGTCGTGGCTAAACAATTCGTGGTGCAAGAAGAATTAGATACAATTTTATCTTTATCTGGATTAATTGTAGACTCGTTTACTCCCATTACAACTGTTTTGGTTGAGTCTTTGGCTGGAGCAGATAATACTAATTGTTTAACACCCTTTCTTAGGTGGCCCTCCAATTCAGACGTGGTACGAAATTTACCAGATGAATCAATTACCAAATCTATTCCAAATTTATCCCAGGGGATATCGGCAGGTTTGTCGTAATTAGTTACTGCAATTTTACTGGCGTCAACTTCAATATAATCTGGGCCCGAAGAAATCTTTTTGGAAAAAGTACCATAGGAGGAATCGTACTTCAGGAGGTAAGCGTGAGAATCTGGATTGGCACGACTGTTTATCGCAACAAGTTGCAAATTTGGTCGACTTAATATGATTCTTGCAGTAATACGCCCAATTCTTCCGAATCCGTTTATTCCGATTTTTATTTTTCTCTCTCTCATATTTATATAATTCTCAATTTATACTATTACCTTCACGGCCGTGATGCCTTTAATATAAATTTAAGCTCCATACAAAGGAGCTTTGCCCAAGAAATCTAATATCATTGGCATTAGATGTTTTCCTTTGATCTGCCCTAGTTTACCGGAAGCCGCTGCGCGTTCTCCGAAGCTTTCAACAGCATCAGTATGTAAATTTGTTCCAGCGATTAGGACCGGTACTGGGTCCGCAGTATGCATTCGTAACTGAGATGAGGTAGTATGATCTGCCGTAACAACTAAAAGTATATCATTCCTACCCACCACTGAAGCAAGAGCTTGATCAATCTTTTCTATGAATTGCTTTTTACCCATATAGTTCCCATCCTCAGCTAAGATATCCGCGCCCTTTATATGCACAAAAATAAAATTATATTTAGCAGTCCAAGCAAGTGCAGTTTCTATTTTAGCCGCCAGATCTGAGTCAATTTGACCTGTTGCACCAGGCACATTTATAATTTCCATACCTAGTATTTTAGCTATACCCCTATAGAGACCTGCTCCAGCTATACAAGCAGCTTTCAGTTTGTATTTATCATTAAAATTAGGAATACTGGGCAATTTTCCCGCCCCTCGCAGTAGGATAATATTTGCCGGCTGCAGATTATCCTGTTCTCTTTTTAAATTAATTGGATGTTTTTTTAACATCTCGTAACTTTGTCTAACAAATTTATTCACAATATCTGCTGTTTTTTTAGCATTTTTCTCATTAAGCTTAGATTTAGCATCTTGTATTGGCATTTTCTCGATATGCGGATCGCAATCTGTAATCTTATCATCGAGATTTGCACCCCGAAGTATCACTGCTACCCTATGTCCAGTTCCTTTTTTTAATAAAATTTCAACTCCATCAATTTCAGTTTTATCCAAGATATCAACTAGAGCTTGAGTTTCATTTATTCTGCCTGCTCGTCTGTCTAATATCACTAGATTAGTATCGACTGTGGCAAAATTTCCTCGCAACGCTACATCCCCAGCTTTTAGATCAAACCCGTAACCTAATGCTTCAAATGGGCCTCTTCCTGTATAATAGCTTTCAGTATCGTAGCCAAATATGGATAAATGTGCCACATCACTTCCAGGTCTGACCCCAATATCCACCGTATGCATCAGTCCGGTCATTCCACGTTTAACCAACTTATCCAAGTTTGGTTTTATAGCTGCCTCAAGCGGAGTTTTATCTCCCAGTGGACTAATTGGTCGATCTGCCAGTCCGTCACAAATAATAAGTAACACTTTATCCATAAATCAAGCGTATGAAATTATCATACTCTTTCTGAATCTCAGACACAATGTCGTCCTGATCTTGCTCGTACTGAGCTTGTCGAATGTATTTCAGGATCTATTTTCATTATAATAATTCTATCATGGGTACACTCTTTATTGTAGCAACCCCAATAGGCAATCTGGAAGATATCACAATCAGAGCCATTAAAACTCTATTTTCAGTCGATTACATTGCTTGTGAAGATACGAGAAGAACGGGTGTACTACTGGGTCAACTGAATAAATTAACAGGGTCGGACCCTGAGACCTATAGAATACAACTCTTTTCAGCTCCTAAACTTATCTCCTTTTACGATGAGATAGAAGAACAAAGAACACCCGAAATAACTGATTTTCTACTAAGTGGGGAAAACGTAGCACTTGTTAGTGATGCCGGAACTCCTCTTATATCTGACCCGGGATATAAATTAGTAAAAGCTTGTATCGAGAAAGGAATAAAAATTGTACCGATTCCCGGACCTTCGGCATTAATTACTGCTTTAACTGTCTCAGGTCTTCCGCCAGATAAGTTTATGTTTCTAGGCTATCTTCCAGAGAAAAGCACCAGAAGAATTAAGCTTTTAAATGCATTAAGGGCTAACTTTTCTACTCCCCCTCTTACCTGTATTATTTACTGTTCACCTCATAAACTTCAACATACACTTGCCGATATTAAAACGGTTCTGGGTAATATTGAAATAGTAATCGCTCGAGAACTCACCAAAATTCACGAAGAAATATGGAGGGGTAAAATATCGGAAGCAATTAGCTATTATAAAAATCCAAAAGGGGAATTTGTTTTACTATTGACTTATAAGAGAAAAGTGTTATAATAACTTCTAATTCCATAAGTTAAGTTTTGGAAAAAAAGAAAGAAGCTAGTACATGACTGTTGTTAAAGAAAGACAAACGAGTGGAGACGATCTTAGAGTATTTCTATCAGGCGGACCTGCGAGTGGAGACGATCTTAGAGTATTTCTACCAGGCGCACCTGATCAAGATACTGTACAAGTAAATATAGGGACTGCTCCAGAGAGACAAGAATTAACATTGAGAGTCAACGCAAGGCTCCAAAAAGCACGATTAACTCAAGCTCCTCCAGAGGTAGTATCTACCGGTTAATCAATATTCCTCAAGAGTTGAAGTGTCACCGATTGGTTGGCCGAGTTCCTTGGCCTTGAGGATTCTACGCATGATTTTTCCGGATCTGGTTTTTGGCAGTTTATCTATAAATTCTATTTCTCTTGGATATGCATGACCTGCTAGATTCTTTTTAACATATATTGATAATTCTTCCTTTAATTTATTAGCGTATTCCGCGTCTACAATCTTAGATACATATTGAGGCTTTACGACGACAAAAGCTTTTATTATAGCTCCACGCAGTTCATCGGGTTTGCCGATTACTCCCGCTTCCACAACTGCCGGATGTTCAACTAGTTTGGATTCCA
>Ga0213870_1000530_pt1 | contig 17714 bp, 15 predicted proteins | sample WICALVC2017_Meta_FD_160119 | JGI IMG/M metagenome (GOLD analysis project Ga0213870, IMG submission 160119) | Freshwater microbial communities from subterranean cave lake in Wind Cave National Park, South Dakota, United States - WICALVC2017 | ecosystem: Environmental > Aquatic > Deep subsurface >... | reverse complement strand
GGGAATTGCCAACTGGAGACCAAACAGACAATATATAGTAACTTTTGATTATTTCACGAATGGGGATGATTTTATTTTTAAGTTTTACGAGAGGAAAGGAAAGGATACTAAAGCTTATAGTTTTTTTGAAAAAAGTCTCAATTCTAAAGCTTGGAAAACACATCAATCTATTTTTACTTCCGATTCCGGTTCCATGGGAGGGTATATTCATATTCTGGCAAATTCTGGCAAGATAAACAGTAGACTCTCTATAAAAAATCTTCGGGCTGAAGAAGTACCGTATCCTAGAATTCTGTTTAAGAAAGTTGTAGCCCCCAAAAAATCTGCTACCCCGCAAATTACATTTACAAAAATTAATCCTACAAAATATAAAGTTACAGTAAACAATGCAAAAGATCCTTATGCTCTTGTTTTCTCAGAAGCATTTAATAGTAATTGGAAGTTATTTAACAAGGATATTAATAGTGCAGAAAAAATTCGAGGAGCAATATCTAGGACGCTTGGAGCGATAGGAAAATTTTCAGTTGGTATTTTTGTGAAAGATGACGTAAAACACGATATGATTCAGCAGGTTTATTTAAATGGAACGGTTAAGGAGGGTATGCACACGAATACTTTTCTAGCATTATCTACTTTTGAAACATGGGGGAAAAGGTCTATTGCTGAAGCTGGACATTTTGAGGCAAATGGGTATGCCAACGGCTGGATCATCAGACCGCAAGACATGAAAGGAGAAGAGAATTACACGCTTATTATAGAGCTGTCATCGCAAAAGTTTTTCTATGGGATTCTTTTTGTATCTTTAGCTTCCTTTGTTACTATTCTCATCTTTTTTGCAAAAAGAATAATTATAAAATGAGCAAATTGAGCTTGTTTTTTATTGGTATTTTTATTATTTTACTTGTAGTCATCTATTATCCATGGTTTGTTAATGCAAATATAATAGGAGGAGATTGGCCATATTTCTTCGATGAAACAATTCGAGCACTATCTCTATTTCCTCCTTCATGGAGTAGTCTTCATGGTAATAGGGTGGGGGGAATAATCCCTAGTTATTTTTTAGACCAGTATCTTTATTTTACTGCATTTTTGTCCTCGCATGTATTACATATTTCTTGGGAGGTTGGATATAAGGCGTTGTGGTTTGGAACGTTTTTAGCATTGTCAGTTTTCTCAAGCATGTTTCTTGTAAAAGCTGTCTTTTTTCAAGCCAAACTTTGGCAAATGACACTCGCCGCACTAATTTTTACTACAAATACATATATTTTAATGGTAGTTGGAGGAGGGCAGATGGGAATAGCTTTGGCTTATGCCATTGTGCCTCTTGTTCTCGCGAGGTTTTTAATAATAGTTCAAAGTTCAAAGTTCAAAGTTCAAAGTTCACTTGTGGCTGGTTTGGTTTTAGCAATACAGGTGATGTTTGATCCTCGGATTACTTTTATAACCATGATTGCTATTGTGCTTTTCGGCCTAATAAATATAAAAAATTTTAGAAAGGAAAAATCCTTGATACTTTTTGCTTTTGTAATCCCTGGTGTTATTGCGGTTTTACTTCATGCTTCATGGATAGCTCCGCTTATTCTTTTTCGTCATAATCCGATTGAAGATTTAGGCAGCGCTATTCCTACTGTTGCAGGATTGAGATTTTTTTCATTTGCGAGCTTTTCGCAAACCCTGTCGTTTCTTCATCCCAACTGGCCGGAGAATATTTTTGGGAAAACATATTTTATGAAACCCGAGTTTTTGTTACTTCCTATTTTGGCGTTTTCTTCACTGTTATTCTTGAATAAGTCAAAAGTCAAAAGTCAAAAGTCAAAAGTACAGCTCAAAATTCAAAAGTATAATAACAATTTAACAATAGAACAATTGAACAATGAAAGAATTATTTTCTTTGTACTCTTAGGTTTAGTAGGAGCTTTCTTGGCAAAGGGCGCGAATCCGCCATTTGGAGAAATAAATATCTGGATGTTTGAATATATTCCGGGATTTGCTATGTTTCGTGATCCAACGAAGTTTTATTTATTGACTGCTTTAGCTTACAGCGTTTTGATACCTTTTAGTGTTTATTCTATTTACAGTTGGACAAGCTCGAAACTCAAAACTCGAAATTCAAAGCTCGAAAGTCAAAACTATTTACCCTTTTTATTTTTGCTATTTACTATTTCATATTTGATATTTTTAATGCGTCCTGCGCTATTTGGGCGGCTTGGTGGAACTTTTAAGCAACACGACGTACCAAAAGAGTATGTGGAGTTAAAAGATTTTTTAAACGGTCAGCATCAGTTTTTCCGAACTCTTTGGATTCCAAGACAGCAAAGATTTACCTTTGTATCAAATACTCATCCGGCAATTGAAGCAATGCCGCTCTTTGAAGCAAAAAATTCTAGCCAGATAGTTTCCAGATTACAAGGGTCAGAATCTCAAAGACTTTTAGAAGAATTATCTGTAAAATATGTAATTATCCCATACGATTCAATAGGAGAAATCTTCTTGAGAGATAGAAAATACGACGAAAAACAAAGAATTGATCTTGAAAAACAATTAGATAATATAGGTTGGTTAAAAAAAATAAAAACAGGTAAAATTACAGTTTATGAAACTTACTCACATAGAGATCATTTTTGGTTAGATAGAGGAGGAAAGATTTCTTATAAAATGGTTAGTCCCACACGATATTTAGTCGAAATCTCGACATCCGCATCTTTTAATCCTCTCATATTTTCCGAGAACTATAGTCCCTATTGGAGTGCACGAATCGGTGAAGAATACATAACTTCGAAGAAAACAAAATATGGTTTAAATAGTTTTAGGTTTGACAAAGTTGGTAAATATAATGTTGAGGTTTCTTACGCTCAAGAAAAATATTTTTATTACGGAAGGCTAGTATCTTTCTCTACAGTTATTGTTCTTATTATACTTTTAATAGGGATAAGACGTCGCTTCTCATTCAAGAATTAATGTAATTTCAAGATTTTTTTAAAAATTGGATCCAAAATTTTTTTTTCATCATAATTTTTGGCAAACTTTAAAGCGTTATTTCTATACATCGCATGCAGAGCTTGATTCATAAATAATTTTTTAATTGCTATATACCAATCTTCCGTTGTGCTGACTAAAAAACCGAACTTATTTTGTTCGATGCTGTGAAAAGCATCAGTCATTGGTGTAGTTATAATAGGTAAACCAGCTGCTATATACTCCACAAGCTTAGCTGTTAATTCAGTGATATTAAACATATGGTCAGAAGCAGTATAGTCGCCTTTGGTAATATAAGGAGAGACACCTATTAGGTAATGGGGGAAAATATTTTTTGTTAATATACTATTGTCGGCAACACCCTTAAGAATTATATATTTTTCTAAACCTAACTGAGTAATTTTTGCTCTTAATATATTTTTGTGTCCCTCTTTTCCGTAAATATCAAATCTAAAATCAACATTATCTTTTTTGAGTTTTTTTAAAGCTTTCAATAACGGATCGAAATTTACAGACTCATAATCCAGTACGCCGGCATAGACCAATGAATTGGCATATTTTTTAACCTTAGTATTTATACTTTTCAAGCTTACAGTTGTTTTGATAGGATATGTTTTATATGAAAATTTTCTGCTTGGATCTATACTATCAATAAAATTTGCACTTAAGTAGAAAAAAAAGTCACATTTCTTAAAAGAGAAGGTGTTGATTTTATTATAAATATAGTTCATAACTGGATTAGAAAAGCGTTTTTTTGAATAATCAAGATTATAAAAAGCGATTTTTTTAATGTGTAAAAAGTGTTTTAAAAAAAAGGTATGGATAAAAGATAACGAATCAAAGCATATTGCTAAATCTATTCTTCCGTTTTTTTTAAAATATTTACACCAATAGTACAAAACAAAAATACTTTCTAGCAGATATTGAATTTTAGGATAAATTTTAAATGACATTTCTTTTTTACCATCACTTATAATGCTTAATAAATTTGTATCTGGCCATAATGGATGTTTAATAAAATGTGTATTATTTTTTTTCTTTAAATACTCATAAAATTTATCAACTGGACCTCCAGGTGTTCCGCTATAATGGGAAACAAGCAAAATGTTTTTCATGCTACAAGTTGTATCATCTTAGGGGTGAATTTTAAAAGCTTCTTTGCTTTATCTATGTTTAACAGCAATTTAGTCTGATTATTATCTGATTTCTTATAGGAAACTGAAAAAGTATATCTAGATTTTAATATTCTCACTAGATCATTAATTGAAACTTTAACTGGGTTTGAAATATTAAATATATCTGAATCTTTGTACTGTAGGGCTTCTTCAATGGCTTTGCATGCGTCACTTACATGAAGGAAATTTCTTTGCTGGTTTCCATCTCCAGCAATTGTAATCGTTCCAAAATTTTTAATATCTGATAAAAAATTGTATATGACACCTTTCTTATTATTTTCACCATATACACTAGGAAATCGCAAGATTACATATTGAATATTATGATTTTGTGCATAGTACAATATACATTTCTCTGCATATACTTTCGTTAAGCCATACAATGTGTTTGGTTTAAGAGGATCTGTTTCTTTCGACTCTTTATTTTCTGGCTCTCCATACACTGCTCCGCTTGAAGAAAATATAATTTTTTTGAGACCGTATTTAATGCCTATTTCTAAAAAATTCTGAAGCGTTAACACATTAATTTTAAATTGACTTTCAAAAGGAGGATCGAATGTACCTACCAGAAATACCGCGCATGACGTCCTTTTTTTTAAAAAAAATTTTTTAATATCTTTATTTTTTAATAAATTTCCGTTAAAACAAACATAGGAAATATTTTTTTTATTAAAGTAGCGAGCAAGATTTGATCCTATAAATCCGCTACAACCAATAATTCCTGTATTTTTAATGTTTTTTTTCATCGGAACTTATATAAAACCTTTTGATTTGAGAACTTTGGTGAGTTCGTTTTTGCTCATACGTTTAGTAGTATCTGAGCCATAACGAAATTCATCGAGTCGTTTCATATTTCTGTATTTTTTTTCAACTTCTGGAATATAAATTTGGGGTAAAATTATATAATAACTGCCCATATCAACTGTTCTAATAGATTCTGCTTGGCTTACCAATAATTCGTGAATCTTCTCACCAGGCCTTATTCCTATTGTTATTATCTTTCTTTTTCTTTTTGGAACATCTTTCAACATGATATCGACTAGATCACCTATGGTATGAGCTGGCATCTTACGAACGAATACCTCCCCACCGACGCCTTCTTCTAATGCTTTCAAAACGAGCTGTACACTCTCATCAAGAGTAATTAAAAACCTCGTCATCGTAGGATCTGTTACAGTAAGAGGTTTTCTAGCCTCGATAAGAGAGCGAAAAATTGGTACAACTGAGCCTCTTGAGCCCAATACGTTTCCGTATCTGATGGAAACAAAAATAGTTCTTGTGCCATTATCATATAGATTTGCAGTTGTGATGAGCCTTTCCTGCAAAGCTTTTGACATGCCGTATGCGTTTACCGGTTCAACTGCCTTGTCTGTTGATAATGCTACGACTTTCTCAACGTTTACGTCTCTTGCTGCCTCAATAATGTTTTGTGTACCAATAACATTTGTTTTTACACCTTCCCATACATTTAGCTCAACTTCTGGTATCCACTTTAACGCAGCAGCGTGAACAATTATATTTACACCTCTTGCTGCCTCTTTGACACTTCTTATATCTCGCACATCTCCCAGAACAAATCTCAACTTACTATTGCTATATAACATCTTCATGGCTCCTTGTTTATTCTCATCGCGACTAAAAACAATTACTTCTTTTGGACTATACTTAAGAAGTTCACTTACAAATATATTCCCAAAAGATCCTGTTCCTCCAGTTATTAATATTTTTTTATCTTTGAAGATTTGCGATTTTTTCATAATATAATTAAGCTATTTTTTTAAAGATTGCCAATCTTATTATATTATATAATTGGAGGATAAAAATTGCAATTAGTATGTGTCTTTTATGTTATAATCTCATCAGTTAAATGACTAAAACCCCTTTGGTATCAATAATTATTCCTCTTTATGTAATCTGCAACAGATTTTTTGAAGACTTTAAAAAATTCGACTCATTAAAATATCCACATATAGAAATTATTGTCGTGTGTGACAAGAAAGTGTCATTGCCAAAGCTTAAAAGAAGTATCAAGTTTATCTTGACCAACAAGAAACACACAGGTCCAGCAGAAAAAAGAGATCTGGCTTTAAAATACGTGAAAGGCGATATATGTGCCTTTATAGATGATGATGCTTACCCTAGAGACAACTGGATCAAAGAGGCTATTAAACATTTTAAAAAGCGGGATATTGTTGCAGTAGGGGGACCTGGAGTTACGCCTCCCAACGATTCGTTTTTGGAAAAAATTGGGGGATATATCATTGAATCTTATCTTTGTAGTGGAGGTATTCAATACCGTTTTTATCAAACCGGAGCAAAAATATTTGTAAACGACTATCCTGCATATAATTTATTTGTACGTACTAGCGTATTAAAAAAAGTAGGCGGATATGGATCAACATTTTATGGAGGAGAGGATACGTTGCTTTGTATGAAGTTAATTAAATATGGAAGTATTTTGTATGACTCAAATGTTGTTGTCTATCATCACAGACGAAAATTTCCAATTGCTTCTTTAAAACAAATTGCAGGAGTAGGATTACATAGGGGATATTTTTTTATGAGATATCCAGAGACGTCTAGGAGATTAATTTATCTTATTCCTATAACTTTGACTATTGGATTTTTGGGAGGAATTGTTATATCACTTATAAATCCCAAACTATTTTTATTCCCATTTTTACTCAACATCCTATTTTTTTTAGTACTCGGTTTGGTGTCTGTTTTACGACATCGGGTCAATGTAATATCCTCGGCGATAGCAGGTATAGGAATTATGCTCACACATATAACTTATGGGGTTTTCTTTGTAAAAGGGTTACTTACTCGACATTTAGATAGATAACAATTTATGGATAAAAATTTGCCTAAAATATCATACTGTGTATTCACATATAATGAGGAGAAAAATATAAAAGAATGTCTCGAATCGATTTTTAGTCAAAATTACCCAAAAGACAAGCTGGAAGTAATTCTTGTTGATGATAAATCTACAGATAGGACAATTAAGATAGCCAAAAAATTTCCGGTAAAAATTTTATATAGCGGCAAGAGAGAGGGAGATCTTTCCGCAACAATGGGATTTCATAACGCGACTGGAGAATTTTTTACGGCCATTGGTGCAGATATGCGTTTCCGCGGAAATAATTGGTTTCGTAAAATGATAAAACCACTTATAGAAAATCCAAATATGGTTGCTGCTTTTACAAAATTCTACTCTCATCCAAAGGAATCATTAATCACAAAGTATCTTAATTTAGATCCTATTCAAAGAGATTTGGTATATCAAACTTTGTCAATAGGATTTGACAAGGTAATTACAGAAAAAAGAGATGGTTACTATATTTGTACTTATTCTGAAAATAAGATGCCTCCACAAACTCATGGCCTCTGGAGGGTAAGTGTATTAAGGCAAATTATAGAAAAACAGAAAATCTATTATGATATGGGTAACCTTGTAGGAGCCGTTAAAAACGGCTATACAACATTTGGCTACGTGCCTGATGCTGGTTACTATCATTTTCATGCAGAAAATTTAAGCCAACTACTTGGTAAAAGAATACGAAATATTCGAAAAAGTTATTTAAGATATGGCGTTTCCCCCAGCATAAAAAACAATCAGTATAAATGGATTGATTTGACTAGTTTTAAAGATCTCGCAAAACTTTTCGTTCTAATAATTTCGGCAAATTTATTTTTTCCGATATTCTTTTTTTCTCTATATAGAGTAATAAGACATCAAAATTGGTTATATATTCTGGAAGCACCAATTACACTTGCGCTCGTTAATGTAATTTTATTTACTTTTCTTAAAGATAAGCGAGGCAGGGAATTAATTATGAGTGATTTGTCAAAATTATTTACTTGACAAGCAAAAGTAAAATTGTTAGTGTAAGCAAGTGATAATTCATCGCAAAATTAAGCCATTTCATACAGACGAACGGGGAGAATTAAGTCATCTATTGGCAGATGAAGAGCCAATAACAAGCGCTGTGCTTATCACTTCTAAAAAAGGATCGGTTCGGGCAAATCATTATCATAAAAAAGATACACATCATGTGTATATGATAAAAGGATCAATGAAGTATACCTATAAAGACGTAAACAATAAAACTGGCAAAAAAAGAACGATTATTATGAAAGCAGGTGAAGTTGTTACATCTCCACCTTTAACAATTCATGCAATGAAGTTTTTAGAAGATTCAGTTTTTTTAGCATTAACTACAGAACCAAGAAGTTCCAAGCAATATGAAAAAGATACAGTACGTGTTAAACTTATTTAGACTGAATGAAAAAAGAAATTATAAAAAAGGTAAATTCATGCAGAGTTTGTAAAAGCAAAAAATTAACAAAAGTTCTTCAGTTTGGACAGACACCTTTAGCAAATGCGTTTTTAACAAAAGATCAGTTAGATTTACCTGAAGCTTTTTATCCGCTTGATGTGGTATTTTGCGAAAACTGTTCGTTTTTGCAACTTGGTCATGTAGTTTCTCCACATATATTATTTGACAAGTACGTATATGTTTCATCAACTTCTCCTGTTTTTGTAAGCCACTTTAAGAAATTCGCAGCCGATATTGTGTCCCGTTTCAAGCTTAATAAGAAATCATTTGTTATAGATATTGGAAGTAACGACGGAATTTTATTAAAACCCTACAAAAAAGCAGGAATCGGAGTGCTTGGAGTTGAACCGGCAAAGTATATTGCAAAGATAGCGCGAAATGATGGAATTTCGACAGTTACCGAGTTCTTTAGTCTTGATCTTGCAAGAAGAATAGTAAAGACAAAAGGAAAAGCAAAAATTGTGACAGCAACGAATGTTTTTGCGCATATCGACGATTTGGATGAAGTTATCCATGGAGTTAAAGAATTATTAGATAAAGACGGAATATTTGTTTTAGAAGTTCCATACTTAATTGATTTTTTAAAGAAGAAGTATTTTGACTTGGTCTATCACGAACATCTTTCATACTGGGCTTTAAAACCTCTTATCAGAATTTTTGAACAGTTTGATATGAAGATATTTGACGTGCAAAAAGTGCCTGTGCATGGTGGTTCGATACGGGTATTTGCAGCAAAAAAGAAAGCATCTTATTCAACAAAAAAAAGTATGGAGGAGTACTTACAAAAAGAAAAATATATGAACCTAACCAATATAAATACATATATTGATTTTGCGAAAGAAGTTTTAAGAAACAAAGCAAAGCTTATTACTTTGTTGGTAAAACTTAAGATGGACAATAAGCGAATAGTTGGATATGGTGCTCCTGCAAAAGGAAATACTATACTTAATTATTTTAAGATTGGAGCTGATATTTTGGATTATATTATTGATGACAGTCCGTTTAAGCAGGGATTATATACTCCGGGGACTCACATTCCAGTTGTTTCGTCTTCAAAACTTAAAACGGATCATCCCGACTATATCCTTATTCTTGCTTGGAATTTTGCACAAAGTATTATGGAGAAATATAACTGGTTTAAAGCTGGGGGTGGAAAATTTATTCTGCCTGTTCCTGGATCCTTAATAGTATAAATCTATGCGCAATGAAAAAATAATTCAGGAGGACATACAAAAAATTACAGCGTCTATCCGTACATTTTCCCGTTCTCTTTCGGGGAAAACTATAATAGTAACCGGTGGGCTGGGATTTATTGGAAAATATATTACAAGCACATTTATTTTCCTCAACGATCATGTATTAAAAAAACCATGTAAATTAATTATTATTGATAACCACATAACATCTTTAAAAAATAACGCAGCGCTCTTTTCAAATAAAAAAAATATTACATATCTAGAACATGATGTTGCGAGGCCTGTAAAATTACATGGCACAATTGACTATATTATACATGCGGCTGGCATTGCTTCTCCGTTTTATTATCAAAAATATCCTCTTGAAACAGTAGATGTGGCGGTAAATGGGACACGAAATATGTTGGATCTTGCAAAGACAAAACAAGTGAAAAGTATACTTTTTTTTAGTTCCAGTGAAATTTATGGAGATCCAGAACCGAACGCAATACCGACAAAAGAAACGTATTTTGGGAATGTATCATCAATTGGACCTCGTTCTTGTTATGACGAATCAAAACGGTTAGGTGAGGCTTTGTGTATGATTTATTATAATTATTTTAAAACTCCTGTCAAAATCGTACGACCTTTTAATATTTTTGGTCCAGGGATGGTTCCCAAGGATTTTAGAGTTATTCCGCGCTTCATCTATAGCGTTTTGCGTGATGAGCCAATTCCGGTTCATGGAGATGGGAAACAGACAAGAACATTCTGCTATATTTCCGATGCGGTTGCGGGATTCCTTCTTGTTTTACTTACAGGTAGAAATGGTGAAGTTTATAATGTTGGAAGTAACCAAAAAGAAATCAGCATAAATCGTCTGGCAAAAATTTTTAATACAGTTTTTGATAACAAATTAAAAGTTAAAAATATTCCTTACCCAAAAAATTATCCGCAAGGAGAGCCAAGGCGCAGATGCCCGGATGTATCAAAAATAAAAAAAGAGTTGGGATATCGCCCACGGGTGGGTTTGGAAAAAGGGTTAATAAGAACTTTTGCTTGGTGCAAAAACAATTGGGGAAAACAGGTATGAATATGAAAACAGTTGGGCTATTTGGATATGGAGAAACTGCTTCTGCCGCATTAAAATCGCTCATACAGCAGTTTGAAGTTTTATGGATCATTACTTCGCCTAAAGATACAAAAGATGGTGAGTGGGATTTATCGCCGGTTGAACTGTTGGCAAAAAAATCCGGTATTAAAATATTCAGAACAAATACTAAAAAAAATATAGCAGAAATTCTTGCAAAAAAAATTCCTGACGTTGTTGTTATATCTACGTATAACAAAATCTTAAGCTCTGATATCTTAAAATCTACAAAATTTATCAATATTCACCATGGAGATCTGCCAAGATTTCGGGGACGAGCAAATATAAATTGGGCACTGATTAACGATAGGAAAGAAATAGGTCTGACGTTTCACCAGGCAACAGTAGATTTAGATGCTGGTAACATATATGCGCAATATATAGTTTCAATTACAGATAACGATACTGTAAAAACAATCTACGACAAATTTAATACGCTTATTGAGAAACAAACAGCCGAAATTGTTAAAAAAGTTATTAAGGGTTTTAAAGGAAAAAAACAGAAAGGTAGACCAACATATTGTTGCACACGTTTGCCGGAAGATGGATATATAGAATGGAATAAGACCAGCCGGGAAATCTATAACTTAGTTCGGGCATTAACCCATCCATATCCTGGTGCGTTTACTTATTTTGAGAAAAAAAAGCTGTATGTTTGGAATTGTGAAATACCACCCAATCCAAAACCCTATGAAGGTAGAATTCCGGGAAGAATTATTGAAATACACAAAGGTCATGGAGTAGAAGTGCTTACAAAAGATTCGTCAATAATTATTAAAGAGGTAACGTATAATGGGAAGAATATCAATGCATCTTCGCTTATTACATCTGTTAAAACCTCTTTGGGTATTAATATTGCAAAACTCTACGAACAAGTGCAGGAATTTTTCAATAGGTAAATTTTATGAGAATTAAATTTGTTGACTTACAACGTCAAAACAGATCCCTCAAAAAAGAACTTATGTCTGTTATAGAAAAAACAGTTGATGAAGCTGACTTTATTATGGGTAAAACTTTAGAAAAGTTTGAAAATTCTTTTGCGAAATTTTGTGATAAAAAGTACGCAGTCGGCGTAAATTCCGGCACTGATGCTTTAAAATTAGCATTGTTGGCCTATGGTATTAAAAATGGAGTTGAGGTTATAACAGTTCCAAATAGTTATTTTTCAACCGCAATGGTAATTTCCGAAATTGGGGCAACGCCTGTTTTCGTAGACATAGATACAGATACCTATACCATGAATGTTGAACTTTTGGAAAAAGCTATATCCAAAAAAACAAAAGCAATTATACCAGTTCACTTGTATGGACACGTGGCAGATATGGACCCAATTTTAAGGCTTGCCCGAAAATATAAACTTGCTGTGATTGAAGATGCTTGTCAAGCACATGGAGCAATGTACAAAGGAAAAAAAGTGCCGTATGGTGAAACAGGCGCTTTTAGTTTTTATCCTGGAAAAAATATTGGGTGTTTTGGAGACGGAGGAGCTTTAGTTACAGATAGCAAGAAGGTTGCAGATAAAATTCTCTATTTAAGAAATGACGGTTCTTTAAAAAAATATATACACAAAGTTATTGGAATAAAAAGTCGTCTAGATGCTCTCCAAGCAGCAATTTTAAGTATGAAGTTACATTATTTAGAACAGTGGAATAAAAAAAGATATCTGCATGCCATGAAATATAATCAGCTGTTGGGCGCTATTCCTGGAATTACAACCCCAAGAGTTGCTTCTTATGCTTCCCATGCATACCATATCTATTGTATTGAATGTAGAAACCGCGACAAATTATGGGAATATTTAAAAAATAAGGGGGTTGAGGCACAAATACATTACCCCCTTCCTATTCATCTGCAAGATGCTTACAAGAACAAAAAATATAAAAAAGGATCTTTTCCAGTAACCGAAGAAAAAGCACAAACAATTCTCTCTCTTCCTATGTTTCCCGAATTAACAGATAGAGAAGTTGGATATGTTTGTAGTGTAATCAATGAATTTGTTAATGCTTCATAAAAAATGATACAATTTGTACGGCGTTACATATGCTAAGTTTTGTTATCCCGGTATTCAACGAAGAGGAAAGCTTAAAAGATTTTTATAGAGAACTTATACCCGTTGTTGAGAAGCTTGATAGGGATTACGAGATCATTTTTGTTGACGATGGGTCAAAAGATCGATCTCTTGATATTTTGAAAGATATAGAGAAAAAGGATAAGCAGGTAAAAATCTTTTCATTTCGAAAAAATCAGGGTAAGGCAGAGGCCTTGACATTTGGTTTTCAGAAAGCAAAAGGAGATTATGTTGTTACTCTTGATGCAGATTTGCAAGATAGACCTTCGGAGATTTACAAACTTTTAGATAAAGCCACAGACGGATGGGATTTAGTTTGTGGATGGAGAAAAGACAGGAAAGATAGATCAAAAATGATTGTAATCTCTAGACTATTTAACTTTATTGTTGGTAGGGTTTTTGGTCTTAAATTACATGATTATAATTGTGGGCTCAAAATATATTCCAAAGAAGCGGCAAAGAGTTTACGTTTATACGGAGGTCTTCATAGATTTATTCCTCTTCTTGCTTATCAACAAGGGTTTACTGTTGATGAAGTAGTTGTTGAACATGAAAAAAGAGAATATGGCAAATCAAAGTATGGATTCTCAAAGGTTTGGAAGGATTTTCCCGATATATTTACCATGTTGTTTTTAGCAAAATACGCACAAAGACCATTGCACTTTTTTGGGTTAGTAGGAGGTTTGCTTATTATAACCGGATCAACTATTTTAACATATTTAAGTATTCTTTGGTTTATGGGTGAATCAATTGGCAGAAGGCCATTATTGCTTTTTGGTATTTTACTTGTGGTTGCGGGCTTACAAATATTTTTTACCGGTTTTTTAGCAGAACTTATTATTAGTATTTCAAATAAGGATCGAGTTCATTTTCCTCTAAAATATTCGAGCGATAAATCATGAAAATCCAGGATATTGCATTTTTACTAGTGTTGTTATTCTTGATTTACAAAAGAAACTCAAAATGGGCTGTAATTTTAGGTTTAATCTCATTAATTTTGGCAATTCCGCTTTTTGCCACTTGGACCTTTTTTACGGCAGAGCGCCTCACCTGGTACGCAGGAGCATTTTTTCTCCTATCAATCATCTTCAGCTTTTGGGTTAAAAAAGGTAAATCTGTTAAAATAAAAGAATGAAAATTGGGATTGATATCAGTCAGATTGCGTATGAGGGGACGGGGGTTGAAAGTTATCTTATAAATTTAGTTCAGAACCTTATTGAAAAAGATTTTGATAATGAGTATATCCTTTTTTACTCGAGTCTTCGTAAGTCAATTCAAAATTCAAAATTCAAAATTCAAAATTACAATTCAAAATTCAAAATTAAATCTTTTCGATTACCACCTACTATTTTAGATATACTTTGGAATAAGTTCCATATATTGCCGATAGAGTGGTTGATTGGGGATGTTGATGTTTTTATTACTTCTGATTGGACAGAGCCGCCGACAAGGATGGCAAAGAAGGCAACAATACTTTATGATCTTATTGTTTACAAATATCCAAACGAAACAGACAGGAAGATTGTTGAGACGCAAAAAAGAAAACTTAAATGGGTAAAAAAAGAGTCAGACATTATTCTTTGCATCTCGGAAGCAACAAAAAGAGATGCAATGGAAATTTTGGGGATTGAAGAAAATCGTTTAAAAGTTATCTATCCAGGAATTTAGGGAATTTGGTCTAATTCTCTTTTGATCTTAAGTAATCGATTATACTTTATTACTCTTTCCCTTGCTGGCGCTCCGAATTTCACGTAATCCGCGCCAACCCCGATAGAAAAATCCGCTATGAAATCATCCATGGTTTCTCCGCTTCTATGGGAAACTACGACTTTTAGATTATTCAAACGGGCCATTTTAACAACTTCTAGAGCTTCGCTAATTGTTCCTATTTGATTTGGCTTTATTATTATACCGTTTATAGCGTTTTTACTTAGTGCTAGTTTTAGTCTATCGGGGTTTGTGACTGTAAGATCGTCTCCAACAATAAGCGAATGCACAGATAGTTTTTTAAAACCTTTTTGCCAAGAGCTCCAATCATCTTCGGAAAAGGGGTCTTCTAGGTAAATAATGTTAAAGTCCGATATTAGCTTTTGATATAAGTTGGTAAGATCTTCTGGGCTGTAAGGCGTTATCTTGTCTTTTAGAAAATATTGTTTTTCTTTATAGAAAGAGGAGGAGGCTGCATCTATTCCCAAAGAAACATCCAACGATAACTTGTAGCTTGAATTTTTAATTACAACTTTTATTAATCGTAATGCTTCAATATTATTATAACCGTTGGGAGCAAAGCCTCCCTCAATGGAGGTGAGTGTTGATAGGCCTGATTCCAAAAGTTTATGTTCTAACAAGTGATAAATGTTAACAGCTATTTCAATTTTTTCTTCGAAAGACTTTGAAGGAGAAGGTACAAGCAGGATTTCTTGAAAATCTATGGAGCTATCGGCATGTTTACCTCCTGCTAGCATTACAAATAGCGGAGTAGGATATTTTTTAGGGGCTTTATTGCTAGAGACGAGGTTCTTAAGATAAAGGTATAATGGGAGAGAAGAATTTTTTGCAGCTGCTTTGGCTACTGCTTGAGACACAGAAAGTATTGCATTGCCCCCAAGTTTGCTTTTATTTTGCGTCCCATCCAGTTCTATCATTAATTTGTCTATTTTTTGCTGGTTATTGATATCAATGCCTAATAGATTTGGAGCTATTATTTTGTTTACATTATCTACTGCTTTTAATACGCCATGCCCATGATAGCGCTGTCTTTTGGTATCTCTTATCTCATGCGCTTCGTAACTTCCTTTTGAGGTGCCAGAAGGGGGAGAGGAGGAAGCACTAATATCGTTGGAAAGTACAACCGTTGTTTCTATTGCTGGGTAACCCCTGATGTCTAACACCTCTTCCGCAAAAATATTTTTGATCTTAGCCATAATTACCTCTTATGTTCTATTTCATAAATAATTTTGCGCGTTTTGTTGATTGCATCAGGAGACACAGAGATACTATTAATTCCCCATCGTATTAAGTTTCTGACCAGTTCTGGATAATTAGAAGGAGCCTGTCCGCAAATAGAAGAGAGTATTTTATGCTTACTACACGTTTTTACTATTATCTCAATTGCTTTTTGAACTGCTTTGTTCATCTCATCAAAGTCTTTTGTCAAGAGACTGTTATCGCGATCAACGCCCAAGACTAGCATGGTTAAATCGTTGGAACCAATAGACACACCGTCTATGCCAGCCTTTATAAAATCTTCTAAAAGTAGAACATTGGATGGAATTTCTGCCATCATATACAATAAAAAGTTGCTGCTTCTTTTAAGGCCGCTTGATGCGATAATTTTTTTAACCTCGACAAGTTCGTTTACGGTTCTTACAAAAGGTAGCATAATATTTAAATTAGTTAGCTTATTTTTTTCCCTAACATACTTTATGGCGTTGAGTTCTAGCATGAATTCTTCTTTATCTTGGATATATCTTGATGCCCCGCGGTATCCAAGCATTGGATTTTCTTCTATTGGTTCATAGTCTTTTCCTCCCACAAGGTTTCTATATTCATTTGTTTTAAAGTCGGTTGTTCTAAAAATAATTGGTCTTGGGTAAAAAGCTCTACAAATTGTGCTCAAACCCTGTACCAAACTATCTATAAAAAATTGTTCTTTCCCCTCTTTTATAAGCTTTTTGGGGTGAATTCCTATTTGTGCCACCATAAATTCTGCTCGTAATAATCCAATTCCATCTACATTCATTTTGGCCACCTCAACAGCCCTTTGGGGTTCTGCAATGTTTACATAGAGCTTTGTAGAGGTTTTAAGATGTAAAGTGCTTTCTTCTTTTTTAATTTTGAAATGAATAGCGCCTTTATAAATCTTTCCAGTGTCTCCGACTACTGTTATTCTCATTCCATCTTTTAATATAGCAAGGGCGTCTTTTGCTCCGACAACTGCAGGAATTCCAAATTCTCTAGAAACTATTGCAGCATGGGATGTTTTTCCTCCTCTTTCTGTAATAATTGCCGAGGCTTTTTTCATGGCTGGAACATAGTCGGGCGTTGTATAAGGAGCAACGAGTATATCGCCATGAGCAATTTTCTCTATCTCGTTTGCGCTTTTGAGTATTTTAACATTTCCTATAGCAACACCTGGGCTTGCAGGATCACCGGTAATAATAGGTAAGAGGTTTTCTTGAATGGTTGGACTTTGGGTTTTTACTTTTTGATTTTTTTTAATTGTTGTTACTGGTCTTGTTTGGACAATATAGAGTTTTTTTCCTTCTTTTGCCCATTCAATGTCTTGGGGATAATTGTAATGTTTTTCAATAAGTTTTCCTAAGGTAGCAAGTGATACTATATCTTGGTCATCTATTTTTTGGCCAGATCCTTTTTGAGTTGCTAATCTTAAGCTTTTATTTTGTCCATTTTTAAGCCGTAACATTATTTTTTGTGGTTCTACCTTTTTTGCTACAATCTTTAAAGAATTCTTGTCTACTTCGTAGCGGTCTGGTGTAACTTTTCCTCCCACGATATATTCACCTAATCCGTAAATTGCTTCGATTACTATATTTGATTTATCTTGCGTTACTGGATCTATTGTAAACATCACTCCGGACGATTTTGAATTCACCATTTTTTGAATAACCAAAGACATGGTAACTTTGTCGGAATTTAAGTTTTCTTCATGCCTATAAAAAATTGCTCTAGGTGTAAAAAGCGATGCCCAACCCTCCTTAATTTTTTTTATTAGATTCTCCTCGCCTTTTACATTAAGAAATGTATCCTGTTGACCCGCAAAAGAAGCAGTTTTGGAATCTTCACTTGTCGCGGAAGATCTTACCG
>Ga0213870_1000529_pt1 | contig 17781 bp, 13 predicted proteins | sample WICALVC2017_Meta_FD_160119 | JGI IMG/M metagenome (GOLD analysis project Ga0213870, IMG submission 160119) | Freshwater microbial communities from subterranean cave lake in Wind Cave National Park, South Dakota, United States - WICALVC2017 | ecosystem: Environmental > Aquatic > Deep subsurface >... | reverse complement strand
TTCCGGTTCTGTCGGAGGCTCTGGCTCCAAGGCAGCTACTGCACTCTCACGCTCCCTCCGTGCCTCGATGTCTTGCGCAATCTTCTTTGCCCGCGCAGCAATCCGTTCCTCAGCTTCGGGGTTGTCTCCCGCAATACGCACTTCTCCAGTCGGCGTTTCGGAGAAGTACGTGACTAAGGAAGCCGTGAGCGTCGAGAGATGCGGCGAGGCAACCTCGTAGGCAGCATAGAGCATTAACGCGAACGCAGCGCCGACGACCGCTCCTGCAATCTGCTTCCAGAGCGGAGGAGACGCATCTTTGGGTTGCTCGTTCTCCTCGTTCTCGTGTGTGGGTGTTTCCAAATCAAATTAGTATAGCACGAGGAGGAGTGTGAGGGTAGTGTGATGCGACTAGGAAATGAACGGCAGTCAATTATTGTTTTGAGAACGACGCAGACTGCTTTTGTACTTCTCTGGCTGGAATGCCGGAAGCCGCTCCAGAGGACAGGGTAGATCTTTGACACGGACTCCTGGCGGGAGTTTCTGATCGTAGCCCAGAAGGATGAGATCAGGTTGGATCAGGAAAACTGGCCGGAGGAAGTCCTCAGGATCTCCAAGCACAACGTGCGCATCCGGAAATGCCTCTTCAAGTGCGTGCTTGCGCTGCACTTCTCCCTGCTCGGGGAATTTTCCCTTCATCCTAAGGACATTCGCATCACGCGCCACAACAACATGCAGTTCTCCCCGCTTCGCTGCTTCCGTAAGAAGAAACACATGCCCCGGATGAAGCCGATCGAAGGTTCCGAATACTAGTACTTTCATCGAGCGACAAGATCCACCACATACAGCCTCTTTTCATCGACGACGTAAAGGCGCGTCTGTTCCGGATCAACGTAGAGATCCAGGAGCTTCCCAATTTGATCCCCTTCGAAGACGTACTGTCGCAGGTACGATGACTCCCCCGTTGCCCCTCCCTCCGTCACCACAACGACTCGTGCTTGCTCAGGATCAAGTATGTAGAGGTTCCCTCCAGGGGACTTGTAGAGCTTTGCTGCCCCCTTGAGAACATCCTCCGGTGCATGCCGGATGACGAACGGCTGTACCTCTCCGCGTAGCAACTTCACAATCTCCCCATCTTCCTTCAGAACATAGATACTACTATCGATGGTCATATCGACTGCTCCCGAGAGGGTACCGTTGACGTTGTACTCCACCGGAGCGGCGTAGCGATTACTGAGCCGCTCGTACTTATAAATTTGGTTATTCTCGGGTGAGAGGATGTAGAGGTACCGGAGGTACGTTTCAATGTCCCTTCCTGTCATCCACCCGGCGGTATCTTCCGTTTTCATTGTTGTCGGCTGATTCGCAATGATCTCCACCACGCTGTTCCCTGTGGTGAGGAACACCGTCGTTTTATAGCGTGGTAACCATGTTCCATCGAGGATGAGCTCCTCTTCAGAGAGTCGATCAGGATCATCGAGAGAGTTTAAGAGCACACGGTAGAGATCCTGACGGTCGTAGATGATGAACTCACCGTCTGCAACACCGATCAATCCCTGTACTACCACATCGGGGTTCTTCGAGGCGACGTTCACAACAACCCGCGGCGAGAGGCGAATGATGTTGTTAATCTCCTCACGCTTACTCCGAATACGGTCGAGGAGATCAAGGGCCTCCACACGGAAGAGTCCACTCTCACTATCCATGACCTGTTTTGCTCGCTCTTCCGCACGCTGGAGAATCGCATTCGCCGAATCAATATCTCCAGTGAGTTGGCGATTATCTGCCATACGGACTTCTTGGTTGATCTGCTCAACAAGTGCTTCGAGTTCCACTCGTGTCTTACTCCGCTGGCTCGATGTCGAGAGACGGACAACCATCCAAATCAGGAGGAATGTTGTAAGCGCTCCTGCCAGGAGAAGAAGGTGCGCTTTGCGCCTGCGTTCTGGATGTTTGAGGTCTTGGAGGAAGAGTTCGACCTTCTCTCGCAGGACCTGCATCCACCCCGCGGAGGGGAGAACGTGCACAAGCCGGCGCCGGAATGCCGTCACTGCTGGCTGGAGAAACGATAGCAGTGTGGGAAGAATCGCTTCCAGAGACCCTCTTGATCGCCCCGCACGACGCACTGCACGCACTGTTGGTGTCTCAGCAAGAGTACGTTGCGCGCGCGGCGTGACCCGGAAAGCCGCGAGCGCAGCGGCCTCATGTTCTCCGTCGAGTTTAATGATGAGCTCATCAATCAGCTGATCTCCCCTTTGTGTGAGGTGAGAAAGCTGGGCGGGGGTCACCGTGCGGAGCAGGCGCTGCGTGGAGAAGATCACCGTATCACGCGGCTGGGCCTCACCACTCGAGATATGGATGAACGCTGGAGTAGGCTTCCCTCGGGCATATTCGGTGATCTGGCTCGCTCCACCTCCACGTACAAGGTATGCCTCCGCACGTCCCGCATGGGAAACATGAAGTGTTCCACTCGTATCGAGGAGCGCCACAATTGCATGGATGTCTTGGATTGTCCCCGCTACAAGGAGCCCCTTGAAGAGTCCGTTCATCTCCTTGAGTGTCCCATCCATCCGGTGCCAGGTGTCTCCGTCTGCTTCCAGGAGCGCCTGCTCAAGGATCTCCGTGCACTCCTGCTCGAGTGTTTTTGCCTCCTTTGGGGATGCCTTCACCTGCAACAGGAGACACGCGTGCTCGCCCTTCGACGATTCGAAGGGAAGCGACATAAGAGACATCCCCGGGGTGGTCGCTGTTTGGCCCGTATGGACATGGACGTCCATCGGAGGGTCAGGCTACTCTGCGAGGGCAGGGCGAGGCAAGTAGAGCGGAATACAAGGGTATGGAGGGTACGGAAGGCAGGGGAGGCAAGGAGGACAAGAACGAGATGTACAAAATGTCAAACGAATAATTTATTGATTGCAAGCCAAAAAATCATATTTTAAGCACAAATAGGGTTGCATAAGCCACCCTGAAGGAGTACGCTGGAAATGATTTCTTCTGACGAACGCACACATGATCGATGAATTTCGAGGGCAGCGGAGAGGGCTTCGCTTCTACCCACTGGGGGGCTTTGAGCAGGTCGGACGTAACTGCTGCGGTATTGAGGTTGACAGTGACATCTACCTCATTGACCTCGGCCTCCAATTCCCCGAGGAGGACATGCTTGGAATCGACTACCTCATCCCCGATATCTCGGGGCTGCGTGGCCGTGAATCGCACATCAAAGCCATCCTCTTCACGCATGGACACCTCGACCACATTGGAGCCATTCAGCATCTCCTCCCGACGTTGCACTATCCTCCCTGCTACGGCACACGCCTCACAATGGCTCTTGCCCGCAGGCGTCTCGAGGAGGAAGGTCTCACATCGCGCGCGCGTCTCAACACGGTGCATTTCCGCGAACGCATACGCATCGGAAAGGTCGAGGTAGAGTTCCTCCGTGTCACTCACAGCATTCCCGATTCTGCTGCGATTGCCATTCATACCCCCTACGGAACGCTCATCCACACAGGGGACTTCAAGTTCGATCTCACTCCGCAGAATGAACCTCCAGCCGACTTCCACCGCCTCGCAGAGCTCGGTGACAAAGGAGTCCTCGCCATCATTGCCGATTCAACGAATGCAACGAAACCTGGCAATAGTAAAAGTGAGAAGGAGATCTCCGACACGTTGCGATCCGTCATTCAAGATGCAAAGGGACGTGTCGTTGTCTCAACATTCAGTTCCCTTCTGAACCGGCTCGCACAGATTCTCGAGCATGCACGAGAGTTCAATCGGAAAGTGTTCGTCTCCGGCCGAAGCATGGAGGAGAACACGGAGATTGCAGTGAACCTCGGATACTTCAAAGTCCCACGAGGACTCCTGCGAAAGGCAGGGCCAGCGATGGACAAGCTTCCGGACCGTGAGGTCCTCATCATCACGACAGGCAGTCAGGGGGAGGAGGCCGCAGGCCTCGCACGAATGGGGTTGGGGACTCATCGCCATATCAGTGTGAAGAAAGGAGATACAGTTATCCTCAGCAGCAATCCCATCCTTGGAAACGAACGGGCCGTGATGAAAGTTGTCAATAACCTCCACCTTAAGGGGGCAAATGTCTTCACTAATGCCGAGCTCGCGCTGCATACAACCGGTCACGGTTATCAAAATGACATTCTCCTCATGCACCGCCTGGTGCATGCAAAGCACGTGATCCCGGAGCATGGAGAGCCACACATGAAAGCCGCACACGCAGATCTCGCACGGGATATTGGCTACGATGAGAGCCACATTCATCTCCTCCTCAATGGTGAGATTCTCGAGTTTGATCAACAGGGGAGCGCGCGGAAGAGCAAAACGAAGCTCACCGCGAATGACATTATCATCGATGGCCGAGCAGTAGCTGGAGAAGGACAGCGTGTTCTCACAGATCGCAAGATCATGAGTGGCGGTGGTGCGATTGTCATCATTTTCCGAGCCTACGCAGATTCGAAACGGCTTGTGGGGAACCCTGACATCATCTCTCGCGGCCTCATCTACGGGAGCGAGCAGGCAACGATCACGCGTGAAGTTGTGGAAACAGCCCGCCGGGCCTATGAAGAGGCCCTTGCGCGGGGCGAGACAGAACGGAAAGCCTTGAAATACGCCGTCAACGGCGCCCTTTATCGCTACTTTGACCGCAAGCTCGACCGTGAACCAATGGTCATTCCGTTCATCGTTGAGGTGTAACCCCAACAACTTTTCCTACAACGTTCCAGCCTTCGTACGGAGTCCACTTGCACTTGCCGTGGAGGGTATCTGCGCGGATGACCCACTCAACTGAGGTATTAATAGTGATCTTCTCCTGAGGGCTTTTCTCTTTCCCAAGATTAAAAATCCGATTCGGGTTCTCAAAGCATAATCTTACGATGTCCTCATGTTGGAAGCTCGAAGCTCGAAGCTCGAAGCTCGAATGGGGATGAGGCCATTCCCCGGCAGCAACGGTGAAGAGAAGGGGGAGCAGCGTCTCAACACCTGGAACGCCACTGGGGGCTTCAAGGGGATCCAAGCGTTTCTCCTCAAGAGTGTGGGGGGCATGATCACTCGCGATGCAATCAACGGTCCCATCAGTAATCCCTTCCCAGAGAGCGCACTGATCGTTGGGACTACGGAGAGGTGGGTTGACCTTGGCGAAGGTGCCAAGGGTTGCGTAATCCACAGTCGTCAAGAAGAGATGATGGGGTGCCACCTCGCAGGTCACCGGTAGCTGCTCACGTTTTGCAGAGCGCACGAGCCCAAGCCCCTGAGCGGTTGAGAGGTGTGCAATGTGAAACGAAGTCCCGTGCTCACGCACAAGATGGAGGGCTGTATTGATCGCCGAGACTTCGGACTCCGGTGGCCGTCTCAGAGAATGCGATGCGGCATCGCAGGCCATCACATTCCGAGCTGCCTCCGCGTTAATCTGAGGATCCTCACAGTGCGCAACAAGCGGAATCTTGAGCTCCGCACAGCAGTGAAATACCTCTTCAAGGAGCTCCCATGCGATCTTCTGTTGTCCTGTTGAGTGATCGAGGTAGAGCTTCACACCACAGCATCGCCGTTTGAGACGCTGAAACTCGGCGGATCCTCCAATCCAGATCTTGTGAAGGGCAATGAGGTGCTTCGGTTCCGTGACGCCAAAGAAGAATCGGATGTCGCTCGCACGTCCTTCTCTCTGAAGCTCCTCACAACGCATCATCTTCCACTGCAATGCCGCAATGCTCGTTGTTGCTGGAACCGTATTCGGCATATCACACACCGTCATCACTCCCCCCGCCCGTGCCGCTGCGGACTCTGTCTCCATATCGCCTTTGTGTGTGAGTCCTGGCTCACGGAAATGCACATGGCAGTCGATGAGTCCGGGGAATTCAAAGAGGTTCATGCCTTCTGAAGGAGCATTGCGAGAAGAGCCATCCGGACCGGAACACCGTTGCGGGCCTGTCGGAAGTATGCAGCATTCGGGAGTGCATCAACATCCCTCGCAATTTCCATAACTCGTGGGAGGGGGTGGAGCACGACTGCCTTTTTTCCTTTCAAGTGCTTCGCCGTAAGAACAAACGAATCTTTCAATCGAGCGTACTCCGAGCGATCAACAAAGCGTTCCTCCTGGATCCTCGTCATGTAGATCACATCACTCTCAAGTGCCTGCGCAATATCTGTGGTTTCAGCGTACGAGAGTCCCTTCTCTCGAAGAAAGCTCGTCACCTTTTCCGGCATTGTGAGCTCTTTCGGGGAGACAAAGACAAACCGGATTCCGGTATAGAGACCGAGGAGGAAGGCAAGGGAATGGACCGTGCGGCCGAAGAGGAGATCACCAACCATCGCAATGGAAATTCCGTCGAGCTTTCCGCACTCACGCACAATGGTAAAGAGATCAAGGAGCGCCTGTGTGGGATGCTGCCCCGGTCCATCTCCTGCATTGATGAAAGGGACAGGGCTCACTGCTGCGGCACGATCCGCACTCCCCTGCTCGGGATGCCGCATGCAGATGATATCTGCGTAGCCACCAACGACGCGGATCGTGTCCTCTACACTCTCCCCCTTGTAGAGGGAACTGAATTGAAACCCATCGGCAGTAACGACATATCCTCCGAGCCGCTGCATCGCCGTCTCAAACGAGAGCCGCGTGCGGGTGCTCGGCTCATAGAAGAGACTTGCGAGGATCTTGCTCTTGAGCCGGTCATCTCCTCCCTGCTCAAGAACCCCCTCCATGCCAGAGGCTACTGAGAAAATGGCATCCGTGTCGCTCCGTGTGAGCTGCTTCGTTGACGTAAGGTGTCGAAACGAGAGCGGCATGCTCTGAAGCACTCTACACCACTTCCATACCCCCTTCCACCAAATGCGACCTCGTGAAGAGACTTCTTTACTGATCCAGGTCTGTTCTTGTGAGTGCAGCCTCCACCAACCCCGGCATCTCTGCTTCGAGGTCTTTGATGTTAACGCCAGCAGTCTTAGCCTCTCTGAGAGCCATACGCGCCCCCTGGATGCATGTACCAGCATCACCAACACCTTTCTCTGCACACTGACGGAGGGCGGCGACTTGCTCCACTGCATTTCGTCGGATTGCATCCTTCTCCAACTCTAGGAACTGCGCCTTGAGGTCTTTGACATTAACGCCGGCGTCTGCGGCCCATTGGAGAGCCACACGCGCCCCCTGGATGCATGTAACAACACCACCAACACCTTGCTCTACATATTGACGAAGGGCAGCGATTTTCTTCACTGCATGTTGTCGGAGTGCACCCTTCTCCAACTCTAGGAACTGCGCTTCGAGGTCTTTGACATTAACGCCGGCATCTACGGCCCATCGGAGAGCCTCACATGCCCACTGGATGCATGCACCGACATCACCAACACCTCGCTCTACATACTCGCGGAGGTTGGCGACGCTCTGCTCAGCAGCTTGTCGGTTTTTTTGGATTGCATCCTCCACCAACTCTGGAATCTGTCCTCCAGGGCCGGTGACTTTCTGCCCAACATCAGTGCGTAACACTTCCGACATACTGGAGAAACATTTGAGCCCGTTATAAACCTATCGTCTCCTTACGTCAATAGACCTAACGTCCGCGAAAAACACATTCGCTAGGATGGGGGTGTGCCGACCCGAGCCATCGCAACCTCTACTCTTTGGCAGATCGCGAGCCAGTGTGTGATGGCGGCGTTGAGTATCCTCACCCTGAAATTCGTTGCGATTGGACTCACAAAAGAGCTTGCTGGAAACTATAACTCTGCGTACGGCTACCTCCAACTCTTTGGGATTATCGCTGATTTTGGGATCTATGCTGTTGCAGTTCGTGAGGTTTCAAGAGCACAGGACCGCGGAGAAGTGCTGGGTGGCCTCATGGTGCTTCGCAGCATCACGCTCGTGCTCTCTCTTTCCGCTGCACTTGCCTTTGCATGGCTGAACCCTCTGTGGCGCGGGACTCCACTCCCCCTGGGGATCACCATCGCCGCCCTCGTTCCCTTTTTCACGCTCCTTGCCGGCATCGTACGAACCATCTTCCAGGTGATGTACCGCATGCACCTCGTTTTCACTGCTGAAGTCATCCAGCGCATTGTGACCACTGCGCTCATGGGGGTTTTTATCTTCCTGGGAGTACGTGGGAGTAACGACCTGCACACCTATCATCTCTTCCTCTTCATCGGAGGAATTGGAGCATTTGTCCTCTTCTTCCTCTCGATGCTCTACGGGAACCGCCTCGTGTCCGTACAACTCCGTATCGACATCCCTCTCATGCGTAGCCTCCTGGCACAGGCACTCCCGTACGGAATCGCCTATCTCTGCCTCGCCCTCTATCGACAGTTTGATATTACCCTTATTGCACTTCTCCGCCCAGATTTTGAACTTCAGAATGCCTACTACGGCTTCGTCCTACGGATGACAGATATGGGCTTTGTCCTCCCAACGTTTCTTCTCAATTCCGCGCTTCCCATCCTCAGCCAGGAAGAGGGGGTCCATGATCGTGGGCGACTCCTTGGGAAAATCTTCCTCAGTGTTCTCCTCATCGGAATCACGAGTTCCCTCTTTGCACTCCTCTGGGCGCGCCCCTTAGTAGAACTCCTGACAACACCAGCCTACCTCAGTCGCCCCGGACAGCCGGGATCAGATACGGCCCTTACCCTTCTGAGCCTCCCCCTCCTCCTCAATGGAATTATCCTCTACGGATTCTATGTTCTCCTCATTCACCACCGATGGAGGCAGCTTGTGATGACACTTGCATTCGGTGCCCTTCTCTCGTTACTCCTCAACGCCCTCCTCATCCCTCCACTTGGTTTCGTTGGGGCTTCCGTTGTTTCGATCATCGTGCACACGACGCTCACAATCCTCCTCTTTCCGCAAAGCTTCCGTGTCTCTCCTCCCCTCCTCGAGAGAAGAGAACTGGGTAGGGTGCTCCTCTTCATCATCCTCCTCGCACTAGGGCTACTCCTTATTCACCCCCTCCTCAAGACTCCCCTTGCCACTCTTATAGGCCTTGGCGGTGCTGCCTTCTGGATGCTCCTGATCTTTGGGTGTACCGGCCTACGCCGCATCCTTTGGGACTGATATTCTAATCCTCCCATGAAGACTCTCCTCCTCCTCGCAGGACGATCACGGCGCTTCTGGCCGCTTCGGGAGAAGACTCTCTTTCCGATCTGCGGGAAGACACTCCTCGAGCACCAGGTCGAACGCCTACGGGCAGGCGGATGCCGGGAAATTATTCTTGTGGGTGGGGCGCACAATCTCCATGAGGCGAAGAGGCTCTTCCCAAACCTGCGGACCATCCGCCAGGCGAATCTTGACCTTGGGATGCAAGGCGCGCTCCTCAGTGCCCTGCCTTCATGCAAAAAAGAGTCTGTGATGATTATGAGTGCAAACGATGTCATTGAACCTCAGGCATACCGTGAACTTCGTGCGGCCGCTGCAAAGGCTGACGGAGCAATTCTTGCAAAGCGTGTCGAGCGGTACTTCCCCGGTGGGTATCTCACGGTGAAAGGGAATCGTGTCACCTCGATTGTGGAGAAACCGGGAGAGGGAAAAGAGCCTAGCAACCTTGTGAACATCGTTGCACACATTCACAACGATTCCTCAGTTCTCCTCGCCGCACTCCGACATGTGCGAAGCCCACGCGACGATGCATACGAACGTGCTCTCGCAGAACTCGTGAGAACCCATCGTTTCACGGTGGTCCGCTATGGCGGGTTCTGGCAGGCAGTGAAATTCCCATGGCAGATTCTTCCACTCCTCAATCACCTGCTCCAAGGGCTCCCAAAATCTCAGAAACGCCACTCTCCATCCATACACCCAACAGCAGTGCTGGAGGGGAACGTGGTACTCAGCTCTGGGGTGAAAATCCTTCCCCATGCAAGTGTCATTGGCCCCTCTTTCATTGGAAGAGATACGGTAATCGGAACGGGAGCCCTTGTGCGGCAATCGAGTATTGGGAATCTCTGCGTCATCGGCTACAACACAGAAGTGAAGGCCAGCATCCTTAGTCACCATGTATGGACACACAGCACATATATAGGCGACAGTGTTATTGGAGAGAATGTTGCATTTGGGGCTGGTGTTGTCACAGGGAACTTCCGACTTGATGAAGGGGAAATCTCCTCTCAGTGGGGGGGACGCACGATCCCCACCGGCCTCCAAAAATTTGGTGCAGTTATTGGAGAAGGTTCGCGCATCGGCATCCAAGTTGGAACAAACCCCGGAGTGAAAATTGGTAAGGGGAGCTTTGTGTGTGGTGGGGCGTTCGTCACGGAGGACGTCCCTGATCACTCATTTGTCTGCTCAAAGTATGGAGCTCAGTGCGTACGGGAAAATCGTGTGCAGGCTCTCCAGGCGAACAAACGAGTAAAATTTCGCAGAGCAGCACTTTGATTGGATAAAAAAGTTATCCACAAGTCCTGTGGAAACTATGAAAGGCACAACGCGCAGAATCTACTGAATAGGTGTGTACAGTGTTAAAAAAGTGGCTACAGGAAGCCAAGAGAATTGAGTTGAGGTTTCTGCCTGCATCGTCTATGCTTGTCCACGAGTTTTCCACATCCCTCACACACACGATTTGTGATCAATGAGGCAAATAGTGGTAATACGCGAAGGAATAGTTCAACCCTCACTGCACCCTCCACCGAAAAGACCATGGAAGGGGAGTGGTTGGAAAGATAGTATGATGATGATGAATATATGAAAGTATGAAGTTCTCCTGTGTAACCTCCAACTTGCTTCAAGCGCTCCATCTCGCTGGTCGCGCGATCGGGGCACAACAAGCTCTCCCTATTCTTGGGAATGTCCTTCTTGAAGCTGAAGGAAAGCGCTGCACGTTTAGTGCAACTGATCTTGAGCTCAGCATTATTACAAGCCTTGAGGCAAAGGTTGAAAATGAAGGCTCTGTTGCAATTCCAGTAAAAGCAATTCTTAATTTTGCCCAATACAATACCGATACTGAGGTTCTCTTGGAGACTATTGAGGGAACGCAGCTTCGGTGCACCTCAAAACACGCACGAACACTTATTGCAGGAGAGCCTGCGAGTGAGTATCCCACCATTAGTGGAGTTGAAAAACAAACCTCGCTTACCCTTGCGGCAGAGCCGTTCATAGAGGCCTTACACCTCGTAACATTTGCTTCGGCAAAGAGTTCCATGCGTCCGGTCCTTTCTGGAGTCCATATTCGTACTGAAAAGGGAAAGCTCGTTCTCGTTGCAACAGATAGCTATCGTCTCTCAGAGTACAAAATCCCGTCCCCTAAGATTGACACAGACATCTCCTGCATTATTCCTGCAAAGATTCTCGAGGAGTTAAAGGCTGTTCTCGGTGCACGACGGACAGAGAAGGAGAAAAAGGTGGACTCTACACTCGAAGTTATTCTCAGTAAGCAGCAAGTGGAATTTCAGATCGGGATGACGCGCCTTCTCTCACGACTCATTGATGGGAAATTCCCCAACTACGAGCAAATTATTCCTCAGAACACTGTAACCACCGCGCAGTTCCGTACAAGTGAGCTCATCACCGCCACACGCCGCATGCACTATTTTGCGAAGGAGGTGAATAACAATCTTACCTTCCACCTTTCCCATGGGCAGGCCCGTATTGTGACCCCACAAACTCAAATTGGAAGGGACGAGGCGCTTCTTACCACCGATGTGAATGGAAAAGAAAACAAAATCGCCCTCAGCTCCTCTTATCTTCTTGATTTCCTGAACCACATTGAGCGAGATCAGGTGGAAATGAGCATGACGGACAGCGTGCATCCAGCTGTCTTTTCCATTCCAAGCGAGAAGGCCTTCCTCCATCTGATCATGCCACTGCGCATGCAGGAAGAAGAAAAGTAACTCCTATGCAGCCATCTCTCCTCCTCGGGCGCGAGACGCACCGTGAGCTTCATGCCCTTCTCTGTAAAGAAGGGGGGCTTGTCATCTCAGGAGCCTCGAATGAGACCGCGAAAGCCTTGCTGATTAGTCATCTTTTCTCCTTCAATCACATCGAGGCTCCGATACTCCTTGTGACACAGAATGAAGAGAGCAGCGAGACGCTTGAACACTGGCTGACGTTTTTTGAGAAGCCCGCGAAAGTACTCCATGGTGTTGAGAACACAGAGGGGCATATCATCCCTGAAGAGCTCCAGAAGTTTCTCTTCATATTCTCAAACTCTTCTGAAAATGCTATTACCATTCTCTCCCATACAACGTGGGAGAAACCATTTCCCAGTCTTTCAGAGCTTCACAAGCAGTGTCTCCGCCTCCGGACGGGAGAGGAGGTTCATTTTACAAAGCTGTTTGAGGATCTCATTGAAAGGGGGTACCGCCACGGTGAAGATCCACACCTTGAGCCCGGTGAGTACAGACGCATGGGAGATGTTCTTGATCTTTACCCTATCCAGTCACCACATCCATACCGGATTGTTTTTGAGTTCGATCGTGTGCAGAACATTCTTGCTGTGCGCCATGAAGATCGTCGAAGGACGGAAGATGCAGGTCGTGAGCTCCTCATTTTCCCTGTCGCGTATACACGCAGGGAGGCTCTTGCCACACAACTCCCCAAGGGAACGTTCCTCATTCTCGATGATCAGGATGATCTCCCTCTCCCGGAGGGGATTCGCACACTTCACTTCACTGCATTTCCTGAAACACCTCGGCACCATGTGCACCTCCGGTACCTCTCCGTTCTCAAGTTCTACACCCTCACTGATTTTCTCAATGATGTGCGTGACAAGATTGAACAGGAATGGACTCTCCTCATCGTCACAAAGCGCATCAGCGAACTCGAGGCAATCCTCAAGGAGGAGCGCATTCCCTACCGTTTGTTCAAAGGAAATCCCAGCGCGCTAAAAGGGGCGTTGACCCTTCTTCTTGCCGAGGAAAATACGCTCCTCCCTCATTCCCTTCAGAGCCCTGACCTCAGGTGTGCCCTTCTCACTGATCGTGAGATCTTCACTCTCCGCAAGAGCAGCAAGCAGCGCAGTATCCAGAAGCTTGCTCTTGATTTCATTACATCCCTGCAGCCGGGGGACTACGTCGTCCACATGGATCATGGGATCGGCCACTTCGAGGGGATGACACAAAAGGTGGTCGATGACGTGCCCCGGGAGTACCTCGAACTCACCTATGCAGGGGGTGATAAGCTCTTCGTCCCCGTTGATCAGGCAGACAAACTCAGCAAGTTCGTGCACGAGGAGGGGGAGGAGCCGGTGCTCACACGGCTTGGTGCAGTGGAGTGGAAACGCGTCACGGAGAAGATGCGCACGGAGACGCGGCAAATTGCAAAGGACCTCCTGGAGCTCTACGCAAAACGCGCACGGGCCAAAGGGTTTACTTTTGAGAAAGATACGGATGCACAGAAGAAATTTGGGGAAGCGTTTCCCTACATCGAGACTCCAGGCCAAGTCAAAGCGATTGAAGATTTCAAGAATGATATGGAATCTGAACACCCCATGGATCGGCTCATCTGTGGTGATGTGGGATTCGGGAAAACGGAAGTGGCGATGCGTGCGGCTTTCAAAGCGGTGCAATCTGGGAAGCAGGTTGCCGTGATCGCTCCAATCACCATCCTCGCCGATCAGCACTACCACACCTTCCGCGAACGCATGGGCAACTTTCCAGTCCGCATTGAGATGCTCTCACGTTTCCGCACTCCAAAAGAGCAATGCGCAATCGTCGAGAAGCTCCGGAAGGGAGATGTTGATGTCATTATCGGAACGCACCGGCTCCTCCAGGATGATGTGAAGTTCCAGAACCTTGGTCTCGTTATTATCGATGAGGAGCAACGGTTCGGTGTGAAGCAGAAAGAGAAGTTCAAGCAGATGCGGGCGAATGTTGACATTCTCACTCTCACGGCGACACCGATTCCTCGCACCCTCAATCTCGGCTTACATAAACTCCGAGACATCACAACGATCACCACCCCTCCCCCTGGTCGCCTGCCGATTATTACGGAGGTCCGTAAATACAGCGATGAGCTTGTTCGGAATGCAATCCTCCAGGAAATTGGGCGTGGGGGACAGATCTTTGTACTCCATAACCGTGTCGAGACGATTGATGCATTCGCGGACAAACTTCGCGCGCTGATCCCCGAAGCTCGCTTTATTGTGGCCCACGGTCAGCTCTCCCCGGAGGCTCTCGAGAAGCGCGTCCTTGCCTTTAAAGAGGGGCAACACGATGTCCTTGTCAGTTCAACCATCATTGAGAACGGAATCGATCTCCCTCGTGCGAACACTCTCATTGTCAATGAAGCCGAGAAGCTTGGGCTCGCGCAGCTGTACCAACTCCGCGGGCGGGTGGGGCGGAGCAAGGTACAGGCCTATGCCTACTTCCTCTACCACACTCAAAAACTCCAGGATGATGCGAAGAAGCGCCTGCGAGCGATCGTTGAGGCCTGCGAGCTCGGGAGCGGCTTTCAGGTTTCCATGCGTGACCTCGAGATCCGTGGTGCTGGGGAGATCCTCGGGGCAAATCAATCGGGAATGATGCAGACGGTTGGTGTCAGTCACTACCTACGGCTCCTCAAGCAAGCCATTGAGGAACTCAAAGGTCGAAAAGAGGAAGTTCCCGAAGAAATTCCGGTTGAGATTCAAGTTCCCCTTGAGGCCTTTATCCCCTCCTTCTACATCCCCGACGAGAAGGAGCGCATCAGCGTGTACCAGAAGCTTGCAGCGAGCGAGGACGAGGAAATCCTGAGCGAGTTTGAGGCAGATCTCCGGGAGGAATATGGAGAGCCGCCGGAGCAGGTGCAGAACCTCTTCCATGTTCTTCGTCTGAAGATGGCGTGTCGCCGCGCAGGGGTGCAGCGAGTGAAAGTGGAACAACACGAGATCGTTCTCACCCTCACCCCACGCGTGACGGCGAAGGAGATCATGCAACTTCTCGAGACACACGGAGACTGGAAAATCAGCGGGTCAACGCTGCGGGTTCCAGAGAGCGCCTTGCGGGAGCGGGCAAAGAGCTGCCACTTCCTTGAGGAGCTCACCGAAGAAGTTGCTCTCCTTGAGCGGAAGAAACCTCAGAAGGCTCACAAAGCTGCGGCGTAGGCTCCACCAGCTTCCTCTCAGTGCCGTTTTGCTCTATACTGAAAAGAACACACATACCTATGCCAGATTCCAGTTCAAATCCCCCAAGCCCCCCTGCGATCCCCACAGGCCAGGAGCTCTACGATGCCCTGATGGGCCACATCGAGCCTGAACTCACCACAGAGGGGCAGGAGACCCTTGCAGAGAAGTACAAAGGTGAAACACCGGAGGAGCAGGAAGAGCGCAAAAAGCGTTACGAGCTCGCCTTCGAGCGCTACGAGCAAGCGTACCAGGATTACATTCAAACTCTTCAGGCACAGGTTGAGCGGTATAGGCGCAATTCCTTCCAGCACGTTGAGCTAGAGGATCGCGTAGAGGAGGAGGGACTACTTGGCAGACTTCAGGACGCCATCTTCCGAAGCACATGAACTGCTGTCTCTTTGCTCCCGGCCTCTTTAAGGAGCGTCGCTTCCTTCATGCATTCGGAGCGCCGGGTGCGGAGTTACTCAAAAATGAAGGGAGCGAAGGGCCAGAGCAGAGAGAGCCGAAGGAAGGAGAAGAAAAAAAAGAAGGGGAGGAGACAAAAGAGAAGCTCGAGGCGGCTTTACAGCGTCGTGTTGATGCATGCCAACGAAAAGCTGATGAGAGAGCACAACTACTCACTGTTCGCCGTGACTCTGTGGAAGCTGAAAAGGAGAAAGTGCGGCATGAGGCTCGCCTACGCAATGCTGACTACTTAGCGGAACTTGGGAAAGACGCAATCCCTGGGGGTATTCTCTTCCCTGAAGTCCACACAGAGCCCTATGAACAGCCAAAACACCCCGAGGTCGTTGGTTCCGGTGTCAAGGCAGATGCCCGTGTGAAGGCTGCATCAAAAGAAGTGGCTCGTGAGGAGAAAGTGGTTGCTCCTGAGAGTGTTGACACTGGACGCACGGGAGCACCCAGTGCAGCTGCCTAAGCGTCCTTAGGTACCTCCTGGGCGTATTCTGTTCTTGCAGAGGTGGGGAGAATTTGGTACAATGAGGTGCGAGTGGCAAATACAAACACTAATCAAACATCGACGAGCGGCGCTGCCGCGCCCGCGATAACCGGACGGGGGGATGCCATTTACGACAGCATCATGAGCCAGATTGAGCCGGAGCTGACGACTTTAGAGCTGCCGCTGCTTGTCGAGAAGTACAAAGACGAGACATCCGAGCAGGCGAAGGCGCGCGGGGAGCGCTATGCCAAGGCATTCGAGGAGTATGACAGGATATTTACCAAGCTGCAGCAGGGCTGGGATGCGCAACTGGCGAAATACCAGCATGAGTCACTCGCTTCGACTGAGAAGGAAATGAGGCAGCAGGAGGAAGCGCAGATCAGCGGTCTGGAACAAGCCATATCCGATACCTAACTTCCTGTGGAGCATCTGTCTCACTGCCAGCAAAACTACTCGCTTCGCGAGGCGCGTCTCGTGAGCTTTGTGTCCGGTCCCGGTATGGTAGCGCCGCCCGAGCAACCTATACCAGAGAGGGAGGCCAAGAAGGCGCCTGAAGCCCGCTCCGAGCTCGCTCGGGACCCGGAAAGAGCGACTGGGGCTGCTAGGGAGCGTCGGGAAGCAGCAGACGAGAGCACGCGGCGATTGGAGTGGCAACTGCAGATGCACCTCGACCAGCAAAAAAGACCGAACGTGAAGCAGCCCGGGCACCTTGAACCTTATTACAGAGCATGGGAGGAGGCGACTAACAAGAATCTTTCAACCGCTTCCCTAGCATCCGACAAAACCTTCAAGGTCGAGGTCGATCAAAATGGGAGGGTCATATTGGGTGTTGTGTCGAGGGGAAATGTGCCAGCCCGAGGCGAAGAACGCCCTGTACGGCCGGGTGGGCAAGGGCCAGAAACTCGAAGAGGAGATGTTGAGCGCGGGCCGGAAAGACCGCCAAAGAATGAAGGCGAGAGACTGAGCCGCGAGTTTCGGGATACAGTCGGCGACCTCCGCAACGCCCCATCAGACCAGAAGCTCGTGGCGTTCTTCTCAGCGCTCGCCAAGTTCCTCGAACTCCTCGCTGCCTACATTGACGGTTCGTACAAGCAATCGCTCGATAAGGAGGGCAAGCCTGTTGAAGGGCCGAAGGTGAGCAAGGCGGAGGAGACGGTGCGCGAAGAGATCAAGAAAGGTAAGAAGCCCGATGAGATGAAGAAGGTGCGTGGGGAAAAGAAGAAAGCGAATGAGAAAAAGATTGTCGACATCAATAGCAAGTTACCGGAGGCTGATAAGGAGAAGGCTGATTTGGAAGCAGAGAAGGTCAAACCTGGGACGAAGTCAGAACGGAAAACCGAGATCGATAAGCTACTGGCAGATATCGTTGCGAAGCGCGCCGAGATGGCGAAGGACAGCGAGAGGCTCGTGGCGGAAAATAAACGGCTCGATGCTGAGATCAATGCGATCGATACAGTGAAGAAGGATATAGACGTGGCAATGAAAAACCTAAAATCACTAAAAGATGAAATGGATAAAAATTCGGACCTCAAAAAGCAGATCGGAGGCTTTTCGATCGATGAAGCCAATCTGCAGCTCAAGCTCGAGGAGCCGAAAGGGAAGCTACATGAACTCCTCGGTAAGGAGATCAATGCCACTGTCTCGCTCGCCGAGTTGACGCAAAAAGTCCGCGACGCGCTTGAAAAAGTGAAGGGTGCCCCGAAGGAGGAGAAGAAAGGGCTGACTGAAAGTGAAAAGTCCTTGCGCAACAAGCAGCTCGGCGAGGTCATTCTCAAGGGGAAAGCCGCAGTGCTAAAGGATGGAAAGCTGGAGGTTACGAGACAAGACAAAACTGTTCTCTTCTGGTTTGATGAC
>Ga0213870_1000528_pt1 | contig 17788 bp, 16 predicted proteins | sample WICALVC2017_Meta_FD_160119 | JGI IMG/M metagenome (GOLD analysis project Ga0213870, IMG submission 160119) | Freshwater microbial communities from subterranean cave lake in Wind Cave National Park, South Dakota, United States - WICALVC2017 | ecosystem: Environmental > Aquatic > Deep subsurface >... | reverse complement strand
CTCACCTCTTGTTCAAGAATACGAAGACGGTATTCTTTTAACTCCAGTTGTTTGGCCTTTTGATCCAGTTCCGTATTCCTTTGCTCAATCGCACGGAGCATTCCCACGGGCGTCTTCTCTGTTCCTTTTCCTTCCTTTTCCGTCTCTTCAGCACAAACAGGTAAAGGCAACAGAAAACCGATTAAAAAGATGATCAATAAAAACCGTTGGAATATACTAAACATGGCGCCTCAATCTCAATTGACCACCAATTTCATCCAGTAGGGTCTGTTCTTTCTTCATGATCTCCTTGAAATAGGCCTTTTCCCTTTTTTCCTCTATTGTTTCAACCGCCTTTCTTTCCTTTACGGCCATCTCAAGCTGTGCCCGCTTTTGCTCACAAACGGCTTCCTGCTGGTTCACAACCGTTGCCTGTGCAGCGACTTTACCTTGGAACATCTCAATAAACCGAAAATAGAGGGTGATCTCCTCAGAGGCTGCCCCCCCTGATTGCTTTAGGGTCAGGTCATCCAGCGTTGTCTGTAATTTATTGTCCAATAAACAGAGCTGCTCCTGTTCAGAAACAAGGTGATGCTTCGCATTCAGAAATGCACGCGAGGCATCTTCTTCATTGCGTTTTCGCTGAAAAAGGACCACGGCTAATTTGGATTGATATGGCATATTTAGAGTACCCCATCTCCGCGCGGCGCTACGAGTTGTCTTCTTTCAAACTCAATCCCGGGCGCTCTCGGAGGGATGATTGCCACGGCCCGGCCTGCATCTCTTACAGCATCTTCTAAAGAAACAGATTCCTTGATTCCCTGTTTCAAAAACGCTTGTAGACTCTCCCATTTCGCTATCGCTTCATCTACACGAACAGAGCTTCCTGCCTTATAAGCCCCAATATGAATGAGGTCTTCCGCCTTTTTATACGTCGCCAACAACTCCAAGAATCGTCGGGCATGTTCCATCTGCGCCTCCGTAACGATATCTACCATGACACGGCTAATACTGGCCAACACATCCACTGCTGGATACTGGTTGGCAATCGCAAGGTCTCTGGAGAGCACCACATGTCCATCCAGAATCGCACGCGCCGCATCGGGGATCGGATCGTTTAAATCATCCCCGTCCACTAAAACAGAATAAATCCCCGTTATTGAGCCAAGGCCTGCAGTTGTTCCCGCCCGTTCCAAAAATTTTGGCAATAACGCAAAAACAGACGGGGTATACCCTTTTGTGGTTGGGGGCTCCCCAACGGCCAATCCAATCTCTCTTTGCACATGCGCCAAACGGGTCAGCGAATCCATCATGAAGAGGACATGCAAATTGCGATCCCGAAAATATTCCGCAATCGCCATCGCAAGAAATGCCCCTCGACGACGCACAAGCGGAGGCTGATCGGAAGTCGCCACAATCACAACCGAACGCTTCAATCCCTCAGAGGTTAAATCGCGTTCAATAAATTCTTTCACTTCTCGGCCTCTTTCACCAATGAGCGCAATGACATTAACATCGGCAGTCGTATAACGGGCCATCATCCCCAGCAATACTGATTTGCCAACACCACTTCCCGCAAAAATCCCCATGCGCTGACCACGGCCAATGGTGAGTAATCCGTTAATCGACCGAATTCCAACATCCAATGGTTCCGTAATCCTCTGACGTTGCAAATGAGAAGGCGGCGTGGTATACAAGGGGTAAAATGCCGAAGTCTCAATAGGCCCAAGACCATCAATCGGCTCTCCCAATCCATTGAGCACCCTTCCGAGTAAAGACTGCGAGACGGGCACTTGTGCGGCCTTCGCCCCTTTGTTCACGACCGTGCTTCCGGACCCTACACCCGTTATTTCTCCGAGCGGCATCAAAAGAACCTTGTTATCTCGAAAACCAACAACTTCGGCCAAGAGCTTATTGTCTTTTGCCTCTATCTCACAAACATCGTTTACAACACAGTCTGGGACAAACCCTTCTAAGGCAATGCCCACAGCCTGACAAATACGACCACGCACCGGAAAAAGATTTGGCTCCTGTAGCTGATTGAGATAATGGGTGGTCGGGTATTTCATTATTTCTTTTCTTTCACAGGGATATTACCCTCTTCTGCATTTGGAAGAAGTCGCCGTTCTATAATCGCCAACTGGCTGTGCGGTCGTGCATCCACACTGCGCTCTTTGCTTTCCACAATAACGTCCCCCGGAAGCAAACTCATGTCCTGTTCAAATTTGATGCATTGCACCCCCCCTGCGAGGGGTGCGACTTCCATGGCCTGTAAGAGCGCCTGACTTTTTTTGGACAGCAACTCAAAATCGGCAGGATGTATTCTGATAATAGCCGTTTCGGCAGGGCCGAGGTTTTTTAATCCTTCTGTGACAAATCCTAAAATGACCTCCTGATTTTCCGAAATTTCTTTTTGGACAATCCGTTCTGCCACCGCCATAGAAATCGTCAGCACGTCTTTCTCTGCCGTGGTTGCAATCTTTTCTGTCAAATCTGTCAGACCCGATGCTAGGGGTAAAAGGAGTGAAACAACTTTATTATATTCGGAAAGCGCCGAATTATATTCGGAAAGCTCCGACTCCTTGATCGCTTTCCCTGCCACTTCTCCTTCTTCAAACCCACGGGCTGATCCTTCTAAAAGCCCTTTCTGATACCCTTCCTCAAACCCTTTGGCCGCACCCTTCTCGTAGATTGCTTGCCGTGCTTTCTCTTCTGCTAGCACTCTCGCCGCCTCTTCCTCCTTGGCCTTCATATCTTCTTTTGCCAGCGCCTCCGCCTCTGCAACCATGTCTTTCAAGGCAAACGCCTTGACATCCATGTTCGTACGAAGAGCGCCTTTGACCACTTTAGACGAGCGCATCACTTGCGGATTTCTTCCCTCCTATCGTAATTTTGCCTTCATCACCCATTTTCACGATCGCTTCAACAATGGCCTTTTGTGCCGCTTCCACATCGCTTAGCTTTACCCCACCGCGTCCCTCAATATCCTCTCGTAAGGCTTGGCCCGCCCGCTGTGACATATTCCCGAATATTTTATCCTTGACCGCCTGCGAAGCTGTTCGCATGGCAAGACCCAGCTTGTCTTTTGGAATCTCTTTCATCGCCGTTTGCATCGTTGCGTCATCAAACTTGGAGATATCTTCAAATACAAACATGAACTCCTTGATCGCTGCTGCCATTTCGGGACTGGCTTCTATGACCTTTTCCATCAGCGCTTTGGCAACAGCAGAATCAACTTCCTTCAAGAGTTCCGCGACAAATTTAACCCCGCCGACCACTTCAGGCTTCTCTGGAGGAGCAATCCCCATTTTATCCAGTTCCTCTACCAGTGTATCGCTCAATGTCTCGATTGTCTCCTCAATAACAGACAGCGGGAGCGCATCAAGAGAGGACATGCGAACGACAACCTCAACACGCGTATTGATCGGCAGATCAGTGAGAATGGCAACAGATTGTTCGGTTGTTAAATAGGTTAAGATAAGCGCAATGGTTTGAGGATGCTCCTTGGAGATTAAATCAGAAATCGCTTTTGGATTCATCCACTCAAGTGCTGCGATTTTGGGAGATCGGGTCGCACGTCTCTTCACGTTAGGATCAATGCCAAGGTTTTTTTTATAAATTGATGTTAAAAACTGCTTTTGTTCGTATGACCCGTCAGTCACACGAGCAATAAAATCGACCAAGACCGCTTCTCGGAGTTCTGGAGAGGGGGGAGAAACTTTAGGAATATTCACCCCCAATTTTCGGATATCATCTGGATCTAGATATTGTAATACACTCGACGCGACATCATCACCCATCGCATCAATGAGGATGGCCACCTTCATATAAGGGTTTATTCTCTCCTCCATCGCGATCACCCTTTTGTTTTAGGCAGCCCCTCTCATGAGCTTCTTGATCAATTCGGCAGCTGCTTTTGGATCGTCCTTCGCCAGTTGTAAAACCTGCTCTTGCGATGTAGGCCCTGGCGGCAGCTCCACTGGCTGCTGCGCCACTGGCTGCTCTTCCTCTACTAAATCTTCCACCTGAAGCGCACCGGCGCCTGGCCCTTCTGGTGCCAGTTCAAGCGGGGGCGGAACATAGAGCAGGCTTTTTATGATAGGACGAATAATAAGGAAGAAGAGCACAAGGGCTAGGATAAACCCAATGCCATAGCGAATAAGCGGCATCCAGTCAGACAGTAAGAACTTCGATCCCTCTTCCTCTAGCGGTTCCGGCTCAAATGAGATATTCACGACCGACAGTTGGTCGTCCCGGTCTGATGAGAACCCCATCGCATTTTTGACAACGGTCTCGATCTTTCCCATCTCCACTGCAGTACGCGGGATATATTTTCGAGAGGTCTTTCCTGCCGAGTCGGTTGTCATTTGATAAGTCCCATCCACAAGCACGGCGACAGAAAGTTGTTTAATGGATCCGAGCGGTTCTATCGTTCGGGTGGTGGTCTTGTTAATCTCGTAATTGGTAATGCCATTCTTCTTTGTTGAATCGGTTGAAGTCGTTGATCGCGGCGCTTCCGTTTGTGCCCCTGCGGGTATGTTGGACCCAACACCGGGGGATGGCTCCGTGCTTTCAGACTTGCTGGTTGTCTTGTCTTCTCCGATCTGTTCGCTGCGGGGCACCTGTACGTCTGGATCAAACTTCTCTTCGACATGCTCCACCTGTGCAAAATTTAATACAGATGAGACCCGCACCGTTGCCTTTTCAGGCCCCACCACACGTTCCAACATCGTTTGAATCTTTCGTTCCATATCCTTTTCTAAAATCTGTTCGTATTCCATTTGAGAACTGGACGCAACCATCTTCGGATCGGTTTCCGCAGGTTTGGAAAGGAGTCGGCCATTCCCATCCACAATCGTTACCTCTTTGGGGTCTAACCCTTCGATACTGGACGCCACCAAGTGGGTAATCCCCTGCAGTTGAATATCCGAAAGCCGTTTGCCTGCACGGAGGGCCACCACCACGGAGGCGCGCGCCTTCTGCTGCTGCTCTGAGAAAAGGGTTTTTTCTGGCACCACAATATGAACCCGTGCACGAATGACTTCGGAAAATTGCGCGATCGTTCGGGCCAGCTCCCCCTGTAAGGCGCGTTTGTAATTTAATTTCTGCACAAATTCTGTCACGCCCACAGAGGTCTTATCAAAAAGTTCATATCCAACACCTCCCGCCGAGGGAAGCCCTTCACTGGCCAACTGAAGCCTTAACTCATGCACCTTTTCGGCAGGAATTAAAATCGCTGATTTGTCTTCTGTAAACTGGTAGGGAACACCATCCTCCTTGAGTTTTTTCTCAATGGCTTGAATATCTTCCGTTGCCAGATTAGAATAAAGAAGCTCAAATTTTGGTGCCTGTACCCAAAAGAACGTAACCGCAATAATCGCCAGTGTACCCGCCAATGTCCCCAACACGGCAATCTTCTTACCCATGCTCAAGGCGCTTAGATTGTTAATAATCGCTGTAATAAATTCCGGCATGACTGGCGCTCCATCCCTGCAAGGGTTTGATAAATCAAACCCCTACTTTTTTCCCACCCGCCCAACGAGGCGGGTAATACCGCCGGGGGTCGTTACCCCCTAGACCTGCATTCTGGATATTTCTTCGTATGCAGATATGAGTTTATTTCTGACTTGCATCATCAGTTGAAAAGTCACCTCCGCTTTTTGAACGGCAATCATCGTTTGATGGATGTCTGTGTTTTTTCCCGTTGTGAGGTCAACGATAGATTGATCCGCCTGCATTTGCACATCGTTTACCTTTAAAATTGATTCCTTCAAGGTTTGTGCAAATGTTTTATCTCCTTTGTCAATATTCAGCGTAAAGGGATAACTCTCTTTGGGGACCGCCGATTGCGGCCCGACTGTTTCAATAGCCATTTTATTTTCCTCCTTCTTTTCAGCGGCCCAACGAGGCCGCTATTCCCGCTTGAGACCGATGCCTCATCTCCCAATTTCCAATGCTTTCAGTGCCATGCTTTTAGATGCGTCTAGTGCAGTGACATTGGCATCATACGAACGGAGTGCGGAAAGCATATTAACCATTTCCGAAACACCATTCACATTGGGATACAACACATAGCCATCCACATCCGCATCTGGATGTTGTGGTTCAAAAACCTTTCTAAGAGGCGTATTATCCATCACGATTTTCGATATCTTGACCCCCTGATAAATTTCCGCAAAATCGGTCGGTTCTTCTAATGCGGCCGCTACTGGTGTTGTCGCAAAGATGACATCTTTTCGTCGATAAGGCCCCCCTTCCGCTGTACGAGTAGACTCCACATTGGCTAGATTACTCGAAATCACTTCTAGCCGTCTCTTTTGGGCATTTAACCCTGAAGCTGAAATCGCAAATGCCTTTTCAATATCCATGACAACCTCCTTATCGTTATGTAGGGGCGGGTTTAAAACCCGCCCCTACATATTACTATCTTCCCTCTCTAATGGCGCCTTTTAGTTCTGTAAATCTTCCTGCAATCATTTGGGAAGAAGCCGTATACATCAATTGGTTCTCCGCCATTTGTGCCATCTCTCGTTCCGGATTGACATTGTTCTGATCCAAACGGGTGGTCTTGTCTTGGGACTCTACTACGTATGACTCGGCCGTTTGTGGATGCCCATTCACTGGAATATGGCGTTCATCGGTTCGACCCAACTTGACCGTAAGCGAAAAATGCATTTTATTTGTTGTCGACATTGGGACATCTACTGGAGGCGGAATAAAATCCCGAATCGCCTGCTTAAAATTCATCTCCTTTGCCTTATAGAAAGGGGTATCCTGATTGGCAATGTTGGAAGTCGTAGACTGATGTTTCGCAGTACGAAGGTCCAGTGCCCTATGTAAAAGATTGGTTGTTTTGTCAAATAGGTTAATGAACATTACACCCCTCCTTGTTGAGCAACAGGGAAAATTTTGCCTATTGCGGTTGTCACACCGGCCTCTTCCTCATCGTCCCCTGCTATATCTCCTCGATACTCTTTTAATTTATTTCGAAGGGTTCGGATACTAATGCCCAAACTCTTTGCCGCATGGGTTCGATTTTCATTCAACTTCTCTAATGTCCCTAGAATAAGATTGCGTTCAGCCTCCCACAAAGTAATCGCTCCAAAACCATGATTGGTCGCCCCCTGCGGCGGCGAAACAGGCTGTGCAGGCGATGTTGCCACCATTGTCACCGTTGCCTCCAAGTGCTCTGGAAGGATCACGCCACCTTGTGCAAGGAGCGTTGCCCTTTCCATGATATTTTCCATCTCTCTCACGTTACCACGCCATCCACGCAACATTAAGAGAGAAAGGGCATCATGAGATATCTCTTGCGACGTGCTGTTATTTCGATCTGCTACTTTTTTTACAAAATATTCCGCAAGCATCGGGATATCGGCCATGCGATCTCGGAGTGGGGGAATATGAAGGGGAAAGACATTCAAACGATAATATAAATCTTCCCGAAAACGGCCCGCCTCCACCTCCTTTAAAATGGGGCGATTCGTCGTTGCAATCACCCGGATGTCAAGTGGAATTGGCTCTCTCCCACCAACACTATCCACTTCTTTTTCCTGTAAGACCCGCAGTAATTTCGCCTGTAGGGAAATATGCATTTCGCTGACCTCATCTAGCAGAATAGTCCCTGTGTTGGCCAGCTCGAATTTACCCGGCTTTCTCGTAATCGCCCCTGTAAATGCCCCCTTTTCATATCCAAAGAGTTCCGATTCTAGGAGATTTTCCGGTACCGCAGCGCAATTGATCGCTATAAAAGGGCGATGGGCACGGGGAGAATGTTCGTGAACAAATCGAGCCAAAAGCTCTTTTCCCGTCCCGCTTTCTCCCTCAATAAAGATCGTTGCATCCGAGCTTGCAACCACCTCCGCCATTTTCAGCAGTTTGAGCATCCCTAAATCTTTTGTCAAAATAACACGCGGGTTTGATCTCATAGAGAAGGAGGAACGCTTTTCACTATCTGCCGAAGTAGCGGGAGAAGCACCAACAGAAGAACTTTTTTTAATCACCTCCAAAAGCCGCTCTTGCGAGAACGGCTTTACCAAATAATCAAGGACACCGAGCTTCATCGCAGAGACAGCCGTGTCAATTGTTCCATGTGCCGACATAATAATGACGGGTATTTTTGGGTTTCTCTTACTAACAGTATGGAAAAGATCAATCCCGCTCATCCCAGACATTTGCATATCCGTCAGAATCGCAGCAACCGGTTTTTCGTTAAGGCGTGCTAAAGCATCTTCCCCTGATGACGCCATTTGCGTCATATATCCAAGCGATTTGAGCGATTCCGTCAATGCCACACGCATTGCGGGATCGTCATCTACAACTAAAATCGGTTTCGCACAGGCATTCATTCAATGATCCTTTCACGTAGGGGGTTTGATTAATCGCCCCCCCACGGCAGGGTTACCGTAAACACGGTTCCCTTACCGATCGTACTTTTTACCTCAATCGTTCCACCATGTGCAACGACGGCACTATAAACTATTGCAAGACCTAGGCCAGTCCCTTTCTTTTTGGTTGTAAAGAAGGGATCAAATATTTTAGAAAGCTGATCTTCGGGTATTCCACAACCGGTATCAGAGACTAAAATGTGTACCTGCTGTGGGTCCGAAACGGCATGAATCGTAAGACGACCCGCAGGGGGGGTTATACCCCCCCCATTTTTCATGGCATCAATTGCGTTTAATATCAGGTTTACAAAAATCTGTCTGAGCAGGTCTTCATCGCAGAAAATAGGTGTTGTGAGGGGATCAAGCGATAAGACCAAGTCGATCTCCTTTTGTTGAAGGAGGTGCGCAGCAAAAAGAGACGCCTCTTCGATCACCCTTTTTAGGTCGGTCTTTTGAAAATGGGGATTGGGTTTTCCCGTAAAAAAGAGCATGTTGGTCAGCGCGTAATCCATTGCGGAGACGGCAGTCTGAATATGTTCCGCCCATGATTTTTTCTCAAGATCTGCAGCCAACTTATTTTTCAAAAGAGACGCAAATAGCTCAATACTTCCCAACGGATTCCGAAGTTCGTGGGCGATTCGGGCAGACATCTCTCCCACAGCGGCTAAACGCTTATTGCGTTCCGCCTGTTCACGCAGTTTTTCCTGCTCCATCGTGCTTTCCTGTAAAGCCGTGTTTTTAATCTCCAGCTCGCTTTTAAGCTGACGGACTTGCCCCTCCAAAAGACGGTAGCTTTTTTCTAACTCCGTCGAGGTGGTCGTAAAGCAACGCAGGGCCTCTTCCAGCAGTTGTACTTTCTCTTTTTCCATAGTATCTTTATATGCTCGTAGGGGCACCCCCTTAATCGCCCAAACAGGGCAGGCACAGTGCTTGCTCCTACGCAGGATTCTTTTTTTCGGCGACTATTTGTCGAATGAGCGGGTTTTTTGTTTTCTTTGCGATATTCTCAAGGTATTTTTTCCCTTCCTTATCTTGTCCCAACAATTCATAGCTCCTTGCGATGCGCAACTTAGCCCACTCCAGCTCCTTTTCCCCCACATTGCCCCTCGCAGGGGTTATACTTCTTTCTAGAATGGATCGATAGGACGAAATCGCCTTATTATATTCAGCCAACTGAAAATAGGTATCCGCAAGCCTCATAGAAGGAATATCTAACCCCCCTTTTTCTGCCTTTCTTTCCGCAATCCATTTCGAATACACCTTTATTTCATTGTCAAAATCGTTTTGGTATCGATACGCCTCTGAAAGTTTGAGATAAATATCGGGCCGATCTGTGTGTTTCGGAAAATGGGATAACCATCGTTCATAAGCCAAAATGGCCTTGGTCACATCTCCCCGCTTAAAATGGAGATTGCCGAGATCGGCAAACGCCTTTTCTTTATCTGAGGAGATGCGTTGATATTGTTCCAGTGCTTGTTGTGCATTGCCGTAATCTCCAAGCGATACGGAGGCCTTTCCGCTTTGATAAATGGCCTCTTTCCAAAACGGATAGATGAAGTTTTCGGAGACGGGCTTTAGTAGCGCAACCCCTTTGGAGAGAAGGCCTGTCCTGATATGGCTCATGGCAATGGTATATCCAATCTCGCTATTGAGCATCTGTTTTGTAAAGGCAGCTGGATAGGCGTAATAGAGGGTCACGATTTTCTCTGGATCGCGTATTTCACCCAATTCTTTGACAATCGTTTCATGAAGCGTGTCTTCCACTTCCTTAAGATAGGGCGAAAAGAGCGGTAGATTGACCAGCAACGTGGTTTCAATCTCCACAACCGCCTCAATCTCTTTATACTTTTTGAGTTGGTAAATCGCTTCTAAAAGAATCCCCTGTGCTGTCGTGGAAGGAGGGACGTTATTTAAAAAATCCATCGCGTTGGCCTTTATCCCTTCACGAAGACCCAATCGCAACTTGGACGGCGCATAAAAGGCTTCTTCCACCAACGGTCTGTCACACTGAAGAGACCTCTTCACCTTTGCGTTCGCAACTTTGGGAGGAATCGTTTTTAAACAATTTTTGATCGCTTCCATTGATAATAGTATCTTACCTAAATTGGATACTGGATCCTTGGCAGAAGCGCGAATCGACTCAACAGCAAGACGCTGTAAGGTGTCATCAATAGAGGGGATTTTTGGGTTAATTAAAACAGTCTTTCCCTTGCGGGGGACAGTTTTGCCATCATTATTGAAAACGACTTTTATTCGTGCTAACGCAACGGATGTGAGAGGGTGCCTTGGATAAATATTATAAAAATAAAGAAAAGCTAATTTCGTATCTTGAAAATGGCCTGCACGATAGGCGGCCTCCCCCAATTGAAAAAGGGCCAGAGGGTCTGAATATCTATAGGATGGCATGGCCAATGCCGCCTTTTTATAGCCTTGATAGGCATCTTCAAATTGTCCCATCTGATAAAAGACATCGGCCTGCCCAAATAGAACGCTAGCGGCGTCCTCGGGGGACAGTGGCGGTTCCGCATGTAATAGCGCCTCGTATCGCACTTTGGCTTCCGGCCATCTTCCCCATGCCTGATACACCTTGGCAATCCCAATTTTAGCCTTTAGCGTGAACGGATCATCAAAACCCCGATCCACAATACGCTTAAAATTCCCAATCGCCTCGTGATAAAAACGTGCACGGGTATAAGTCTCTGCCATCCTGAATTGTCCGAATGTAACGAAATTGGACCTTGGATATTCTAGTACCGCTTTCTGAAAAGCGGCCAATGCAGAAGGCACTGCTTCTTTGTCCCCACTTTCGGCTTGCTTTAAATAAAACTCACCTAGGAAGTAAGAGGCCGCTTCAGCCCCCCCCCTCCTTCCTTGATTAAGCGTTTTGTTTCTGAAATAGCGTCCGGTAGATTACCGGCGCGATATGCCTTCAGGGCGTCCCCCAATGTGGCCGCAGCACCCCCAGTCAAAAAAGGAGAAAAGTCCTGCTCCACCGAAGGAGATCGCTCTTTTTTGGGTTGAGGCTTTTCTAACTTTTTGTCTGCCGGCAAGATCACATGCCGTGTAGGGGGTTCCGAAGGTTTCGTTTTGGCCTGCTTCGCAGGGACAGGGTGTAACCCCGCCTTTGTCACTGCAGGCTGACGATGCTTTTTTACGGGAACAGCAGAAAACGCAGTCACATAATAACAAAAGGCAATGATCGTGATAACCGAAACCTTTAAAATACCGCTCATTTTGTCCCCTTTTATCTCCAGAACAATCCTTCCCACCCATATATTTAAGCAAAAACAATGCCGTATTAATTACTGTACGGGTTTGATTCATCAAACCCCTACCTTCAATGTTTATCTTTTTTCTTCAAGGCAGTTTTTACGGCATGCTCCTTCTTGTCGTTTTCCGCCTCTTGCAACAATCTCTTTTCCTGTTGCAGACCTGCATCCCCCTCCCGTGCCGTCTTTTTGATAATAGGTGTTTTTGCCTCTTTTGCAACCTCATGAAAGACTTTTCCTGCATGCTCTTTTTTTCCAAGGACAAGGTATGAAGCACCCACACGGAGTTTCGCCCAATCAATATCCTTCTTGTCTTTTTCTACCTTCAGGGCCTTCTCATAAGTTTCGATGGCCTTTGGATACAGTTTTTTCTCGTAATAAGCATCTGCAAGCCCGATGTAAGGACGTTCGGACTCCGCTTCTGTCTCTTTAATCCATTGCAAATAAAGATTGATTTCATTGTCCAGATCTTTTTTGAGTCGATAAGCACTGGCAAGTTTGGGATAAACCAATTTTCGGTTTGTATGTTTTGGGTAACCATGCAGCCATTTTTTATAAGCATTGATCGCTAAATCGGTTTTTCCCTGCACATCATAGACGCCTCCCAATGGAAATAATACGTCGGTTCTCTTCGGGTATCGGGTTAAAAATCCCTCCAGCATATTTTGGGCCTCCGCATATCGCCCCATTTGGGCTAATATGGTTCCCATATTATAAAATGCCTCTTCCGACTTTGGATTTTTAACGTTGGCTGCGATCGGCCTGAAATATTCAATGGCGTCGGATAAAAGTCCCAAGTCCATATGGCTTTTGGCAAGCTTAAACCCAATTTCGCTGCTCATATGGGCAGGGGAAAACGCCTTACGAAAACGGTGATACAGGGTAACAACCTCCTGCGGATTTTCCAGCAACCCAAAATGCTCTAAAACGGTTTGGTGAAGATACGATTTTACAAAGGGAAGATAGGGGGAAAGTACGGGGAGAATCGGCATCATCTCCTCATAAAGGCGCTCCGCCGTATCAAAAGAGATATGTCGCCTCATTTGCACAAGGCCATCAAGAATAGCCGCCTGTGTGGTGGTGTTAAATGGTCTGTCCAAAAAAGCTGATTTTGATTCCGCTTCGATATGTTTTATACTCTGGCGAATTGTTTCAGATTGACAAGGGTTTGGACAATCAAGAGAGGCCAAACGGCCCGTTGCGGCGATTACCTTGGCCACCTTCTCTGTCGGACGATTCGCTTGCATAAAGTAGATCCGATCCGCCAATTCCTGTGCCGAACCGACAGCACCCTCCGCCCTCAGAATATTTGAGGTAAACGCGAGTGCCATAGGGGCAACAGGATCGTCAGGAAATTGACCATAAACTTTCTTAAAAATAGCTTTGGCTTCGTCTTTATGATCAGATCGGTACGCCGACTCCCCATAGTGGAAATAGCTTTCGGGATGTTGATTTTTTGCGGTGGCACCCGGAATGAGCATGTCGGAAAACTGATACCGTTCATAGGCCTCGGAAAATCGCCCCAACTCAAACAAGGTATTCGCATAGAGAAATCCCCCCCTTTGCTGATTGTAAAGAGAAGGCTGAAACGTTGCCAACAGCAGGTACCCGCTTGCCACCTTCTCAAAGCGTCTCAGCCCTTCCAAAGATCGCATAAGACCTACCTGTGCTGAAGCCGCATAAGCTGTTTGGGGATGCCGCACAACCACCCGTGTAAAACTCCCAGAAGCCTCCGCGTATTGTTTCTTGCCCAGATAAAGATTCCCCCTTTTCAGAAGGGCCAGATCCGCATTTTCCGTGTTTGAATATTGGCGCGTCACATCCTCAAGAGCATCCAGTGCCGCTATGAGTTCCGGCCCCTCTCCTGATCCCGCCCCTTCCCACCGCCGCAAATAGAAATCCCCTAAGAGCGCGGTCGCCGTTTCAGCAAACGCTCTCTTATTCAAAAGTTTTCTCGCCTCCGATATGGCGCGATCGACATTGCCCTTACGATACGCGTCTAAAGCCGGTTGAAACGATTTGGCAAGTGCTGTTGGAACCATAGAAAAAAGATCCCCCTCCCCTTTTATAGACGGTGTTTCTGAATAAACGGGTGCTGCAACGGGGAAAAAACCGTAAATCAAGAGGACAGCCACAATGCCTGCCCCTGCTGTTCGTTTTCGGACTGGGGTAGTACCCCTGCGAATTGAGATCATTCCGTCACCGTCTCTTCGGATGCTAATTTATTTTCTGCTATTCCTCTTCTCTTTAACTTCTCAACCAATGTCGTTCGGTTTAGCCCTAAAAGCGCGGCGGCACGGCTCTTAACCCCATCGGCCTTATTCATTGCCTGCAGAATTATCCTATTTTCAAAATTTTCAACGAGTTCTATCAGTGAAATTCCCTCGTCGGGCATTTCAAGATCGGTTTCCATCGGAGTAGGGACGCATTGCAATGGGTCTTTACTTTCTGTTTGAGCATCATGGAAGGGAGCAATCAGTCCTCTATTTCCTGATTCCGTTATCTTTTCTGGCAGGTCTTTCGGGGTTATTGACCCTTCACCGTCTTTTAGGACAACGACCCGTTCTACGATATTTTCCAATTCACGGATATTTCCGGGCCAGGGGTATCTCATTAAAAAGTGCATTGCTTCATTTTCCACCCCAAAAATCGCCCTTTGTTTTGTTCTATTAAATTTTTCAAGAAAATAGGTAACCAAGAGTGGAATATCCTCTTGTCTGTCTCGTAGAGAAGGTAAGGTCAGTGGGATCACGTTCAGGCGATAGAAAAGGTCTGTGCGAAACCGTTTTTCCAAAACAGCCTGTTCCAAATTGATGTTCGTCGCGGCAAGAATACGGACATCCACTTGAATCGATTTGGTTCCGCCGATCCGTTCAAACTCCCGTTCCTGAATAGCGCGTAACAACTTAACTTGCAGTGGATAAGGCATTTCACCAATTTCATCGAAAAAGAGGGTTCCCCCATTTGCCAATTCAAATCGTCCTGGTCTTGTGTTAATCGCTCCAGTAAAGGCGCCTTTTTCATGACCAAACAATTCGCTTTCCAGAAGGGCCTCTGGAATGGCGCCACAATTGATTGGAATAAATGGTTTATCTGCTCGAAGAGATTGGAAATGAATCCTTTTAGCAACAACCTCCTTCCCCGTCCCGCTTTCCCCGCAGATTAAGACGGTGCTATCGCTGTCGGCAACCTTATCAATCAGGTCAAAAACTTTCTTAATGCCGGAAGATTGGCCAATAATATCAATCCGCGGGGGACCTTCCCCTTTATTTTTCGTTGAAGTCGCGTCCATACTGTTCCCCAATATTGTAGGTTGTCGAGCCTATTCTACCAGATTCATTGGGGGTGTCAACTATCCGATATTAAAGTGGACCCTATTGTCAAGACAGTTTTGCATTAAGTGTAAGCTATACACAGCACTTCATTCGTAGCGGAACGGCGCTGCCCCGATTTTACTTTTGATTCTGCTTGGGAATAATCTTGACAACAGCTAAAAAATAATGATATTGATAATGATAATCAAAATTGATATTGGAGTTATACTTATCATGGAAGCGGTGAATACGGAAGTCGGGCATCTTAAAAGTCAATTGGCACAAAAACATCTGAAGCTGACAAAACAGCGCGAGATTATTCTGGATGCCTTTCTCAAAAATGACCATATTACGGCAGAAGGGTTATACCAGCAGATTTCTCAAACCAATATCCACTTGGGTCTCGCCACGATTTACCGGACATTAAACCTGCTTTGTGAGATTGGCATTGGGCAGGAAAGACATTTTGGCGATAATAAAGTCACGTTTGACAATGTCCTCCATAAGAAACACCATGACCATCTTATCTGCCAGAAATGCGGAAAGATTGTTGAGTTTGAATGTCCTGATATAGAGAAATTACAAGAAGAGATGGCGGACAAGTACGGCTTTATCCTTCAAAACCATAAGCTGGAACTTTATGGCTGTTGTAAGGATACCGAAAATTGCGAAAAAGCGAAGAAAATGATGAATCCCATCCCCACCTTGCCTCCCCTTGAAGGGGAGGTATAACCTGAAAGGAGTTTGTATGCGTTTTATTGTGGCTCTATTGATATTTTTTTTGACAGCCTCACCGGCCTTTTCAGAAGAAATCACCATTTATTCGGCCCGAATGGAACAACTCATTACGCCTGTTTTTGATGCCTATACAAAATCGTCCGGCGTAAAGATTAAATTTATTACAGACAAAGAAGGCCCCCTCCTGCAACGCCTGATCGCAGAAGGGGCAGACTCCCCTGCAGACATATTCATGGCCGTAGACGCAGGCATGCTCTGGAAGGCGGGAGATATAGGTGTCTTAAAGCCTGCGCCCTCTCCCACTTTAAAGGCCAATATTCCTTCCCATCTGCGCGACCCAAAAGACCGCTGGTTTGGCCTCTCCGTGAGGGCGCGAACCATCGTCTATAATACCAAAAAGCTGAACCCGTCAGAACTTTCAACGTATGAAGCGCTCGGTGATGCACAATTTCAAAAACGGCTTTGTCTTCGGACATCTAAAAAAGTTTATAACCAGTCCCTTGTTGCCATGATGATTGCTGATCTGGGAATAGAACAGACAGAGAAGGTTGTTTCGTCGTGGGTGAAAAATCTGGCCGTTCCTGTTTTTTCCGACGATGTGCAAGTGATGAAGGCTGTTGCACAAGGAATCTGCGATGTGGGGATCGTCAATACTTATTACTACGGCCTATTGATGGCAAAGCGCCCCGACCATCCTCTCGCCCTCTTTTGGCCGAATAAGGAAGACCGGGGCGTGCATGTGAATATCTCTGGAGCGGGTATCGCCCTACACGCAAAACACGAGAAAGCAGCGATCGCGTTCTTGGAATGGCTCTCGTCAGAAAAGGCACAAAATCTTTTTGCAGAAGTTAATTTCGAATACCCCGTCAATCCAAATGTAAAACCTTATGCAAAAGTGGCAAAATGGGGAACATTTAAACACGATACAATTAACGTGGAGAACGCCGGAAAGCTTCAGATTGACGCAGTGAAGTTAATGGATCGGGCGGGATATAAATAATGCCACTTTCTATTGGAAGGGCGGGTTTCAAACCCGCCCCTACACAATCTTTTTTTCTTGGTGGCGCATTCTTGGGAAAGGCGATATCTTTTCTGATTGCGTGTTTAGTCTCTGCGCCGATTGTGGTGATTCTTGCCTCGTGGCGAACCCCAATGGATGATGCTTTTTTGCATCTGCTTACTACGGAATTAGAAGGCGTATTGGTGAATACCTTCTACCTGATGAGCGGCGTTGCCGTCGGGACAACCCTTTTAGGTGTGAGTTTGGCTTGGCTCACCGCCGCTCTGGAGTTTCCGGGCCGATCACTCTTTAATTGGGCACTGGTTTTGCCGCTTGCGATTCCAACGTATGTTCTGGCTTTTGTCAATATCGCCCTCTTTGACGTGACAGGCCCCATTGCTATCCCGGGTATTCGCGGAACTTTTGGTATTATTTTTGTGATGACGATGGCGCTTTACCCTTATGTTTATTTGCTCGCGCGAAATGGGTTTCTCACAGCTTCCGCACGTGCGACTGAAGTGGCGCAATCGCTGGGACATACGCCACTGCACGCTTTTTTTAAGGTTGCACTTCCGATGGCGCAACCGATGATTTTAAGCGGTCTACTACTGGCCTTAATGGAAACCCTGTCTGATTTTGGCGCGGTTTCTATTTTTAACTACGACACATTGACAACGACCCTTTATAAGGCATGGTTTTCGATGTTCTCTCTCAACGCGGCCGCAAAATTCTCTTCACTCTTGGTCGTTCTTGTTTTCATGGCTTTATGGTTCGAGCAAAAAGTACGGCAGGGCAAACGATACATTCCGGTGGAAAAACAGCCATCTCCTGTAGCGCGAGTTCCGTTAACAGGCACACCCCGTTTTTTGGCATCGGCCTATTGCTTCATTGTACTTTTTTTGGCCTTTATCGTTCCTGTTCTCTATCTTTCGATAAGTGCTTATGCGGATTTGAGTCAAGATTTGGACAGCCGCTATTTTGGATTGCTAGGTCGTTCACTGGGACTTTCCACAATGGCGGCGCTATTGGTTGTCGCGTCGGCATTGGTGATTGCTTACACCAGCCGATATTCTAAAACGGTGGCAACGGCCACTTCGGGAA
>Ga0213870_1000527_pt1 | contig 17803 bp, 15 predicted proteins | sample WICALVC2017_Meta_FD_160119 | JGI IMG/M metagenome (GOLD analysis project Ga0213870, IMG submission 160119) | Freshwater microbial communities from subterranean cave lake in Wind Cave National Park, South Dakota, United States - WICALVC2017 | ecosystem: Environmental > Aquatic > Deep subsurface >... | reverse complement strand
GTAAAGATCAGTGCGCCTACAATAACAAGGAAAATTCCGCCTCCTATGTTAATCCATTGCAACCACCTACCTTTAAAATAATTTAAAAAAAAGCCAGTTCCCAATGCAGTTAAAAAAAATGGGACTGCCAAGCCTAGCGAATAGACAGATAAAAGTGACACACCCGTTATTACTGATCCAGACAGGCTGGCATAGAGAAGAATTGTTCCTAGTATAGGCCCGACACAAGGCGTCCATCCGGCACCGAACGCCATCCCAATTAAAAATGATCCAATGGCACCTGCAGGTCTTTCTGCAAAATGAAATCGCGCCTCTTTCATTAAAAAATTTAGTTTGATAAGACCCGTCATATAAAGACCGAAAAAGACAATCAGCCCGCCTCCAATTTTTCGAGAGATGGCCATGTTCGATAAGAAGAGCTTACCCAAAAATGTGGCGGACGCGCCCAGCAGAATGAAAATTGTTGAAAAACCGAAGATGAAGAGTAAGGCATGTTTCATCACAAGATTTCTGGACTTATTGCTATCTGCCCGAAGTTCTGGCCCAGAAAGTCCGGTCAGATAAGAAAGATAGGACGGGATCAGAGGAAGTATGCACGGGGAGACAAATGATAAAAGCCCTGCGGAAAAAGCCAGTGTGTATGAGATTATTTCCATTATTTTGCCTGAATGAGTTTGCCTATTAAAAGACGTGTGTCAGGATCGCTCCAGTCCGTAGCCCCCAAGATGCGCTCCCTAATAATTCCCTTCCGGTCTATTAAAATAGATGTCGGTAGAACGCGCGCCTCATAAACTTGATTTACAGTGAATTGATTGTCTAATAGCACCGGAAAGGTAAAACCGTATCGTTGCACAAAGTCACGCACCCTATTGTCTGTGACTGTATCAACGGAGACTGCGAGGATTTCAAAATCATCCCGTTTATAATTTCTATACAGGTCTTCCATGGAAGGCATTTCCGCTTTGCATGGGCCGCACCAAGTCGCCCAGAAATTGATGAGGACAACCTTGCCACGAAGTGATGAAAGGGATAACTGCCCGCCGCTTAGGTTTTTCAACTTAAACTCAGGAGCCGTGTATCCAACATCAACGCCACTCTGATTGGCGCAGGCGGTCATCAGCAATAAAAAGAATACGAAAATGAGGGTCTTCAATTTATGACGACTTTATTTTTCCAGAGCGCAATGCTTCTAATGCCTTTTTCACCATCTCGGCCTCTTGCGATCCGGGTGTTAGCGCGCGAAAGGCCTCTGTCCATGCCTCATCTGCTTCCGTAAGTCGCCCTATTTGTACCAGAGCCACACCGCGCCCCCAGTTAATAGAGGGGTCTTGCGGCGAACTAATCATCGCTTTATCAAAGTGTCCCAGTGCCTGTTCGGCAATCCCCTTATCTCCGGGCGCATGGGTGCGAAGCAATATCTCCCCAAGAGAGGCATGTGCAGTGGGATTGCGTTCATCTATTTCCAATACCTTTTCCCATGTTTTTTTGGCATCCTCAAATCGATCCAAAACCATATAAGACCGACCCAACATCATCTGCCCATCGAGATCATTTGGATTTGCCTTCAGCCTCTCTTCTAATCGGGCCACCATCTTAACAGGATCGGGCATGCCCGTAGGTCCTGCTTCGGCACCTTCCACACCTCCTTCAGGAGATGATGATGCCATCTGATTCTTGCTAATCTTTCCGTGAACAAGAGTAGATATTCCAAACGCGCCGGCGACAATCCAAATCCCCATTCCCAACATAACGCCCCACGGCCTATTTGTAGGGGTGGCCATATTTTCGGTCATCTCAATTTTTCGCGATGACGCCAATTGATCTAATAGAGTTAAAAGTCGATGCTCCTGTGTTGCCTTAATACGATTGTAATCATCCGATGACAGTTTCCCCTGTGCGAAATCAATCTCTAATTCTGACATCGTTCTTAACAAGGCATTTTTTTCAATTGACAAGCTGACTTGCTGTTCGTCCAAAATGGCTTCCTCGCCCATTAAAATAGGCCGTTTTGCAAAACGCGCTAATGGATAGAGCAATACGATGAGGATCACTGCCAAGATGATCCCTGACAAAATGGACAACATTATTTTTCTCCTGCGTTATAAGACTTAAGTGCTTCCGCAATGCGATCACGTCCTGCGTCATCAATAGGGGCGATCTCCGAAGGTTGTATTGGCGTTGCTTGTGCAATCCATGTAGAAATTTTACGATAGATTAGAAAGGCGGCAACACCTAGAAGAATAAATGGCCCAAACCAAATAACTTGGTTGATCCCTCTGACACGCGGTTTTAGCACAATAAAATCGCCATAGCGGCTGATGAAATAGGCGCGAATTTCGTCTCCCGATTCCCCTGCGATGACCCGCTCCCGAACAATATTGCGCATTTGCAATGCCAGCTCCGCGTTGGATTCCCAAACCGATTCCGACTGACAGACCGCGCAACGCAGTGTCTTGGAAATGGCACGCACCTTGACTTGTATTTCATCTTCCGAAAGTGGCGTAGCAGAAAATAGCAATGAGAAATTGAACGAAATGGAAAGAAGAATCAAAGCAATCAAAAAAAACCGTTTACCCATTTTCACCTTTTAATGGCTCCCCTTTCAGTAACGGATCAATAACCTTCTCCACCAAATTCGTGTAGGTTTCTCCAATAATCGGCCCAATCGATTTGTGGCGAATCATCCCTTCCTTGTCAATAACAAATGTCTCCGGCACGCCATAGATGCCGTAATCAATTGAGACCTTGCCCGCAAAATCACGCACATGCTGAAAATTATTTCCATGCTTTTCAAGGTATTCTTTCGCTAGATTCTCTTTGTCTTGATAGTTGACCCCAATCATTACAAATCGAGGGTCCTTCTCGTACCGTTGATTAATCTCTAATAGCGATGAATGTTCTAATGCGCATTCCCTACACCATGAAGCCCAAAAATTAAGCACGACCACTTTGCCTTTATAGTCCGAAAGGCGCATCTCTTTTCCTTCATAAAGCTCTGGCGCGATAATCTCCGGTGCGGGTGTATTCACAATGACTGGCGGAATGTAAGAAGGATTCCCGTATAGGCCATGATAAAAAACAACAACGAGGGCTATAATTGCGAGGGGGAGAACAAGTTGCCATGTTTTGATGGAAGATGTTGTACTCATAATGGAGTTACTTACAAGCCTAATACTTTTCCAATCGCTTCTTTAATTTCATCAAGAGTAGAATCGCCAATGTATCCCAATTTCTTAAAGATTAGTTCTTGTGAAAGAGAACGGATTTGAAAACAATCGGCTGGATTTCTCGAATGATATCTATTGTGTGCATATTCTAAAATTTTAAATAGTGATACTTGTTACGTTTCTCAATCTAGGAGGATTGTACCATATTTTGGTTCTTCGTGTTTCCAAGTGGGTCAAAAGCGTCATTCCCCACTCGCAGTCGGCGTACCGCCCAAGATTTCCATCAATCATTTTTTTAGTTCTTCAATCCCCGGCTATCCTTCTCCAAGCATTTCTATGTCTGCCGCGTCCTTGGTTCTGCCTGTTGCAGATTTGTTGGCAATGAATTGTTCTCGTCCTATATAGAAGACTGGAATATCACCGTAATGTCCAGCGATTTTTCCTGTCCACGCCTCGTTCCATGAAACCCCTGTGATTGAGGTGATCAGATCAATACGCACGGGAGGCACCCCAAGTTGTACAACTTGATCGGGATGCTCAAAGTCGCTTGAGGTTAGCCCTAATGAGGCGAACCCAAAGGCATGAAGTGCGGTTAAGATGCACTGGGCATTCGTTGGATCAGGGTTCACGAAGATATCAATATCCACTGTAAAACGGGGTGCCCCGTGGAAGGCAAGGGCATACCCGCCGACCAATAGGCATTCAACATGGTTGGCGTTTAATAATGCGAGCAACTCTCTGAAGTCTGGTTGTGTTTCCATAATACTGCCTGCGTAATGCGTCAACAGCTACGACGCGTTCATTGGGTGTCTTGCTGAGCCAGTAACATAAGTCATCTTGTCTGGCCGCATCATCTTTCAAACGATATTTCGTAACTTTCTTTTCTATCATGGGTTCATACTACCACACACGCACTTACGTGGCCAATTTCTCTTGCCATTTGGCCAAGTGGGCATGGCAGATCGCTATCGCCGCCGCATCGGCCGTATGTTCGGAGGCAATCGGGATAGCAAGATTTCCCTGTGTAATATTTCTACTTAGATCAAACACGGCCTTGTTACCTTGATGTTCCACATAAGGGAAACCCAAAAACATGGCAGTGGAAGTCTCCAAATGTTTCTCTAAACGCAACGCTTTTATTAAAAAGACGATAGGGAACAAATACTTGATTTCGGCTTAATTAAGTAAACAAGGCTAGGTAACAATCTCTGCGTTATCTGGAATAGGGGCAATAACCGTCTTGCGACTAGGCCCAAAGATAAAGCCCCGGAAGATATTCATCAATACCCCTAAGCCCATAATGGCCCCGCCATACCAAACCCACATGACCAATGGATTATGCAGAGCACGCACCCGCGCCGATGATCCATCGGGGGTCACCTCTGGAAGCGTTAAAAAAATGTGACCCGTATAAACCTGGTGAATGGCCGCCTCTGTTGTGGGTGTTTGAGAGACCTCGTATAACCGTTTTTGGGGACGCAATACGGTAATCAAAACTTTATTTTTATCATACACCTCAAAAAGGCCCTCAAACCCCGACCAGTTCACACCCGTTACTGGAAATAATTTAATTAATTTTACTTGATAGTTATTCAATGTAACAGTCTCCCCCGGCTTGACGATCTGCATCTTCTCAGTCTGAAAAAGTGTGGAGCAGACAATGCCGATGGTCATTACAAGTACACCCAGATGGGTCAACATCCCAGCACTCTTTCTGGGGTTCTGGCGAAACGCCCTAGCAAGGCCGCGCGAAAGACTAACGCCATCACGAACGGCCCACATCTTTGCCAAAATGGAGTAATCACGCACCATGGCCGTAAGGGTAAATAACGTAATAGATAGTGCCAAAAGGGCATAGATATCCTGAATGCCCGTAAGATAGAAAAAAAGTAGAGAGCAAAACGCAACCGAGAACGGAATCGTAACAATATCCTTTAAGGCAGACACAGAAGACTTCCGCCATGGGATATACGGGCCGATCCCCATCAGGAGAATCAGACCCCACGCGACTGGCATAAAGACGGCATTATAATAAGGCGGCCCCACGGATACCTTCTGGAACTTCATGACCTCCATAAAAAGCGGGTACAGCGTGCCAATAAAAACAATAACAAACGCAACGACGAAAAAGAGATTATTATAAAGAAAAATCGCCTCGCGTGACAGAAACGATTCCATTTCAACCTTGCTTTTTAACTTGGAGGAACGAAAGATCAACATACCAAAGGAGAGACAGAGCATAAAGGTTAAGAAGGCCAGAATAAAAACGCCGCGACCGGGGTCGTTGGCGAAACTATGCACAGAGGAAAGCACACCGCTTCGCACCAGAAATGTCCCAATGAGCGAAAGCGAGAAGGCCAGAATAATCAGAAAAAGATTCCAGACCATAAACATCTTTCTGGTTTCCTGAACCATCACAGAATGCAAAAACGCCGTGGCAATAAGCCAGGGCATAAAAGATGCGTTCTCCACCGGATCCCATCCCCAATATCCGCCCCATCCCAATTCATAGTAGGCCCAGTATCCACCCATGAGAATCCCGGTCGTCAACGCAAGCCATGCAAAGAGCGTCCACCGTTGCGTTACCTTAATCCACTCCTCGGAAAGCCTTCCAGAAAAGAGCGCGGCCATCGCAAACGAATAGGGAATTGATAATCCAACATAGCCCAAATAGAGCATCGGCGGGTGAATGACCATGGCAGGGTCTTGCAAGAGTGGGTTTAAGTCCCTTCCATCTGGAGGCGTAAACGGGGTTCTCTCAAACGGGTTTGAAAGAAATAGAATCAGCAGTAAAAAACCGAGTAGGAGTGTTGATTCAATAAAAATAAGATACGGCATAACGGCAGGCTGTGTCTTCCAGTGAATCCAAACCGCTAAGGCGCAAAAAAGAGATAAGACCCATGCCCACAAAAGCAATGACCCTTCATGCCCGCCCCATAAACCAGCCACTTTATAAAAAATGGGGAGCTTGCTGTTTGAAGAGGCAAAGACATATTTAACCGAATAATCTTCTGTAACGAACGAGTAGATCATTGCGGCCATCCCAATCGAAATTAAAAAGAAATTCAGGGTAACCGCCTGTCGACCGACTGCGACCCAAGCCCCATTTTTAGTTTGCAGACCCACCCACGGGGTAATCATTCCCACAATCGCCAATATCAATGCGGTTATCACCGCAAAATGTCCTATTTCTAAAATCAATCCGATACCCTTTCGTTTATAATTAAAGAATGACGATCATACTCCCCGTCATGGCATGGTAGCAAATAGTTTTCGGTCGAGACTTCGGTACTGTATTGCTTCGGCAATATCAGAGGCAATAATGGATTCCCGATCGGCTAGGTCGGCTATCGTTCGCGCAATTTTTAAAATTCGGTTATACGCGCGGGCAGAAAAACCCAATCGTTCCATCGCCAACTCAATGAGCTTGCGAGACCCTTCATCCAGCTTGCAGAAACGCCGCATCTGCTTTGGCCTTAATCCGGCATTACATAAAATACCTTCCTCTTGATACCTCTTTTTTTGAATCTCACGCGCAGACCTTACACGTTCTCGAATCACATCAGACCCCTCCTCCTTCGACTCGGTCGTCAGCTCCATAAAAGGAACGGCGGGCACTTCAATATGAATATCAATGCGGTCTAATAGCGGCCCGGAGATTTTAGAACGATAGCGTTCTATGGAAATCTGCGAGCAAACACAATTTCGCGTCGGATCGGTAAAGTATCCGCAAGGACAGGGATTCATTGCGGCGATTAAAAGAAATCTAGCAGGATAGGTCAGCGAGGCCATGGCGCGGGCAATCGTCACAGAGCCATCCTCCATAGGCTGTCGTAAAACCTCCAGAACATTTCTCCTAAACTCCGGAAGCTCATCCAAAAAAAGCACTCCGCTATGCGCGAGACTCACCTCGCCGGGACGCGGCGTTGGGCCGCCGCCAATGAGCCCTGCATCCGATATGGTGTGATGCGGCGAACGATAGGGCCGCGTTACCAACAAAGAGGAATCACTCGCCAGCGTGCCATATATACTATGTATTTTAGTCGCATCAAGAGCCTCTTCAAAACTCATTATCGGCAAAATACCGGGAAATCGTTTTGCCAGCATGGTCTTCCCAGAACCGGGGGGGCCAACCATGAGAATATTATGTCCGCCTGAAGCGGCAATGGTCAGTGCCCGCTTGGCATGTGCCTGTCCCCGCACATCCGAAAAATCTTCTTCATAGATCGGTTGTGTGGAAAAAAGTGACTCCAACGATGCCTCAATTCTAGGCAGTTTCTGCTCGCCATTTAAAAAGGCCGCAAGTTGCGGCAGTGTCTCAACCCCTAACACCTCAATACCAGAAACAACTGCCGCCTCTTTCCCGTTTTTAAAGGGGACAATCATTCCCCTCAATCCGAGTTGTTTCGCTAAAATAGCCATGGGGAGCGCGCCCCGCATTGCTTTAATCCGTCCGTCTAGGGATAACTCACCAGCAATCAGATAGTGTTGAAGGAGGTCAAGTGCGACCGACCCATCGGCCGCCAAAATCCCCAATGCCATTGGAAGATCAAAATGGGCACCCTCCTTTTTGAGATCGGCAGGGGCCAGATTGATCGTCATTTTTTTAGCCGGAAAACTAAATCCTGTGTTCTTGATCGCGGCGCGTAAACGATCCTTACTTTCCTTTACAGAAAGATCCGGCAGACCCACAATGGAAAGATATGGCAGTCCCTGTGAGGCAATATCCACTTCCACCTCAATGAGATGGGCTTCAATCCCCCATATTGCCGCGCTAAAAACTTTAGAGAGCATTATTCTTTTCGTTCCGCACGGCTGTACTCTGGATCCCTTAAAAAAGAAATCCCTTTTCCGCGCGTCCGATTCACAAAGCCCGTTAGAAAGGGCTGTTGTTCAGGGAGAAGATAGGTTGAAAACTGTAGTCCATACGAATTGCCAGATTCTTTTCGCGAAGTTGTAACAATCTTACCCATCACAGATTCATCAAACGGTTTTTCTTGAAAAATACCTTGAAAAACAATTGACACAATCTCTCCTAGATTCAGCTCTCGATCAGAATGAAAGAGAACACCGCTTACACTGATATTTCCTATTGCAACTTCAATAGAACTATTGCCAAGAAGCAGATTGGCACTGGCTACTAAAGGAACACGAGGATGACTTCTTTTCTCTGGTCTTCTCTTCATAGGTTCCCGCTCCATTTGTTTAGGATAAAAATCTATATATGGTGTCTTATTTTTAAATTATACACAGGTAGTGAAGATTCCAATAAAGTGCCACTCATTTTTTCTATTTTCAGGGTTCCTCTTCGCGTCTTCAATGTAACACCTTAATTTTATATAATTTTTTATGGTTATTTATTAGGCAATCAGATTATAGCATTGGGTTTATAAGGGCAAAACGATCTCTGTCTAACAGTTTTAAACAGATTGTCCACAATTCCTGTTGAAAGTTTTCAACCCCCATTAGAACTTCCATTGTCTTAACATCGACGCTAGGAAAATAATAATAATGCCGATGGCAAGTGTCCATTTTGCGTATCGGAATTGAGACAATATCTGTGCCTTCTGATCTGTGGCTGTGGTGTTATCAAGGTTTACACGGATAAAGCTAAAGAAATGGATTGAAACCACGGTGGCCACCAAGAGAACTTTAAAAGCCAGAGTAGTGATATAACCCGAAGGAATTGTTTCATATCCAGAACGTCGAAACCCTAGATTGACGCCACCTGTTACCAATAGAATGAGAAGAAGCGGACTAATAATTTTTTGAAATCTGGTTGCAAGGGTAATGAGATAAGAGGCGGGAAGATTATCTTTTGTAATAAAGGGAAAGATGACAACAAGCTGGAAGGCAACCCCACCTATCCAGAAAATGACGGAGGCAAGATGAATCCAATGGTTCAGGACTGCAAAGAAATTCATATTAGACTTACATCTCTTTCTTTGTCGGATCCTTTAAGTAGTCTTTCATCCGATCCAACATCTCTTCGTCCATGAGGCCGATTTTACCCTTCGTTGTCATGTAATCTTTAATATCGTCCAATCGTTTTGCCGCTTCAGTATTGTCTTTTAACCGTTTGATCTTTTCTTTCGCATCTTCAAACGCATCAAACGTCATTTCGTTGTACCCAAATGTCCGAAGTCTCTTCATCGCCTTCATCATCGCCTCGTTGCGATACAACGTTAAGTTCTCCGACGTGATCGTCGCAAGCCCCGCCTTTCTTGCCTTCCGTTCGGCGGCTTTTTTAATGCCGCTTCTCACAAAATCGGGCGAGGTCATCAATCGCTTATACGCTTCGTCTGTCCAAGTCACATCACTTTTCGGGGCATCCCATATTTTGGTTAAGGCATCCATATTGATCTGCGTAAGCCCCATTTCACGTGCGAGGTCTTCTGCGTCTGTCTTCAGCATCTGACGCAAGAAATCCCTTGCCATTTCTGGGGAACTCTCAATTTTTTTCTCAAGACGCACGGTTGCGGCATCGGTCCAAACAACTGGAACCTCCTCTTTAGCAGGTTCATCCCCCAACGCCTCGGCCTTTTCCATGAGCGCAAGATCAACCTCCAGATGACCCCGTTCCAACGCCACCTCTTCGGCAATCCGCTTAATCATTCCACGCATAAATTCAGGAACCGTTTCTAAACGTTCCTGTGCCTCCCGTGTCCACGCGACAGGTTTGATCTCCACGCCTGCCTGTTCATGCGCCATGGTTCCGCCCTCGGCAATCATGGGATTCATCATCTTGTCTTTAAATTGGTTTAAGACCTCTTCGGTGATAACGGTAAGATTCAGCTCACGGGCTTTTTTCTCTGAAATTTTACGCACCATCCCGCGCAGGAAGAAAGGGGCTTTCTTGAGCCGCTCCTCCGCTTCGGGTGTCCATTGAATTTCTGCTTGTTCGGGTGAGTCGGCTGGTTTGCTCTTACCAAAAATCATTTCAAATCCCCCCTACCCCCTTTTCTAAAGGGGGTTAGAATATTTATTTCACACTCTCGGTGGAAACCGTCCGATTAAACTCCGAAAACTGAAACGATCTGCCCATTTTTACTTCGGCCTCTTCCCGAACCTTCTGCATCAACTCTGCGGTAATCAGGGATATCCCGTTTTCATTGGCATATCGTTCCACGCCACGCGCAACCATCCCTTTGGCAAAGCCGGGGAGTCTTTGCAAACGCTCTTTGGCCGATTCGCTCCATTGCAGGGTGAATTTCACCTCCAGACCAAAAGTCTGCTCTACGGGTATCTGTATCTTCTTTCCCCCATATTGACCGGGCTGATAATTACATGCTGGGTCTTCCGCCAAGTAGTCGCCCGATGCCGCATACGCACGGCAACGACACCCGCCGCAGATTTCGCTAAACTCGCATTCCCCGCACCGTCCGCCTAAATGAGGCTCTCTTAAATCGTTTAAGACAGGAGAGTTATTCCATATCTGATCAAAGGGCTCTTTTCGTAGATTGCCCGCCGAGACTGGCATATACGGGCACGGTGTGATATCCCCTTCCGGTGTAATTCGGCAATAATGTTTGCCTGCAGGACAACTCCCCTGTGCGTAGTTTTTCAGCATGGGTGAATTCTGGTCAAGCTCGTAGATAATTTTTCGGAAATGGGGCGCGCACTTTGCACGAAGCATAACACCGCCAGCATTCCCCATAGAAGTTGTCCAAGGATCACCAAACTGGCTGAATAGTTCGCCCATCATGTTAGCATTCTCCCCCCCGACACCTTGGGCACGCGCGAGATAAGTTAGGATTTCTCTATACTGGGCGGGTTGAATATCAATGATATTCTGGCCGCGTCCAGTCTGAACGAGGAAGAAGAAATTTAAAACCTTGGTGCCTATATTCCTCGCAAAATCAATCATGGCAGGGATTTCAGAGACGTTCCATGACATCACCGACATGTGCAACGAAAAATCGAGTCCTTCTTTTTTAAGATTTTCTATGCCTCGAATGGCGTTTTTAAACGCCCCCGGAAGTTGTCGAAACCGATCGTGTTTTTCTGGGTCAACCGAATCAAGACTGATGGATGCCCCTTGCAAACCGGAAGCGCGCATCGCCCGCGCCTCTTTTTTTCCCAGCAAAACGGCATTGGTTCCTAATACACAGGTAAATCCTTTGTCAGAGGCATAGCCTGCAATATCAAAGATGTCTCGTCGAACCAGAGGCTCGCCGCCGGTGAGAATGAGAAAGAGGTTCGGATTAACCTTGGCCATGTCATCAATGACCTTGTAGCATTCAGCCGTAGTGAGGTCGGTTGTGATATCGGCATGGGGGGCCGCACTCATGTAGCAATGGGTGCAAAAAAGATTACACCGCGCGGTGAGATTCCATGATACTGAAAAGGCTTGCTGGGAGACGATATTATTCACGCTATAGAATTTCTAAACTGTTTTAATACAAACCCCAAAAAAGATACTTTAAACTAACGCGCTCATTCTACAATTTTATTTGGTTTAATACAACTCTCAAACGCTGGGGTGTTATGTAGCACATAATATGTCTGGTTTGTGGTTTCATTCTTTTGAAGGAGAAACCATAAGACGGACAGAGTTGCTAGATGAGATTCGGCAGAGTGAGACAGGATGGGGCACTGCCTACCGTTTGAAGAAGCATACGGGAATTGGCAGAGTGGGAATTTGACGCGAGGCTAGAACTTGACACTTTATCCTGCCTCGTTGTAATGTAACGGCAGAAAATTTTCTGCCCCTACGAGAGGGGGTGGACAGAATTAATACCACAACTAAAAGGGGTTCAAAAATGACAAACCGTAGATGGAATGGTGCGTTTTTATCGAAGGCGATTTTTTGGGCGGCTCTTGTTGTGGTGGCTGGCTGTTCTTCCACCCCAAAGCGTCCAGACTGGACAATGAAGGGGGCCGGGGCATTTCCAAAGGAGAGGTCTTTTTACGGGGTTGGGGCTGTGTCAGGGGTAAAGAATATCCCGCTTGCCATCCGTGCGGCAGATAATCAGGCTCGCGCCGACATCGCCAAACAGTTTGAGATTTATACGGCCTCCCTTATGAAGCAATACGCCGCCTCTACTACGGTTGGTGATATGAAGAAAAGCTTGGAGGAGCAGAATATTGAAGAGGCGACCAAAACCTTTACGGCAATATCTCTTTCGGGAACGCAGATCGTGGAGCATCACGAAGAGACATCAAAAGATGGAATCCCAACCATCTGGTCTCTTGCCAAACTGGACATAGAGAAGGTGAAAGAGAATATGGAGAAGGCAAAGAATCTCTCTTCGGAGGTTCGTGACTATGTCCGAAAAAATGCCGACCAATCGTTTGATAGCTTAGAAAAAGAAGAGCAAAAAAAGGATAAAAATTAAATGTATCAATCAATCTATATTCCTGCTGACAATTCGGATTATTCCAATACCGCTATTGATATTGGCGTTATGATGGCGCGGCAATTTGGGGCGCGGGTTATTGGAAGCCATGCGTATGCCGCCAAACTTCATGATAAACGGTTTAAACAGATGGAGGCAGGTCTTCCGGAAGAATACCACGACGAGACGGAGCTGGAACGTCAGCGCAAAATTCACGATTCGCTGATCACCCGTGGGCTTGAAATCATTACCGATTCCTACATTGACGTCATTGAACAAAAATGCAATGAAGGGAATATTCCTCTTGAGCGCCGGGCGTTGGAAGGGAAGAATTTTAAGGTCCTTGTTGAGGACATTGTTCAAAACGGGTATGATCTTGTTGTCATGGGGGTACTCGGGGTTGGGGCGGTGAAAGAGTCTGTCATTGGAAGCGTGACGGAACGAACCATTCGCCGCGTTCGCAAGTCAGATATCTTTGTGGTGAAAGAAACCAAATGGGAAAAGCCAACAGGAAAGATTGTGGTTGCAGTGGATGGCAGTCATTACTCTTTTGGCGGTTTTAAAACGGCGTTGGAATTGGCCAAGGCGTTTGACTTGCAAGTTGAAGTGGTCTCTGCATTTGATCCTTATTTTCATTACGCCATGTTTAACTCAATCTCCGGTGTGCTTTCTGAAGAGGCGGGAAAAGTCTTTCGGTTTAAGGAACAGGAAAAATTGCACGAGGAAGTGATTGACTCTGGGTTGGCGAAAATTTATCAGTCGCATCTTGAAATATGCGAGTCCATTGCAAAAGATGAGGGCATGACCGTCAAAACCGCCTTGTTGGATGGAAAACCGTTTGAGAAAGTGCTCCAATATGTCAAAAAAGAAAAGCCGTGGCTTTTGATTGTGGGTCGCATTGGGGTTCATTCTGATGAGGATATGGATGTCGGAAGCAACTCGGAGAATCTCATCCGCATGGCCCCCGGAAATGTTCTGGTCTCTAATCGCAAGTTTATTCCGCCGATTGATGCCCTTGCTGAATACACCGTGGCATGGACGGAAGAGGCGTCAAAGCGGATGGAGCGGGTGCCTGTCTTTGCGCGAGGAATGGCCAAGACGGCAGTTTATCGCTACGCGTTGGAAAAGGGACATACGATTATTAGCAATACCGTTGTGGATGCGGCGATTGGCGAGATTCTTCCAAAAGGCGCCATGGATGCGATGCGGGCAATGGGTGCATCGCTTGATGAAAAAGGAATTGATCGTAATAAAATGGTGGCGTCCGATGGTGTGGTTGAGACGTTAAAATCCGGCGGCATGGCGGGGATGATGACCCAAATTGTAGGCAATGTCGATCCCGAAAAGGCCGCATTCTACGAAGAAAAATCCAAGCTCGATTTTCATATTTGTAGTGGATGTGGCTATACCGCACGCGGCGAGAAGCCTGTGCGTTGCCCTGTTTGTATGGCAGAGGGAACGGCGTTTCAATATCTGGATAAATCAATTTTCGAGGCGGCGGCCAAGGCAGAAGGGGGAATTACCCAAGAAGTCGGCTATGATGGTGTTCCGCTAGATTGGACGGAAGAAGCCAAAAATATCATTCGAAAAGTGCCTGCGGGTTTTGAGCGGAGACGCGCAAAAGCCAAGACGGAAAAAACAGCACGAAAAATGGGATTCACAACCATCACCAAGGAATTCGCAGTGCGCATGATTGAGGGTAATGGCGAGCATGATGAAGAGGCATTAAAGATGACTTCTCAGACCCTGATTGGGCCTTCTGTAGGGGCGACGCATGCGTCGCCCCTCCCTTCCCCCGTTGCAACGACATGGACGGAAGAGGCGCAAGAGCGGCTTTCCCGTGTTCCGGTTGGCTTTATGCGGGATGCAACCAAACAGCATATTGAGCAGTATTCCTTTGCGGAAAAGATTTCGCATATCACGCTGGAAGTTGCAGAGGCTGGCATTAAGAAAGCAACGGAAGAGATGGAAGCGGTCTTGTCCGGTGCGGTGAGCATTGAAGATATTAAACAGCGTCTTGCCAATATGGCTATCGGCGTAAAAGAAGAAGAAAAACGATTTTACTTCTGCGGGGTGTGTAGTCACATTGTAGAGTCTCTGCCTAAAAATTGTCCCGTGTGTGAGAGCGCGAATGCGCGATTTGTTGAGATACAGAAAAATCTTAATTTCTTTATCTGTGATCTCTGTAGTCAAATTGCGCAAAATGTAATTCCAGATGAATGTTCTCTCTGTGGCGCAGGATCAGAAGCGTACCACAAGATTGATCCTTTGTTATTAAATTTAACGAACAATCCAGTGATATGGACAGACTTAGCAAATAAAGAGCTGGATGAAATTCCAGAGGGATTTTTACGTCAGATGATTCGTTGGCGGATTGAAGTTGATGCGAGGAAGAAGTCGATTTCAACCATTGATCCTGCTGTCATTCGCGCGAAATATCAAGAGTGGTCACAGGCGTCTCACGAGGTGACGCGGTCTCTTTCGTGGGATTGCGAGTCCAGTATTCGGGTCTCAAAAATTCCTCCCTTTGTTCAGGGAACCGTGATTAAGGAAATTGAAACTTACGCAAAAGAAAACGGCATCCAGTCTGTGACCAGTGCAATTCTCGATCAGGTGACAGATCAATGGGCTGAAACCATCAAAAGTCAGGGATATTGATAAGCGTTTAACTGCATTTTTTAAGAAAGCATAAACTAGGAGAAATTTTTACGGCTCCCAACCGCTTTTGCCAGTAACCGAGGGCCGTGGAAAATGCCCATATAGTCCGTCTTACTGGTTTCTCCTTTCAAAAGAATAAAACCACAACCCGGACAGGTTATGTGCTACTAACAGAGATTTGACAATTTAAGTAAAAACGGGTATAGTTATGGGGTATGGAGGCGAAGATACCCTCTCGGGGGAGGTTCCCTTTTTAATTTTTACATAACAGGAGGTAGGAACATGCCAAAGAAGGGCCATTCTTATACTATTTTTATTCTCCCTGATCCAACATCAAAACCGTATAGTTTTTCTATTCGGAAAAAAACATTGCATTTTTTAGTCGGGGTTATGGCGATTGCAATGGTCGTTCTTTCCGGTTTTTTCGCCCAATCTCTTGCCTTGTTGGGACATCTCGCTGAATTGAATTTGCTCCGCAACGAGACAAAGGGCCATCGCGTTCAAATTCAGTCGGTTATCCAAACAGTAGATGGCTTAAAGAAGGATATGGCGCGTCTGGGAGAGCTAGATCAAAAATTAAGAATTATGACCGATCTTACACCCAGAAAAGGGGGCGTAAATCTCTTGGCTCAGGGAGGAAATGAAGAGCCATTCCCGTTCTCTGAAGACGATCTTTCATCTGGACAAGAATCCCGGCAGACTCGGGATAATAGAATTCCGCATGTAACCGCTTCCATAGAGAAGGAAGTGGCTTTTTTGAGGGATCAGGCCCGTGAGGAAGAAAAAAGTTTTAAAGAATTGATCGGAACTATTTCAGCAATGAAATCGCGTTGGGCATCTACTCCCTCGATTTGGCCCGTTAAAGAAGGCTGGGTGACTTCTGGTTTCGGGAAAAGAATTTCCCCATTTACAGGTGATCTTATGATGCACAATGGGTTGGATATTGCGGGGCCTCGGGGCACTGCGGTAATTGCCCCAGCAGTGGGTATTGTGACACGCGTCGAGACAGATCAGGATTTAGGGCGCATGATTGCGATTGACCACGGTTATGGGAAGGTTACAGTGTACGGCCACTTGGAAAAGCAGATTGTTAAAATAGGTCAGAAGGTTGAGCGGGATGAGGTTATCGGGTTTGTGGGTAGCACCGGCCGTTCCACTGGCCCCCATCTTCATTACGAAGTCCGCGTCGAAAAGACGCCAGTGAACCCTACAAAATATATTCTAAATTAAAGACTGTGTCATTCCGAACGAAGTGAGGAATCTGTAATTAAGTTACAGACTTCTCTCTTTGGTCGAAATGAAAAAACGATCATAGAAAACCCGACAGGCTATGCAGGTCGGGTTTTTTTGTGGTAAAACATACCGAGATTAAGAGGATCCTGTTCATGTTTAATATCTTTAAGAAATTTATTGGAAGCCGAAACGACCGAGAAGTAAAACGTCTTTGGCCTATGGTCATAAAGGTCAATGAATGGGAAGAGGTTATTTCAAAACTGACCGATGCGGCATTGCGGGAGAAAACAGCCGAATTTAAAAGTCGTTTTTCAGAAGGAAATCCAGACGATGCGGAATGTTCCAATCGGCTTTGGGATTCACTTCCAGAGGTTTTTGCGGTGGCACGGGAAGCCGCAAAACGGGTTGTTGCAATGCGCCCTTTCGATGTTCAGGTTCTAGGCGGCATCGCGCTTCATTTGGGAAAGATTTCAGAAATGAGAACCGGCGAAGGAAAAACGCTGGTGGGCACATTGCCTGCGTATTTAAATGCTTTGGCAGGCCACGGGGTTCATGTCATTACCGTCAACGATTATCTGGCGAAACGCGATGCCCAATGGATGGGAGAGATTTATCGGTTTTTAGGCCTTTCCGTCGGAATTATTCAACACGACTCCAGCGACAGAGAACGGCGGGAGGCATACCATTCCGATATTACATACGGAACCAATAACGAATTCGGGTTTGATTATCTGCGCGATAATATGAAATTCAATCCCGCACATTTTGTACAACGCCCGCTTTATTATGCCATCGTAGACGAAGTGGATTCGATTCTCATCGACGAGGCCCGCACGCCGCTCATTATTTCAGGCCCCTCTGATGAATCCACCGATTTGTATTTCCGAATTAACCAAATCATTCCCCATTTAAAAAAAGAAAAAGACTTTACCATCGAAGAGAAAACAAAAACGGCGGCCTTCACCGAAGAAGGAAATGCCCACTTGGAAAAATTGCTGGGAGTAGAGAATCTTTACGATATGGCCAATATGGAGATGGTGCATCATGCCCTTCAAGGACTCAAGGCGCACACCCTTTATCGGCGCGATGTGGAGTATATGGTCAAAGATGGCGAGGTTATTATTGTAGACGAGTTTACCGGAAGGCTAATGCCGGGAAGACGTTGGAGCGATGGATTGCATCAGGCCGTTGAGGCCAAAGAGGGGGTGAAGATTGCCAACGAAAATCAAACCCTTGCCTCCATTACCTTTCAGAATTACTTCAGGATGTACAAAAAACTTTCGGGAATGACCGGAACCGCCGATACCGAAGCGGCCGAGTTTAATAAAATTTACAACCTAGAAGTAATGGTGATTCCGCCCAACCGATCTATGATTCGTAAGGACGACTCCGATCTTATTTATCGCA
>Ga0213870_1000526_pt1 | contig 17811 bp, 19 predicted proteins | sample WICALVC2017_Meta_FD_160119 | JGI IMG/M metagenome (GOLD analysis project Ga0213870, IMG submission 160119) | Freshwater microbial communities from subterranean cave lake in Wind Cave National Park, South Dakota, United States - WICALVC2017 | ecosystem: Environmental > Aquatic > Deep subsurface >... | reverse complement strand
GGATTATAGGGTATAGGAGAAGATAAAAGGGAGATGCCAATTATTTATTAACGTCTATACTCCTTCTTTATAAAATATAACATTGTAAATTTAAAAATCTGGATTGTCAAGTCTTGTTGACACACCCGAGACGTGAATCATGTTACAGAGAATGAACGACCGAAAAGTAAAAAAGGCCGAAAAATAGAATTCTCAAATCCTTGCCTGCTCTACATCGCGCGTCGCGAAGTCGACAATCACCGGCCGGAATTCGCTGAGCGGCGAGCCGCTGTTGACTATTGTCACGGATTTATAATTTGTTACGAACGGCTCATGGGTGCTGCCGCAGTGAACTATGTCAGGAACTTCTTCAAGTGCCAGATAATCGTCAGGCAAAATAACCTTTGATTTTCCAAGGTACCTGGTTTTTAGCATATTCATGCCGAAGCGGTGTATAATAAGTATCTTTATGCCGTTTATTTCTACCATTGCCGGGTTTGACAGCGAAATTATATTGCTGCTTGAGAAGTCTTCGGCGAGCTGTGGATATTCTTTGTCGCTGTCAACTTCTCCTGGAATTATAAAAATTTTTTTGTCGCTGCAGTATTCTTTAACTATTCCGTCAAGGATATTTTTTTCTCCTGTATCGCCTGCAATAAAAAGGTACTTGATGCCCAGGCTGCTAAACCATTTAAAAAAGTTTTCAATATCCTGCCTCGGCGCCTGTTCCAGATGCAGGTCGGATACAAAGCACGCCTTGCCTTTTCCTTTGGTTGGCGACCTTATAGGTATATCAGGGTATACAAGCTCCTTTCCGTAAAGAATCTTTCCCGCACTTATTGCCCTGACAGCAATGACATCATCAAGTTCCACATTTATTTCGTCAAAAACTATGGCAACGGATGTCGTCAGGTCTTCCAGCTCGACAATCTTTTTCCCGTCTTTTTCCTTCAGGTCTTTAACAATACCCAGAACGAAGACTTCGTTGCGCGAAGCGTCAAGCCTGTTAAGGGAAATGAAATCCTTTTGCAGACGATTTAATATGATGTTTTTCATCCTCTCGTATTTTGAAGAATAGAAGCGGATAAAATCTTCTGTCCGTATTTCTTTCGGTTTCTGCGCAAGATTCTTCAGGATTTTTACGCTGTCCGCTACATTTTCTAATTTCTCTAGTGAAATCAAAATACCTTCGGAATCAATCGCCATATCCCCCCTAGAATAAATATACTCCAGCGCCTCCGGCGTTAGCAGCTTGCCTTTCTGAAGGAACTGTGCCACTATGAATTTCTTATCTGTCATAAGAACCTTCCTGACAAGAAGCTGTTAACCCTCTCCAGCAGTTGCTCTGACAGCGAGAGGGAAATTTCACGCGTTCGGCCGTAGCGGCCTTTAGAAATAACCTTGGCGCTTATGATGCCAAGCATGTCCAGCTCGGCTATGAGGTCGCTTATGCGCCGCTGCGTTAGCATCTTCATGCCGGTGTTTGCGCATACCTTTTCGTATGAGTGGAATACGTCGCCGGTAAGAATCCTTTTATCAGTCCAGCTCTTGTTGTGTTTTTGCGTTTCGTTCATTTTTATTATAGAATACAGCACTGCCTGCGACTGCCTTGGCTGGGTTTTGATGGTTTCTGTCACTCTGTCGACGTCCAGCTTCTCCTCTGCGATATCTACATGCTCGTCGGTTATCTTTGTATCCCCTGAACGCTCGGCTATTTCGCCTGCTACGCGCAGCAGGTCTAATGCGCGCCTTGCATCGCCGTGCTCCTGCGCCGCTATGGCGGCGCATTTGTTTATAACAGATTCGCTTACAGCGCCGGCGAAAAACCCTTCGGCAACCCTTTCTTCCAGTATATTTTTAATCTCCAGCGCATTGTAAGGCCTGAACAAGAGCTCTTCCTCGCTAAGAGAGGATTTGACGCGCATGTCTAGGTTGTCGCGAAACGACAGGTCGTTGGTAATTCCGATGATATTGAGCTTGGACTGCTTTAGTTCGTCATTAGCCCGCGTCAGGTTGTAGAGGAACTCGTCTCCTACCTTATTAACAAGCGCGTCTATCTCGTCCAATATAAGAACAATACTTTGCTCTTTTTTATCTACGTGCGTAAAGAAGCGCCTATACAACACGTCTGTTGGCAGTCCTGTGTCTGGTATGACATCGCCGAACTCCCTTAAAAGCTGGGCGAACAGCCTGTACTCTGTATCGGCAACCCTCTTCATCTTGCAGTTGATGTAAATTGTATTAATCTCGCGCTTGTGGGCTTTTGCTATCTCTTCCAGCTGTTTTACAACGAATCTGGAACATATGGTCTTTCCGGTGCCGCAGGTTCCGTAAATAAAAATGTTGTTTGCGCTGTACCCTTTTAACAGCGGCGCGAGTATCTGTGTAATCTGCCAGATCTCCTTTTCCCTGTGTGGTATCTTTGCAGGCAAAAACCCCGAGGTAAGCGCTGTTTTGTTGTTGAACAACGAAGGCCTCTCTACATAACCAGAAAATATATTCTGACCCAACACCACCACACCACCCAAACCCAACAGAAACAAAAATAGAATATCCTTTATTTCTATTGGAGATTATATAAATATATCTCCAGTAGAAACTATGGTTACCGACGTATTTTTTCCACCCTACATGCCCCCATCATTTCCTGTGGAGAACACAACATCCTCACATTATTATAACTTTGTTATATGAAATGGTGGTTGATGGTTCGTTAAAGAAACGTCTCCATATGCAATCGTAGGGTGCCTTCTGCTACTCTTATCAATACCTATAGTAGAGTTAGATTAGACAGGAGAGCATAAATGTTGGTGCAAATAAACGCCCTTGTGGGTGTAGTTTATCATTCAACCAACAAGAATTTGAAATTATAATTTATAACACCGTTTTTATTTCCCCCTTGTTTTCTGAAGACGAGACATACCCTTTTCCCTATAACAATGTTATCAAAATTAACTACACCAGCACTTATCACCGGGCCCTCGTCAAGTTTTATAAGAGCTATACAGTAAGGTACGCTACCTTCAAACCCGCTCGGTGCCGTTTGTATTATCGTATACGAAACAACCGTGCCAGACCCAGAGAACTGGAATGGCCGCAGTTGTTCAGAACCACAGCCAGGGCATATGGCCCGTGGCGGGAAGTGCTGTTCCTTGCAACTACTACAGTCGGTGCCTACAAGGCTATAACGGTGTTTTTTTAGTCTCCAATATAATGGAACAGACATATCTATACCTTTGGCTCTTTACCCAATATATTAACAACGGCGGTAGCGCCAGAGCCGCCGATGTTGAGATTCAAGCCGACGTCGGTTTTTACCTTGTTGAAGCATTCATTCCTAATCTGCCTTGTCAGTTCTACAAGCTGCCTAACTCCTGTGGCGCCTACAGGATGGCCGCAGACCTTCAGTCCTCCGCATGTGTTTGTTGGAAGGTCGCCGCCGATTGCGATGTTTTCATTCTCCACAAACCTGCCACCTTTGCCCTTTTCTACAAAACCTAAATCCTCCAACGAGACGATTTCGTTTATCGAAAAGCAGTCGTGGACTTCTGTCGTATCAATTTTACTGCGCGGCACGCCGCTTTGCTCGAATGCCGTCTTGGCTGCGGCCTTCGTGGCCAGGAGTTCGGTGAAGGAGCGGCGGTCGTGCAAGGCGATAGAATCGCTTCCTTGCCCTGTGCCTAATACGTATACCGGTTGGTTGGCCAGTTTTTTTGCAACGTTTTCGCTGGCCAGCACCACCGCAGCAGCGCCGTCTGTTATTGGCGAGCAGTCGTATAGGCGGAGAGGATCGGCAATAATCTGTGAATTCAACACGTCTTCCAGGCTAATCTCGAACTGGAACTGTGCCAGCTTGTTATCCTTCCCGTTGCGGTGGTTTATTACAGAGACCATGCCCAACTGTTCGCGCGTCGTTCCAAAATCATTCATATGTTTTCTCGCAATCAGCGCGTATAACCCGGCAAACGTTAGGCCTATCGAGGCCTCCCATTCCTGGTCGCCGGCTGCGGCAAGCGTTGTCAGCGCCCCTGAGCCGTTTATGTCGGTCATCTTCTCAGCACCTATTACCAGCGCGACATCACAGTTTCCAGAAGCAATTTCAAAGTAAGCGCTCCTAAAAGCAACGCTTCCCGATGCGCAGGCAGCTTCGCAACGCGTTGCAGGTATACGGCCGAGGCCAAGGAAGTCTGTCGCTAACGCACCCAAATGTTCCTGGCCAACAAACCTGCCGGCAGACATGTTGCCTATGTATAAGCTTTGAATGGCACCTTTCGCTACACCGCTGTCTTTGATGGCGCCTGAGCCAGCTTCAACAATAAGGTCGCGAAGCGACCTGTCCCAAAGTTCGCCGAACTTTGTCTGGGAGGCCCCCACTACCACTACATTACGCATAATTCTTTTTCACCTCTATTTAGTAAAATGTTTTGGGTTATGGAAATCTATATCAGATACCCACTTCTAAATTATCCGTACCGAACAGCCTAATTTTGTGTTTTTTTCCAAAAACTAATGAAAAATCGGTGTCTGCAAGACCACACACGAAAGCTTTTCTTATTTCGTCTGGCGAGTTCAGAATTATTTCAGGGATTCCTATAGAATCTTTGTTCCCTACTGGTAATTTAACAACATCAATTCTATATTGTCTAGTATCAGTCATTTTTGGAAGGCATCCATCGCCTGCATGAATATCAGGCCAGACAACTTCGTTTTTATTTGAGGTATAGGTACCTGCAGCCCCTTTTAAAGTACACAAAGAACCAAACTCCAAATGGATAATTTTATGCGAAGCGTAACCTGCTAATCTCGTTATTAACCGTTCTCGTCTGGATTTAGCAGAAAATCCAGTACACTCCTTTAGTACCTTTACACTATCAAAATCTGTTGCCGTTGCTCTCGGCCATAATTCCTTAACGACCTCTAGGAATTTTGCCTTCTTACAAACGTTCCTCATTCAGCAACACCGTGGAGTTTTTTTCTTAGCTTTGTATATTCGCCGTATGCAACATAAGATTTTTTATTTATGTAAGAATCGATGCTGGGGGCCTCGGCTTTGCGTTCAAGGATTTTATCCGTTACCAGCAATGAAAAAGAGTCGCTGCCTGCGCCTGAGCCATACGATGTAAGTAAAATCCTGTCACCAGGCTTAGCAACGCGGTCCAGGACTGCGCATAGCGCCAGCAGGCTCGCTCCGGAATATGTATTTCCTATTTTAGTCACGATCAATCCAGGAAGTAGCTTTTCACTCGAAAAACCAAGAAGCTTACATGCACGCATAGGAAATTTTCCGTTCGGCGTATGAAAAACAACGTAATTGAAATCTTGTGGCGTTAAGCCCGCTCTGGCCATCAGGCCCTTTGTCGCCTCTAATGTGTGCTTGAAATATGCAGGCTCTCCAGTAAAACGGCCGGCATGACTAGGATATTTTTCGCCTTCTCTACGGAAGAAATCAGGCGTGTCAGTCGTATAAGAGCACGTGTCTTCTATAACAGCTAACGGGTCGCGGCCGATGACAAAAGCCGCGCCGCCTGCGGCTGCCGTATATTCCAGCGCGTCGCCAGGCCTGCCCTGCGACGTATCAGCGCCTATAGCCATACCGTATTCGACCATCTGCGACCTCACTAAACCTAGGCAGCATTGTATACCTGCTGTGCCTGCTTTGCAGGCGAATTCAAAATCAGCCACCATGATCTCAGGCGAAGCGCCCATCGCCTCTGCAACGACCGTGCCTGACGGTTTAACAGCATAAGGATGCGATTCGCTGCCTACAAAAAGCGCACCTATCTTTTTCGGATCGACGCCTGCCCGTGATATGGCATTGCGAGCAGCTTCTACGCTTATAGTTATAGTATCCTCGTCATCATCAGGCACGCTTTTCTCCTCGACAAGAAGGCCTCTTTTAATATGCTCTGCGTCCTGACCCCAGACCTTTGCGATCTCCTCGACCCTAATTCTAAAGCGCGGGATGTAAGCACCATAGCCAACGATACCGTATTGCATGACTAAGTAGAAGACGGTAAAAGGATTTAAATAAACTGGTACAGAACCGCGTCGTATAATACTATATAATGAAATCCCCTGTGCTATCTTGAGGATTTCTTTTGAAGTCTTCTTTAGCTGACGTATAAAGAGGAAGGGGGTTTTAGGAATACTTCAAAATAATAAAGTAAAAGAATAAGGTACGTTAACGTTCCGGGCTATACAAAGATTTTGCGGAGCAAAATTTTGGGTGGACTGGAGTGAAGCCGTATAGCCCATGTTCACAGACTTTTTTTCAGAGAAAAAGGGAGCTTCCGAAGGAAGCGAAGAGTTCCGATAAATATGACACAGATTAAAGATATTGAAGGCCGTACAAGAAGAAAAGCTGTATATGCGCTTACACACAATAAACCAAGCCCTTTATTTAGCCTATCTAGAAAGCGCATATTTGAAATGAGACAAGACTATGTGTACACTCGTGATGGAATAACTTTAACTGGTGAAGAAGCCTTAGAGGCAGTCCGTGAAGATGTCACTCTTGCGCTCGAAGCTTTTGGTTATAAAAGTAAACATGAATCAGTTAAAAGGAATGGGTATTCTCTTACATGCGAAAGTGATGTTGTACAGTATCTTAGAGCCGTGATTAAACTGAATAGATGGATTCTTCCTAATAAGAGATATTAATAGTCGGCGGTCCTGAAGTAATATCGGAATTTCCGTTAACTTACACTTTTCTTCAATTTGAACACAAATAAACTGCCTATCTGCCAAAGATACGTCTTGTATTCGTTGACGGATATTTTGCTTTTGCCGCGTTTTCTGTCAACGAACGTATACGGTACCTCGACCAGCTTTTTGTAATTGCCACGCACCAAAATCTCCAGAGAAACTTTCCAGCTTTTAGTTTCTCCGCTCCTTATGTTAATGTCGTCAAAAATCTTTTTCCTTACAAAAAAATATCCTGTAACCGGATCTTTGACGCCGGTCAATGGCCTTGCCAGCAGCACCGCAATTTTTGAAGTCAGCTTTCTTGTAAGAGACCAATTCTCTATGTGCCCGCCTTTCGCATAACGGCTGCCCAAAACCACATCTGCCCCAGATTTGAATTCTTTAATCATTGTTTCAATAAGTGAAGGCGGATGGCTAAAATCCGCGTCCATCACGCCGACGATACCTCCTCTTGCCGCTTCGAACCCCTCTATGATAGCAGAACCCAGACCACGCCTGCCTTTCCTGCGAAGAAGGCGGATATTCTTGCGGCGTTTTGACAGGCGTTTAACAATATCGCCTGTCCCGTCAGGAGAATCATCATCAACAACAATAATTTCTGCTCTAACATGCTCCAGAATTTTATTTATTAGATTCTCAATATTATCCTTCTCGTTGTAGGTCGGAATTACAATAGATATCATCCGAACACCGTCCCAACTGCGCCAGTCACAAAACGTGCCGTTAAGATAATAAGCAGAGAAGCAGAGAGTACAAGCAGCGGCAGATAAAACTTGTTTTTTGCATCCAGAAACTTGGCTAGTATCATAAACGAAGGGAAACAGATAAGAATAAAACGCGAAAACCCTTCCAGCGTTGATGATAAAAGCGGAAGGGTCATCATCAAAAACATGTACATGCCGTAGCTTTTTGTCATGTGTCTGAACGCATAGTACAAGGTTAAGACGAAGAAAGTCAGGACCGACAAATTCCAGATGCTATATGCAACCAAAATAGGACCGCGAAATAAAATTAATTCCAATGCATTCGCCAAGGCTACGTGAGGCGAGCTTATGGACCTTGTCCAGAGATTCTGCTGGTTGGCATAACCGAATACGGATCCTGTTGTGAAGTAGGAAAAAGCGAAAAACACAACAACGCCAGTTATCGCAATGGATAAAACTAAATCGCCTTTAGTTATTCCGAGCCTTTTCTTTTGGGATAATCTTTCCACTACCAAAACTATCCAGAAAAGCAAACCTACTATTCTTATGAATGGAAGGAACCACGACAAAATACAGGCTTTTGTCCACTCGCCTTTGCGGGCATAATAAAAAGAGGCTGTCGCAAACGCCAAAAACATCGATTCTGTATAAACAGCCGAAAAAAAGAACGCTGTCGGAAAAAACAGCAGCAGCACTACAGCTTTTCTTGCTATAGACTTTCCAAACTCATACTCTGTAAGCCTAAACAAATAGTAAGCCGCAATAAATGAGAAGAGATTTGATAAAATCACTGCTGCTAGTGCAAGATCCTGAACAAAGAAGCCCGCAAGCCTTATCGCAAAGGGGTACAATGGCAGGAAATTATAAAGAGAACGACCATCAGCCAGCGTAACGTACCCCTTCTCTGCTATCGTCAAATACGCCTCGCCGTCCCACTGGGCCCAAGGATTTAGAGTGCTGAGCGTGTTAATCTTGTAACCATCGCCTATGGGAAGGAACACAACTGCTAAGATTGATATTAAAAGAAGTGCCATTTTGTTCAAGAGAAAAATCTTAAGCACACCGTAAAACCGTTCATTCATGCCTAACGTTTCTTTGATTAAAACTTAAAAAGTATCGCCTCTGAACAAGATTTAAAACTATGCGCCAATTTGATAAGATGCGTCTGTACAAAATACTGCCTGCTGCGGTTGCAGCAATCATTTTGGTTGCAATAATCGCATACACGAATCCTGTTTTATTGGCAAACGAATTAATGAAAAGCGACCTGCAATTTATCTTATTGGCTTTAGTTGTTTCCACCATTTCCGCTGTTATGCGCGTTCTAAAATGGAGCGTGCTCATAAATGTGGGCATTAAAAGCCTTTTCCCTGTTCAGATACTCGGCTTAACTATAAGCAATTTTACTCCAGGAAAGATCGCCGAGCCGGCTAAAGCGGTGCTGCTTAAAATGCGGCACGGCACAGACGTTTCAGCAAGCTTGCCGTCAATAATCTGGGAAAGGGTTAACGACCTTCTTGTTCTTATAACATTATCATTAATAGCGATTCAAACGCTGGCGCTGGAGAAAAACATGCTTTTCATAGGCTTCATAAGCATAGGCATATTCGCATTTACGATAGCGCTATTTATACTAACTGTGAAAAACGAGCGTTTCGGAAAGAGGATATTCGGAGTTTTTAGAAAGTTTCCAATTTTAAACAAAATATCAGAAAACTTTATCGATACATTCTACAAAAACAAGATTAAAAAAAGGATGATACTTACAGGACTTCTCATTACTGTTATACCATGGCTAATGGAAGGGTACATATTTTATTTTGCGCTGCGCGCTGTTGGAATAGAAGCCGAGCCATTCAAGCTTGCAGGCATTATAGCATTGGCGGTCCTGATAGGCGTCTTAAGCTCACTTCCAGGCGGTTTGGGAAGCTTTGAGGCCGTTATGATAGTAATGCTGGGCATCATAGGAATAGCCGGAACAACTGCTATAGCGGGGCTGATACTCTACAGGTTTCTATCCTTCTTTTATGTAGCATTCTTGGGATGGCTGTCGTTCCTATACCTGAGCAGGCACATGGATGTAAAGAGCGTTCTGAAATAAAAAAGCAAGACATCAGAAAAACAGACCAAGTCTAGGCAGGAAATATTTCAGCAGTTCTATTTTGGATACGCCCCATGCCAGGGTTGACAGTTTGTCGTAATCGAAATACTCTATCTTAGAAATATCATAACCAAATTTCACAAAAAGGTTGTCTATATCGCGGTTCGTAAATTTTTTGTAGACCCTTCTGACGACCAGCTGCAGTTTTATTTCTTTAGAAATCTCGCTTTTCCAGTTATGCTCATATCCAGAGAGGAAAGTTGCATCATAACGTTCGTGCCCGACAGCAGATTTGATGGCGGCTGCCGCATGCCGAGCCGCACGCAGCGAGAACATAATGCCACCTCCAGTCAACGGCTTGACATGGCCGCAGGCGTCACCTATAAGCAATGTGCGGAACGCATAGGATTTGCAGTAGCCGACAGGTATAAAAGATGAATATATACTGCCCTCAGGCAGATTGATTTTACGTTTGAAATAATCCAAGCTCTCCATGGGACTTACCGAGGTAATTATCCCGTATTCGTTTATCTGGGGGATTACCCACGAGAAGAACTCCGGGGAAAAATATTTGTTGAAGTATACGTCAATTACTTTATGTTGCAGATTCTTTTTTGTCCTTACAAATATGCCCGGGTGCATTCCTGGCAGCTTTATGCCGAGCGTTCTTCTTACAATTGAAAAGGTGCCGTCACATCCGATAACAAGCTTGCTTTTGTATTCGCCGCCACTTGTAACAACACTAACGCAATCATCGCTGTAAGTCACTTTCTTAACAGATTCGTATTTTACATCTGCATTTTTCCTGGAGATGCTTCTCAAATGACGTGAAAACCCCTTCCTTTTTAATATGTACGCAAACGGTTTTTCTGAGCCGAGGGTAAAGGTTATGCCAGAAGGCGAGACTGCACGCATTTCCTTAATTTTAGATTTGATCAGTCTCTTCGGAAAGAATTGCCTAAAGTGCGAAGACACTAGGCCGCTGTCCTTTAAAATCACGTTGTTATCCTTTTCCAGTACCAATACATCTAAGCCGCGCAGCTGGGACGCTAAATACCCTCCGGCAACGCCGCACCCTACTATGATAACGTCGTACATGCTGCAAAGTATTATATGAAGATTAATAAGGTTATGGTGAAACAAGGCATAATATCGATATTTTCTTGTTTCACATATACTTAGCAAAGAAAATAATATATTTTAATATTTCTTTGCATCACTATATCCGATGATTTTCCGTATTTACGAAAGATATTGGAAGCTGTGGCTCTTTATACCGCTGGCCATGCTTTTGATAGCCGTAGCAATTTTATTCAATAACATGATTTCTACTGGTAGCATACTCGCCAGAGACGTAGAGCTAAGCGGCGGAAAAATGATTGTTCTAGAAATAGATACTGCGGTAGACGTGGATAAGCTAAGAGAAAAACTACCCGAAGCATCGATACATGTAACGCAGGGCGCAACATCCTCGCTGCTGATTCAGGTGCCATATGATGCGGACGAAACTGGAATTATTGAAGAGCTTTCTGATATTACAATAAAGGGAGAGCCAACTGTAAGAAGCGTTGGACCGGTTCTCGGCGAGTTGTTCTGGAAACAGACACAGTATGCGCTTATCGCCGCATTTGCCATGATGGCGATATTTGTTTTTATACTGTTTAGAACGCTCGCGCCCAGCTCTATTGTCCTGCTGGCAGCTACAACGGATATCCTAACGACGATGGCAACGCTGAGTTTATTGGATATAAAGCTCTCGCTGCCGATTCTCGCCGCGCTCTTGATGATAATCGGTTACTCTGTCGATACAGATATCCTTCTGACATCCTCTCTTCTGAAAGCTAAAAAGGAAGAAATGTCACAAAAGCTGAAAAACAGCATAAAGACTGGTTTAACAATGTCTTTTACAACAGTAGCAGCGCTGCTCTCTATAATATTTATTTCCGGTTCTTTCGTTCTTGAGCAGATCGCCTTTGTACTTCTTATCGGCGTGCTGGTAGACATACCGGCTACGTGGCTGGGTAATGCTGGCTGGCTTCGGCTGTGGTTGTTGAGAAAATGAATAAAAGAATTATCATGCTGCTGTTTTTTGTTGTGCTTTCTATAGTACTTATTGCGCCCAACCCGTTCGCGAAAGGCAGCATGGTGACGGCAAGCAAAGTGCCGCAGCTTTCCGCAGGAGACATAATTTATAGCATAAATGACATGAATGTTGATGATGCGCTGAATAAAGATTTTTCCGGCAATGTTAAGATCGAAACCAGCAAGGGAACTAGATATGTAAAGATGGACGGCAAACTTAACATAACTGTACAGGACGTTCCAAAAACAAATCTAAAATTCGGGCTTGATATAAACGGCGGGACGCGGGCTTTAGTAAAGGTTAATTCTTCTGGTGTATTAGACCAAACAATACAAACGCTGCAAACAAGGATAAGCCTGTTCGGATTGAGGGAATCTTCTTTCAGGGCAGTAGAAAAAAACTTTATTGAAATTTCTATTGCCGGCGGGACAAAGGAAGAGCTTAGTGAGTTGTTAAGCAGGCAGGGAAAGTTCGAAGCAAAAATACCTTTTTTAATCAGGCTTACTAACGGGAAAGGCGAAATCACTCTGGATAAAACATACGGCGTAACGCTGGAAGACGGCAAAGCCAGAATAGGCGATAAACTTGTGGGAGAGAACGAAACGTTCGAGCTCTCAACAATACAATTCACGGTTAATAAAATATCGCAAAACGTTAATCTGACGGCTTTGATTTTTACCGGCACTGATATAAAAATTGTCTTCCTCGACCCTCAGCGTAACCTAATACAGCGCACCGACAGCGGATATAACTGGCAATTTACTATTCAACTATCCAACGAAGGAGCCCAGAGGTTTGCGTGGGTTACAAGAAATATCCCTTCTGTCATAAATTATCTCGAATCCCAGATATTTTTGTACCTTGATGACAAATTAATAGATGCATTGAACATCGCTTCTGGTCTAAAGGGTAAAGCAGAAACAGAAATATCAATAACAGGCGGCGCGCAAACACAACAGGAAGCTGTTAAAGAGAAAGCGAAGATACAATCTATTCTGAGGTCGGGTGCGCTGCCAACCACAATTGAAATTGTCCAGCTGGATACAATCTCGCCTAATCTTGGCCAGTCGTTTCTTTACAATGCCTTAATAGCCGCTATGGCCGCTGCTGCAGGCGTCGCCGCAGTAATCACAGTACGATACAAAAAACCTAAACTTATCGTCCCAATGATGGCTGTTTCGCTAAGCGAGATTGTAATAGTTCTGGGCATTACTGCAGGCCGGGTTACCATAGACCTGCCGTTTATCGCAGGAATCATAGCCACAATAGGCACCGGCATAGATGCACAGATAATAATGCTGGACGAGGCGATGCGCAAGGCAGAGCGCATCGAAACCCTCAGGGAAAAACTATCCAGAGCATTTTTCATCATATTTGGTTCTGCTGGAACTGTCATAGCAGCGATGCTTCCGCTGATGTTTCTGGGCTTTGGTTTGCTGCAAGGCTTCGCCATAGTAACTATCATAGGCGTGCTGTCCGGCATTCTTATAACAAGACCGGCGTTTGGCGCGATTATTGAGAAGATTGTAAAGGTATAGGTTCTCTCTCTAAGGCTGGGTATTTACCAGTCCAACACCCTAAACATAATTCGGATTCAGGAAATCCTGTTTCTCGTACCATATCATCTTTATCTTGGTACATTAGAGAATCAGCGCCTGTCATCCTCCTTACATCTTCAACACTTTTCCCGTTTGCTGCCAATTCCTCTTCAGTTTTAATATCTATGCCTAATGGGCAAGGGTGTATTAGCGGCGGAGACGTTATCCGCAGATGGACTTCACGTGCACCTCCTTTTTCCTTCAATTGTTTAACAGCCCACGGGGTTGTTGTACCTCTTACTATCGAATCATCCACAAGAACTACTGATTTGCCAGCTGCCCCATCCGGAATAGCTGCTAATTTTTTTTCAGACTTCTCACGCCGCCCTTCAAACGTCGGGTCTGTAAAACTTCTATGACTGAATCTTTTGCGCATAAAAACCTCATTGTGCGGAAGTCCTGATGCATTTTGATACCCGACCTCGTGCATAATACCAGAGTAAGGAAGAGGAGCTACCCCATCGGCTTTAAACCCAGCTAGCGAGTCCCTTTCCGCTAAACGCCTACCAAGCGCTATTCTGTAGTTACCAACATGTACGCCATCTATAATAGAATCTGGGCGGGCGAAATATATTAATTCGAAGACACAATGAGATCTTCTCTTTGACGGTAACTGTGCAGCAGTCACGAGTTCTCTGTTCTGCACGAATACAATTTCTCCAGGTTTTACATCTCTGAGTAATCCCATATCTAATGGTGGAAACGCACACGATTCAGAGGCAATACAATATCCGTCTTCACCTACTCCAATTGCCATCGGTCTTACACCAAACGGATCTCTAACTGCATAAAAACCATCTTTAGTTAAAATTGTAAGAGAATAAGAACCAACAAGTTCTTTTGACGCTAGCACTATTCCGTCTACAACATCGCTCCCCTGTGCAATAAGATGGGCTATGACTTCTGTGTCGCTCGTAGATGTGAACTTATAGCCGTCTTTTGATATCTCCGATCTCATCTTATCAGCATTTGGGATGTTGCCATTGTGGGCAACTGCTAGCTCACCGAATGGAGCTTTGACAACAACCGGTTGCGCATTTTCTATAGTTGAACTGCCAGCCGTTGAATATCTTACCTGTCCTATACCGAAGGCGCCTTCTAGACCTTCGAAATCAGCAACGGTTCTAAAAACTTCTGTGACAAGACCCATACCCTTTTTTGTACGCATCACATGTCCGTTATACGTAGAAATTCCAGCAGATTCTTGGCCGCGATGTTGCAACTCCATTAATCCGAGATAGATTAAAGGTGCTGCTTTAGAACTAGTGTAGACGCCTATAACCCCGCAGGCCTCCCTCAGAACCATATGTTTAAATTATACAAGAAAACTTTAAGAATAGCTTACTTCTTCTTCAGCTCCATGATGGCGCGAGCCAGGTCATTATCCAGTTCCTCGAGTTTTCTGACAACCGTATCGCGGTCCTTGCCCGTCTTTTCCATAACCATTTCTACGTCCTTATCGCTTATGATATCCGCCTCGCTTATTTCGCCGCTTATTTGATAAACCTCTTTGCCCATCATATCCGCTATCATCACTTCAGGCTTGGAAATAATTATGTTTTTTCTCTTTGTCTTTATTATAACTTCCTCTGCCTCTAATTCCTGTACATTCATATTGAGCTTCTTCATCATTTCCTGAATCTTTTTAGGGTTCATGTTGCCAAGCATATTTACCACTTAATAACTTTGTCGACTTAATTTAAATATGTTTTTCGAGATCTTATTCTTCCTGTTTCTGGGAATATTGGTAGGAATAATCTTTGGTTTATTGCCAGGCGTGCACCCTAACACTATCGTAATCCTTATCCCGTTACTCGCATCGTTTAATCTGGAAACACCATTACTGCTTGCGTTTATTGTGGCTGTTGCCGTAACAAACAGCATAGCATCCTTTTTGCCGTCAATATTATTAAGTGTGCCAGATTCGGGCAACGAGCTTTCTATTCTGCCCGGGCACAGGATGTTGCTTGACGGTTACGGCTATCAGGCTGTAAAGCTTACTGTTGTGGGCAGCATAGGCGCCGTAATTTTATGCGCAGCCGCTTTTCCACTTCTCGTTGTTATAGTGCCGTTTTTATTCGACAGCCTGTCAAATTATATTTATCTATTGCTCATTATCATCGCAGCGATAATGGTATTTTCTGAACAAGGCAAAAAGAAATTAATTGCACTAGCATTATTTTTTGCTTCAGGAATTATAGGGATAATAAGCTCACGAATACCCATAGATAACACGCTGACGCTCTTTCCTATATTTTCCGGATTTTTCGGTATCAGTATGATCTTGTTGCAGATACGCAACAGGGTAGAAATACCAGAGCAGCACCAAAAGGAAATGTACGTTTCCAAGGGACTAATCAACAGTTCCGTAATTTCTGGTTCGATAGCAGGCGTGTTCTCTGGCCTGTTGCCCGGTGTCGGCGCAAGCGAGATTGCGAGCTTGGCAAGTGTTGACAGAAACAAACACGCGTTTCTTGTGAGGATTGGTGCGATAACAACAGCGAATATAGTTCTTTCCATCCTGGGATTGTGGCTTATTGGAAAATCCAGAAGCGGGATGGCTGTTGTTATTGAACAGCTTGCCAGCATTGGACTAGAGGAGGCAATCATGATACTTATCATAACATTGATATCAGGCGGCGTAGCGGCGGTGTGCACGCTTGCAATGGCAAAAAAGAGTCTTCTACTAGTAAAGAATCTTAGCTACCAGATCTTGGCAATTATCGTCCTTCTTTTTGTTACAATGCTCACTTACATGTTTGCTGGCTTATACGGTACGCTGCTTCTTGTTGTGTGCAGTGCCATAGGAGTTCTGACTAATGTAGTTAATGTAAAACGCGGGGTACTGATGGGCGTGCTCATGCTGCCTACAATAGTATTCTACATGTCACAAACGGCTTGAAAAGCGGATAAAACATAGGTTTTTAAAGGTTTTATTAGAATATGGTTTTGGTGGTATAAACATGGCAGAAATGCTAGTTGTAAAAAGTAAAGTAAAAGACTATGTAGCAAAGAAGAAGCTGCGGATGGGAGGCGATGCAGTCGAGGTACTGAACAGGGAAGTCGCCCGCCTTTTGGACCGCGCAGTAGAGCGTGCCAAGGAAGATAAGAAAGGAACTGTAAAATCAAGGCATGTATAAAATTTATTGACATTTTATTTTTTGATGATGCACAGGACTAAAGTCCTGTGTCAGTTTTCTATTCTTGGTAATAACCTCACCCTATATAACTGTCGTCTGGTAAAACTATATCATTCTGTTCCAGCTTATTCTCTAGCTTTCGTCTCTTAATCCTCTTATCCACTGGACCGAGATATTTTGATGTAACCTTTTTCCCTTTTCGTATAGACTGGTAATAGTATTTCCTGCCATTTATTATCTTTATGTGCTTGTTTGTCATGAGTTGTATATTACATCCAGTACTTATAAATTTTTCTGTAGCAGACAAATCAGAATTCAGATAACATCTTTATACAAATAAGCTATCTTTTTTATTATATTTTCCCAGTCATAACTTTTCGCGGTTTTCCTTCCGTTATTTTCTAGCTGCGTTCTTAATTGTTTATCTGCAAGAATCTTTTCGATACCTTCTGCCAGATGATTTACATCGCCTATGTTGACAAGCATCCCGTTTCTTCCGCTTTCTATATAGTCTTTGGGACCCTCTGTATTCGTCGATATAGTTGCAGTGCCGCAATACATTGCTTCTAAGGGGGTTATTCCAAAATTCTCACGGCGCGAAGGCATTACAAATACTGCAGCAGACCGCATTCTTTTTATCAATTCACTACGGCTCACGGGGTTAATAAATTTGATGCGGTCCGCTACGTGCAGCTTCCCTGCAAGCGTTATCAAATTTTGCTTTTCTGTCCCCTCACCTATAATCGTCAGCCTTGCATCGTTAATTAAAGAAAATGCACGGAGAAGAATATCTACATTCTTCTGCGGAACAAGCCTGCCGGCGAACAGCACTTCGTTTTCTCTCTTTTTTGATTTAATCTTGTCCAGTTCTCTCGTATCTATGCCGCTTGGTATTATCTCTATCCTTTCTTCAGGGATGCGCAGAATATTTACTAACTTAGATTTGATGGACGAATTAAGCACTATTATTTTGTCGAAATACATCTTTGACGAAACAATCTCAAAAGGCAGACCGAAGGTAGCAGCCTTGCCTTTGTACATCTTATGCCATTGGGTAAGGTACAAATCGTGCAGCGTTGCCACTACAGGCGTTTTTGTCTTTCTTGCAGCTATCGAGCATGGAATCAGCGACAAATGTCCGTTCGCGTCTATGACGTCAAATTTCTCGCTTGTCAGCCTGGAGTAAAGACCTGTGACGTATTTCAAGCACGAAACATAGTTTCTTTTTGGCGGCGCCGATATAGTATGGTCACTCACCTGATTTACAGCAAGAGAAGGGAAATGTTTTGGAGATGATGATGTGAAAACAACGGTATCAAAGCCGTATTTTGGCAGCCCCTGCGCCATCTCGTATACCCTGCGCTCCACACCGTATAAAGGGTATAAAACTTCTGTGCACAATGCCGCATTCATTTTCTAAGAGTATGAAACTATGAATTTAAAGTCATATTTTTAGAACAAAATTAAAATCGTTTCAACCTTTAAATCTTGAAAGTCTTAC
>Ga0213870_1000525_pt1 | contig 17860 bp, 19 predicted proteins | sample WICALVC2017_Meta_FD_160119 | JGI IMG/M metagenome (GOLD analysis project Ga0213870, IMG submission 160119) | Freshwater microbial communities from subterranean cave lake in Wind Cave National Park, South Dakota, United States - WICALVC2017 | ecosystem: Environmental > Aquatic > Deep subsurface >... | reverse complement strand
CGAGGATATTTTATTGTTTTTAAGAAGCCATTTAATAACAAACCTAAGATGGATAATAATTCTTTTTGCTTTTGCTCTTATTCCTCCTCTCATATTTCTTTTTGGAACAAATAATCTTCCCTTCCCCGCTCTTCCGGGAAACTTTACAACAATGTTTATTTTAATTTATTACCTTTTGCTTTTTGGCTATGCATTTTCAAATTTTTTAACCTGGTTTTTTAACATTTTTGTTATAACCAAAAAAAGAGTCCTAGATATCGATTTTGCAGGTTTAGTTTTCCATGATGTTGCGGAAACCCATTTTACCCTTCTTCAGGACGTAAACTACACTCAATCGGGACCATTGCGGCATTTCTTAAATTTCGGCGATGTTTTTGCGCAAACTGCAGGAGGAAGAGAAAATCTTGAGGCGCTGGGAGTTCCCAAACCTTCGCAAGTAACCAGATTTATAACAGCCCGCATGGGGAGAAAAAATGGACATATCTAGCATATTTATAAATCCTTTTTTCTGGTTAAAAATGATGGCTTTGTTAATAACAGCTGCTTATTGTATTTTTGCGCTTGTTATTACTAACCAGATAAGAACAATGGATAAAATAATCCACCTTCCGCCTACAAAAATAATTCTTTCCGTCTCTGTTTTTAATCTTTTTCTGGGAGCGTTTCTTTTCCTGCTCGCTCTTGTTATACTTTAATTGAACGATAATTGAACTATGGAAAAGCTTTCAAAAATAGTTTCAACACCGAATGCGACATCCTGGTCCCAGGCTTATAACGCCGGTAAACTTTACGCTGTCTTAGCTTTAGAACGAGAACCGCAAGAACAGGAAGTAGAGGTTGAAACTGAATTAGATTTAAATATAGTAGGGAAAGAAACTCTTGAAGCTTTAGAAAACGAGTTTTTCTCTTTGGAAAATAAGGATTTGGAGGGAATAAAAAGCGCTGTTGAAAAAGCCTCAACTAAACTATCCTCCGGCATTAAAGCGTCTCTGGTTGTTGCTGCCGAAAATGGAAACATTTTATATATTGCTATAAAAGGCAAAGGGAAAGTTGACCTTAAAAGGCAAGGGCAAATAGGAACGGTTCTTGAGTCAAGCGATGAAAATGAAATTAAAACAGGATCTGGATTTTTAGAGGATTCTGATGTTTTAATTTTGCAGACTCCGCAGTTTAGTGAACTCGTACCAAAAGATGTGCTCGTCGGTTCTATAGACAGCCAAACGCCCTCCGAAATAGCGGAAACTTTGGCTCCGACTGTTCACCAGGGCGGAAAAGGAGGCGCAGCAAGTATTATCCTTAAATACAAAGATGAGGCGCCGCCTTCCTCTCCCGCCGAAACAGCAAGTCCGCAAGCCCCAACCGAAGAGTCAAAAGCCAAAATCGGGCTTAAAATTGTTAATAATTATTTTTTCCAAGCGAAAAATCTAATTAAAGAAAGGGGTATTAATATTCCGAGCCTTCCCCACTCAAAAAAAGTCCTTTTAACGGTCGGTCTTATTTTGGTTTTGGTTTTTGCGGGAATAGTAATTCTTGCTGCCAAAAAACAGGGGGATGAAAAGATAAAAGAAGCTTATGCGCAATATTTTGTTGAGGCACAAAATAAGTATGAAGAAGGCCAAAGTCTTTTGGATTTAAACCAGGCCTTGGCAAGGGAAAGCTTTTCGGAAGCTAAAAGAATTCTTGAAGAAGGACAGAATAGGTTTTCCGAAAATTCGGAAGAAGGAAAACAGGTTAAAGAACTTCTTTCGAAAGTAAATGAGGCCTTAAGCGACTCCTCCGGAGTCTCAAATGTGAATCCTACTGAAGTCAATAGAAGTGAGAGCGAATTATTAAGCTTTGCGCTTGAGGAAACAAGCGGACTTCGTTTTGCAAAAGATGACAGAAATGTTTACGTTATAACAAAAAACTCTGTTTCATCGGATGCAAGAGAGCTTATAAAAAATAGCAATGACTGGTCTGATGCAGCAGGACTTGGAACCTTTTTTGGAAATATTTATGTCTTGGATAGAGCAACCGACCAAATTTTAAAGTTTGTCGCAACCAGTGGCGGAGAGTATGGAAATTCTAACTATTTTACTGCTAGCCAAAAACCCGATCTTTCGGAAGCTGCGGATATGGCAATTGACGGCTCAATTTATGTGTTATTGAAAGACGGCACGGTCTTAAAATTCACAAGAGGGGTAAAAGACAACTGGCAGGTCCAGGGTTTGGATAAACCATTATCAAACCCAGCAAGAATTTATACGGATTCCGAGAGCAATATTTATATTTTGGACAACGGAAATTCAAGAATTGTAGAAATCGGAAAAGACGGCCGCTACCAATCCCAATATGTAGCCTCAATCTTGAAGGACGCCAAAGAAATGGATGTAAACGAAGCTTCAGGAGAAATCTTCATCCTCTCCGGCTCCAAAATATTCAAAATTGATCTCTGATCAATCAAACTATCCCCAACTTGGGTTAGGATCTGAAATTACGGAGCTCCTATGACGTTGTGGATTTTTATAAGCGTTTTCCATTGTTTGATCTTGAATTTTTGGACTATTTAACCATTTATTTAATGTGAGCTCGGTTATTTGAGAACCCTTTATCGAAATCTTCCCTGAAGAATCACAAATTATTTCTATCATCTGAAAAACTCCAGGTTTTACTCCAGGTTTTACTTCAGCATAATTCCCCCAACGCAGTTCTAAAGAAACGCATGATTGCTCAAAATAATCGCGAAATTTAACTCCATCGCTTTGACCAAAGTGTCGCTCCCATTCCTCTCGTGTATATCCACCCACATTTATCCATCTATTCTCTTCAATAGCAATCATTTGAACGGCTAATGAAGGAAAAATGCTTTGATTAAAAAAGTTTTTTGCTTGATTTCTATCCAAGCGCATTTGCTCCCTACGGAGTTTTTCTTCTTCCTCTTCTCGCAACCACCTTCTTCTTTCATCTTCCCTTTTTTTTGCTTGCCCCTGTTTCTCTTCTTCTCTTATTCTAAGTAACCTTTCTATAAGATTCATAGAATGAGATTATACATCTTATAGTCAATTTTAGCCATCAAGAATAGCTTGTGGTATCATACGCTTATGGAAATAGTAAATAAAAGGGCAGGTAAAGATTACGAAATCCTCGATAAACTCGAGGCTGGAATAGCCTTAAATGGAGGAGAGGTAAGGGCTGTAAAAATGGGCAGGGCAGATTTAACAGGAAGCTTTGTCAAAATAATCGGCTCCGAGGCTTACCTTATTAACGCCAGGATATATCCTTTTCAATCCCAAGTTGAGGAAGGGTATGATTTAAGAAGAACCAGAAAGCTTCTTTTGCATAAAAAGGAAATAATTGCCTTAAAAACCAGAACTGCCGGCCAGGGCCTTGCGGTTATACCATTATCTATGTATGATTCCAAGGCTAATCTTATTAAGCTTCAGATAGCTCTTGCAAAAGGCTTACGAAAATTTGACAAAAGACGTAAGAAAAGGTAAAATAATAACTAAATTCGGGGATGAATTGATTCGACAAGAATCGTACTTTAAAAACGCAAGCCGACTTTGATTAAAAGTCGCTAAACAGAATCAAAATATAAAAGCAAATAGATCAAACGATCGTTTTGCGTACGCAATTGCCTAAACTGGCAAATTGAGTACTGTTCATTTAGTTTTCTCCTAGCGAAACTTTATGGGCATAAACGAAGCTAGGAAAGTGTAAGGACACATGGTTTGGGTCCTTATGAATTTATAAACCTAGGCTTTACCCGATCCTTTCGGCTGGTTCCGGGGAAAGCGAGATTCAAAGCCGAATAAGCTTGTAAAAACGTTTTAAAAGTTTAAGATTTTTGGACTCTGAGTCATTCTCAGACATCTCCACACAAACCGCCTAGTTATTGTAGGCGGTTTTTTGTTGGCTAAAAATCTTTACTACCTTAATCCCTCGCTAGAGTAATTCCAATTACTTTTTGAGCGCCTTTTCTTTTTAAAACTTTTGCCGCTTCCATAAGGGTTGAACCGGTTGTTACAATATCATCTATCAAAAACACCCCGGTATCTTTCATTTGATACTTTTGATACATCTGATACTTTTCATTCTTATTGAAAGAAAATGCTCCTTTAATATTCTTTTTTCTCTCAGGAAGCTTAAGGCCAAATTGTGTTTTTGTTTCTTTAACTCTTTTAAGCAGGTTCAAAATCTCAAGATTGAACTTCTTTCCAAGTTCTTTTGCCAGAATTTCCGACTGATTATATCCTCTTTTTCTAAATCTTGACAGAAAAAGAGGAATCGGAACAAGAACCCATTTTTTAACTTTTTTATCATTTAGAACATTTTGAAAATTCTCATTTTGTATTAATGACTCATAAAGAAGATTTCCTAAGAATTCGCTTAAAGAAGAGAGATAGGGTTTGTACTTGAAATTGTAAATTAACTTTTGAGCAGTTTTATTGTACGGAATAGCAGAAAAAGCTCCGTCAATACTATATCTTCTTCTACACCTAGGGTGTGTTAAAGAGTCAATTGACGGCCTTTTGCAGACAAGGCACAAAACTTTAACATCAAATGAAAGATAAGAAAAACACTTGGGACAAAGAAAATCCCCCAACTTGCCACACTGAACGCATTTTTTGGGAAACAGAAAATCAAGAAATCCCATACTTAATACATAATACTTTATACTGTATACTAAGGAAAATGGCACGCATTTTTCTTTTCCGTCACGGCGAGACAACCGATAATAAAGACCGTATTTTTTCGGGTACAAGAGATGTTGATTTAACCGAAAAGGGCGTTGCCGAGGTTGAAGAGATCGCAGAAAAATTGAAGGATGAAAAAATAACTAAAGCCTATGAATCAGAGCAGCTAAGGTCAAGAAATACGCTCAAAATTGTTCTCAGATACCATCCTGATATTATTCCTATAATTGATAACCGGATAAGGGAACGCGATTACGGCGATTTAACAGGAAAAAATAAGGATGAAACTGCTAAACAGTATCCAAATGAGTATTCCTTATGGCATAGGTCTTACGATACTCCCCCGCCGAATGGTGAAAGCATAAAAGATGTTGAAAATCGTGTAGTTTCATTTTTAGATGAAGTAATTCCAACACTTTCCACAAATGATATCGTTCTAATTTCTGCACACGCAAATTCAATAAGACCCATGCGGAAGTATTTTGAAGGATTAAGTAATGAAGAAATGTCAACTTTTGAGCACGAACCTGCTAAAATCTATTCCTACAAAGTGTGATTTTAAACTTTTAATAGATTTCCAACAATTACTCCAATGGCAGTTGCGATTGAACCTATGATAAACAATTCAATTGCGCTTCGAAGAGGCTTATGTTCGACGATATGCCCTTTAATATAACCTATTATGAATAGCCCAATAAATGCCGAGACAACGGCTAAAATTCTTGCTGTTGACTGATCAAAAATGATTGTCGGGATAATCGGGAAAGCCCCTCCAATCATGTATGCAATAAACATTATAAGTGCGCCAAGCATAAGACTGTCAGTATGTTTTCCGCTTTTATCCATCTGATGAACTGCTTTTTCGCTTGAATATTGTCCTGCAGCCATAGATGATGCTTCAACTGTTACTGCAACAAATGCCGCCAAAATTACTATTTCTTTGTTTTGGACTCCGGTTGAGATTCCAACTACTACTCCTGTTGTTGAGACGATGCCATCCTGAAGTCCAAACATGAGGGAACGGAGATAATCCTCGTGCACTAATAATTCTTTAAGTTTATCCATAACTCTCTCCAATTATTGCCTAATTTATGTTAAAATACAATGACTTGGAGAGGTCGCATAGTATGGTCCATTGCGGAAGGTTGCTAACCTTCTGAGCCCTTTAAAAGGCTCGCGTGAGTTCGAATCTCACCCTCTCCGCACATGGAGAGATCGCATAGTGGACGAGTGCGGCGGTCTTGAAAACCGCTGTCGCCTTTGGCGACCGTGAGTTCGAATCTCACTCTCTCCGCCACTCCTCTTGCACAAGAAAATTTATTAATATAGACTGAAAATATGTCCATTCGACAAGCTCAGGATAAACCCGCTCAAAAAAAAGAGAAATTTCTTCCCAAGGAACCTTTGGAAATACCCGATCATGTTCATGTGGCAGAACAAACCAATGAAGTTAAAACCCTTCTTTCCTGGTCTGCCCCCGGAAGACCATTTAGAAAACGCTCAAAACAATATTTCCTAACCGCAATTCTAATAACACTTCTGATTGAAATTATTCTTTTTCTTTTCTCCCAATATCTTCTAATGCTGGTTGTCCTGTCTTTGCTTTTTGTAGCTTTTGCATTGAGTATTGTTCCTCCGCGGGATTTCCACTATAGAATTAGCAATCAGGGGATAATGATTGAAGACCATTTTTACATCTGGCAGGAGCTTTATGACTTTTATTTCAAACAAAGAGAAGATATGGATATTTTACATATTAGAACGCACGCTTTTATTCCGGGAGAACTCACCATAACTTTAGGAGATATGGATAGAGAGCATGTTAAGCAAATTTTAGTTAGATACCTGCCTTTCAGGGAGTATATAAAGCCGACTTTCATGGAAAAATCAGGAGACTGGCTCTCCCGCAATTTTCCTCTTGAAGGCAAAGGTTAAGAGGCGGAGAGTGCAGGATTTGAACCTGCGCCTTTCTTTCGAAAGAATGGTTTTCGAGACCATCGCTTTAAACCGCTCAGCCAACTCTCCATGCGTGCTCGAGAGGAATCGAACCTCCAACCGCCTGGACCGCAACCAGGTGTTCTATCCGTTGAACTACGAGCACAGCTTAAGGTATTTTACCGAATCTGGTAAAATAGGTCAATGAGATTTGAGTTTTCCGCAGGCGGAATAGTTTACAAACCCGTTCGACAAGCTCAGGGCAAGAAAGAAATATTGATTTTGGTTGCCCAGCATTCCCAGCACCACGGATGGGTTTTCCCAAAAGGCTTAATAGGAGATAAAAAGGAAGGCGAGAAAAAAGAAGAAACCGCTATCCGGGAAGTAAAAGAGGAAACAGGAATAGATGCAAAAATTGTAAAACCTTTGATGCCCGTTACCTACTGGTTTGTTTTTTCGTCCAAAGGACGATCCGCCTCTGGCGGAAAAGGTGAGAAAATCAAAAAGACCGTTTACTATTTTCTTATGGAATACCAGGGAGGAAATATGGAAGAACGGGATAAAGAAATGGAAGATGTAAAGTGGATTCCTCTTTCGGAAGTAGAAACAAAACTGACTTATAAATCAGATAAACAAGTTTGGCAAGAGGCTCAAAAGCTGATAGAATAGTTCTCTGGAGATGTGCCGGAGTGGCCGAACGGGTTCGCTTGGAGAGCGAATATGGCAGTAATGCCATCACAGGTTCGAATCCTGTCATCTCCGCATGTATTATGTTTATTTCCTGCGTCTTCACAATGGAGATATTTATACGGGAGTAGCCCAAGACCTCAAAAGAAGAATTATTGAACAAAAAACTGGAAAAGTTAAATCAACCAAGAAATATTTACCTTGTATATTAATTGGTTACGAGGCTTATTTAGATAAGAAGGACGCGTTGAGAAGGGAAAAATATTTAAAAACAACAGAAGGTAAAAGATTTTTTAATCAACAATGTAAAGAAATTTTAAGGAGAATAGGTTCGTCCCGTCATTCGACGGGACGCCACGTCGGATGACTGTGGCGAATCCCGCCCCCTCCGCATTCTTGACTTTTAATTCAATTTCTTCCAAACACTTGACAAATGTACGTTTAAAGTGTACACTTTAAATGTATGAATATAGTAAATGCAACGATTTTAAGAAATAATTTAAAAGACACCCTGGAAGAAGTCAAAAAAAGAGACTATCTTCTTGTTTCAAAAAAAGGGAAAATCACTTCCGCAATTTTGGACATAGATTACTTTGAAGATTTATTGGCTTTAACCAGTCCTAAATATATAGAAAGTATCAAGAAGGCAAGGGAAGACATTAAAAAGGGACGGGTAAAAACCTTTGAGGAAGTTTTTGGCGAAGTCTAAAGAAATGACTTATGAAATTTTTGTAACGCAAAAGGCCGAAGATGATCTTAAAAAGTTTGATCCGGTTGTCAAAAAGAGAATTAAAAATGGACTTATAAAACTTTCTTCAAATCCACGATCCTTCGCAAAAAAATTAGTGGGGTCTAATGAATACAGATTTAGAGTTGGCAGTTATCGTGTGGTTTTTGACATTCAAGGCAAAAATATTCTTATTCTCCGGATAGGTCATAGAAGAGAAATTTATAGATAAAGTTTTATTTTCTTGACAAAAACGAAAGAGAGTGGTAAATAGAATTCATTATGTCCCCGGATAACGAAAGAAGACTAGGAAGAATTCTTACAAGAAGAAATATTCTAATATTAGGAAGCGTAGGTATAGCAGCAACGCTTGCAGGTTTAAACTGTGCAAGACCTGAAAGACCTGAAGATTCTGTGTCACAAACTCCGACAGATAATCCTCCGGCCGCTACGCAAAGAGTCACAGAATCGCCAAAACCGGCTGAAACACCAAATACTATCGAACAAAGAGTAAAAACAGCAGGATTAACAATCTGGAAAGATCTGCTAACAACAAGGCAAGAAGACCAAAAAGCAAATACATATCTTGATATAACAATCACAAATCTTTCTGATATGGCTAAAGTTTATGAACAAGTTCTAACACCGGGCGCCAAACCTACCACTACCCCAATTAAAGCAAGCTGGAGATATCTTTTATTTAATGGGCCCACTTTAGGAGGAATATGGGGAGGAAAAAAATGGATTGGAGAAGTAGAATTTGACAATATAAGCATTCAGGCAATAGGAGCTCCGCCTACCGACGCCGCCTCACGAGCAAATGGCATAGAATGGCAGGGAAGAGTTTCGCTTAAATTCATTCAGAGAACCCACTCCTCCTATGAAAGAGCTACTACTACACTGTCGCCAAAGCCTTCCTATAACCAATGGGTTACGAGCAGCGCCCCGCATGAAGGTTTTTCCCAACTTTCTGATTGGCGCAATGACGATTGGGGATTTTCATTAACAATTCGTAACGGACAAGTACAAAGAGGACTTAGTAGAGGAGCCGAAGGAGGCTTTGAAGTCCCTAGCTCAGTTTTTCAAGTTTGTGATACTTTTTATCCCAGCTGCAGAGCCATTGATCTTAATTTTAAGTAAAATCTTTTCTTGACTTTTCTTCTCTAATCCCCCACACTAAATTAAGAATGAATCCTGCCCGGTTTCTTGTCTTACTTCTATTCTTTATATTCTCACTTTTCGTATTCACTTTGCCTTCTTTTGCCCAAACTCCAAACAATCCGTCAGCTGACGGACTCCATAACTACACCCAAAACGTAATGATCGAAGTAATTTCCGCTTTGGGATGCCAAGTCGCGGGAGTTGACCTTGTTAGTCCAAACCAAAAATGTCTGGGAATTGCAAATGGAAAAATAGGCCCGATTGACTCAACAGGAGGAGCAATTGGGACCATGGGAGGCTTAATTGCCCTAACTTTTACCCCCCCGCTTAGTACGGTTGATTATGTTAATTATCTGGCTTCAAACTTTGGAATTACAAAACCTTCTTATGCGCAAGAACAGGGAATAGGATTTGCAGGCCTAACTCCCCTTACGAATGTGTGGATCGCATTTAGAAACATAACCTACCTTCTTCTTGTTTTAATTTTTTTAGTTATAGGTTTTGCAATTATGCTAAGAGTCAGAATTGACCCTCGAACAGTTATGAGTATAGAAAATCAGATCCCCAAAATAATCGTTGGGCTTATTTTGGTTACTTTTTCTTTTGCAATTGTTGGATTTTTAATAGATTTGATGTGGGTTTTAATTTATTTATCCATGACGGTATTTAATAATATCTTTGAAAAACTTGGGCCACAATACGCCTTGAGCGCCGATTTTAGAAATTTTCATGGACTAAATGCATTAGAAGCTGTAAATAACATAAACCTAGGAGGGGGCACCGGGTTGTTTGGGACAGGACAGGGAAAAGATGGATTAGTGGGGATTACAACAAATGCGTCCGCTGCGGTCGAAACCGTTATATCCGGTCTTTTTAACAATTACTTTAACCTTCCTGTTATAGGAGGTATTATTTCAACGCTGGCATTTATTATTATTGGGATTGCAATACTCTTTGCTCTTTTTAGGCTTTGGTTCCAGCTTATAAAAGCATATGTAATGATTTTAATAGTTGCTGTTTTTTCTCCCTTTTGGATAATTGCAGGACTTTTGCCCGGATCAAAATTAAATTTTACAAACTTACTTCGGGAATTAGGATCAAACTTAATTACATTTCCCGCAACCTTAATTATGTTTCTTCTGGCAAAAACTTTTATAGATGTTTTTGCAGGGCCCGAGGCGCAAAACATCTTTGTTCCTCCATTTATAGGTAATCTTGGCGCTGCAGGCGAAGGAGCTAAAGCAATAGGCGCTCTCACAGGCCTTGGAATAATTCTTTTAACTCCGGACGTTAATAAGATGATGCGAAAAGCATTGCAAGCTCCAGAATTTGACTTCTCCGCAATCGGAAAGGGTATAGGAGCCGGAGCCGGCTTCCTACCCAGTTCATTTACGAGAGCTGGGCAAATAGGATACTCTGTAAGTGGAATTAGAACTCTTAGGGACCTTGCAGGTGGAATTTTAGGTAGAAGGACAGCTGGGGGAACTGCACCGCCAGCCGGAGGAGTGCATCCTTAAACTATTTCTCTTTTAAGGTCTTCTCAAGCATATAAAGAATAAACGCAATGGCAATAAGTTGTGTTATTGTTACTCCAACGTCCACCCACATATCTTCTCTTGAGCCCGGAGCTTTTTCAGTGATTTCTTTATGCGCTTTTTCAGTTATTAACTCTTTATCTAGCATCTGATCATAAATATATCTTTGTTCCGTAGATGAAAAAGCCGGTGCGCTTCTCCCATAAACTATTTTTGCAAATGACGGCTTCCCAAATTGTCTAATAAGAAATCCAACGATTGGAAGATTAGTTTTCCAGCTTTCTGCAAAAAACTTGACAAATCCCGGAGCTTTTTCAGCCATAACCTCCTTAGCTCTGTCGGAACTATATAACGCAATTTTGTCGTATATAGCTCTGAATCCTTTTATTAAATCGTCCGGGGAATGAACGTCTTTAAGCGCATTAAGAAGTTTTACCTCCTCTCCCCACGCTTCCGCTTGATATTTATTATCCCTTGCTCTTCTAACAAAACTTCCCGTTGGACCCAATGCGCTCATTTTAAACTCATCAAGTGGCATGTCGCCATTCCAAAGAGCAAAACCATGCCTATATTCCCTTCTATAAATAAATTCATTTAGATAATCTTCTTTGTGATCTGGCCAATCGCCATTAATCATGGTATCAGGATGGGCAGGGTCTTCATAGCCTGTAAATGCCTTTACAAATCTTTCGGCAAACGCCCTATCTTCATCATTGGTTATAATTTCAGTGAAGTAATTTATTGGACCTTCAGCTGTATCCATCACATAGGCTAAATCCTTAAAAAGTTTACCTCTATCTAATAGTCTCTCCCTATCTCGCAATAGTGTTGTTTCCATTATATGTAAGTTTTCCAAAGTCCTGTCTATTGTCTGTTTTTGCGCTTCGGTAATAAATTTATATTTTTCGCCAAATAGTGATTCTGTTATCCTGTTTCTTATAGCCTCGGACTTCAAAAAAAGTCTATGTGGTTGAAGTCTAACCATCTGCTCTAATATTTCAGTTGCTTCATTAAATTCTTTCGAAGATTCACCTGGTTTTAAATATTGCAGAGCACTTCTCCTAAATTCAAATCTTAACGCAGTGCCAACCCAATTAATATATTCATTGGCGTATTTCTCATACTCTTCAATCGGTGGGGCTCCAGGATGATCTCTTACCCAACCCTCTGCTCTTCTCTTTTTAATATCTCCTCCTAGAACTTCTTTTTTATCGCCCGCCTTTTTCTTTTTAATTGTCCTAGGAATCTCATACTCCTTCTTTTTCAAAAACTCCTCATAATCTTCGTGGCTAGGAGCGCCTTCGTGTGTTCTATCCCAACGTTCTCCCATTTTTCTTCTACCTCTTAAGATAAATTCCTTAAGTGATCCTGGTATTTCTGGATCAGTTGGATATCGCCAAGATTGCCAGGTAAATGCGTCGCCGGCTCTATTTGGGTTCTGTCGCGCTATATAAAAATACTCATCAACCGCTTCAAGAATCGCCAACTCGTTATCTTTATATTTTTCGAGAGTTTCTTTTAAAGTATTAGGATCCCAGGTATGGAAAATGCCAAGAATTCTTGTTAATCTTTCGTCCGGTTTATTTAGATAGGCTGCTAATGCGCTTTCAGTTATCCCATACTTACCCAGCAAATGGATATCTGGGGACCAGGCTTGAAGTATATCTTGCAGAAAAAGACTTTGATATTGTGCAAGACCTCTTCCCAATTTCCCTTCTGCGGCAATTGACATGAATCTTCCAGTCATTATCATCATTGCCCTGGCAGTTATAAAAATTCTATTAATATCCCAGTCTTCAAGCGACTGATCGGGTTGAATTACAACCAAATTACCGTCTTTATCGCGTGCCGTGAGCTTATGATCTCTTACAAATTCCTTGAATTTCTTTTTAGTTCTTAATTCAACTACACCTTTTTCTACGTCAGTAAAAACTGTTCCAACTATTACATTTCCTTTCTCATCTCTTAATAACTGTCCATCCTCACCCCTTAGTGGTTCATTTTTATACTCTGTCGTCCCAGTAATAGCTTCAGGTTTAAGGTATCCTTCATTTTGCATCATCTCTTCGCGGAGAGCCTCTTCATAAATATCCATCATTTTTAAAACTCCAGGGGTTTTAAAGGCTAGATCGGCTAAAAGAGACTCAGATTGCTGCATATTGTCAAATAGCTGTTCTGCTTTAACGCTAGGGAGAAAAAGAATTGCATTTTGGTTGTGAGCAGCCTCTCTTAACCTAAATTCTCTTTCGTACCTATCTATATCCTCTTCAAGTGCCCTAACTTGCTCTTCTGTTAGATCTACCCCTGTTGAAGGATCCCTTTTTGCTCCGTCTATTATTAGTCTTATAAAATCGGTGTGTTCAAATTGCATATTAAGATCGAATGCTTCTTGAAAAAACCTATGCGGCTTTGCGTCAACAATTTCGAAAATCTTATTAAAATATCTATCTCTTACTTTTCTTTCCTTAAGAAGAGACTCTTTTTGTCTTGGAGACCATCTTTCTCCACGGGGAGATACTATCGGTGTTTCTTCTCTAGGGCCCTCGGGGGGTGGAGTACCTCCTGGTGTGCCTGGCGGCCTTCCTGCTCTATTTCTTAGTGCATCTTGGTATAGATTGCGTAAATACCTTTCAATTTCTTCAGGACTAACTGGTACGCCAGCTCCTGGGGGGCTTTCTCCTCTATCTATTGCCATAGAATTACCTTCACTTCTCAGTGTAAGATTGCGAGGCGCACTTGTCAATCTGCCTGGTTCTTGTTCTTTCATGTTGCCGAAAGCTTACAGTGGGCGGAGCCGAACTGCTTGACATTGTCATTACAGGAAAATTACAGTATGATTACTGCCAATATGGAACGCTTCGAAGCTTTTTATCCAGAAGATAGCCGTTTTGATGAGATTGAGAAGATCTTAAGTTTTATCAAAGAAGGGAATTCTGTTCAGCTTATTTCTCTTCCCGGAGTTGGAAGATCCAATCTTCTGGGTTTCTTATCCTACAATACCAAAATCAGGGTAAAGCATCTTGGCGAAAGCCAAAAGCTCTACCACTTTGTTAACATAAATCTTTCCGAGGTTAGGGGAAAACCGACCACAGAGGTTTTCAAGTTTGTTTTTCTTGAACTTTGGGAATCTCTAAGAGAGAGGAAATACGAGTATGAAGAAATTAGAAAAATCTTAAAAGAAAGTATTGAATTTAAAGACGAGCTGGTTATTTTTCAGGGGCTTAAAAAAGCACTTGAGTTTTTGACGCTTGAAAAAAACCTTACGGTTGTTTTTCTTTTTGACAGGTTTGAAACTTATGTACAGAATGTTTCTTCTGACTTTTTTACAAACCTAAGAATCTTGCGAAACAGGGCTAAATATAAATTTTCTGCTGTATTTTCTCTTAATAGGCCGCTTGAAGACACATTAGAGCCTGAAATTTTAGTAGATTTTTATGAATTTGTTGTGGGGCACGTAGTTTACTTGCCTCTTTTAGATAAGCCGGGGCTTACCTTTAGAATCTCTTATCTTGAGAAGTCCAAAGGAAAAAAGCTAGACAAGAAAACTCTAGATAGGATTCTTTCTTTAACAGGAGGCCACGGTAAGCTAACGCGCCTTTGTGCAGAAAGTATTTTGGGAGATAAAAAACCTGATGAGCTTCTTTTGGAAAAACCTGTTCAAGGAGCGCTTTTAGAAATTTATAATGCTCTGACTCCATCCGAACAGAATCTGGTTAAAAATAAGGACAAAAATGAATATCTCGAAGACGTAGGCCTTTTAAGGGCTGGTGAGATTACAATTCCTTTTTTTGAGGAATTTATAAATCAATATAAGCCTAAAGGGGAATTTTCGCTCGAGAGTTTTTCCGATAATTTAAGCTCTCTTGAATTCAAATTGCTTAAATTTTTTGCCGAAAATCCGGACAGAATTATAGATAGGGACGAAGTTGTCCAAAATGTATGGCAGGATACAAAAACAGTCGCAGGAGTAACGGATCAGGCGCTTGACCAATTAATTTTTAGACTAAGAAAGAAAATAGAGGAAGACCCAAATGCTCCTAAATATCTTCAAACTATAAAAGGCCGCGGATTTAAATTCAATATTTAGTACGAACGAGGGTCTGAAAAAACCATCTCTTTTAGTCCTCCTCTAAGAAGGAAATTATAAATTTGAGTTTGTGGCGACGGCGCAGCTAACTCCTTGCAGGAGCCTTGTTTTTGGCGAATCTCACAGCCATATTCATCCGTTCCGTTTTTCCAGTCTCCGAATTGCAAAGGTTGATTGATTTCATTGCGGTCCTGAATAGGCACTTGTCTCCATATATACACATATTGGGCAGTTAACTTTGACTCTATCTGGTTTGTTCTGTCGGCAGCGGTTAGTGGAAATTCCTGTCTAATTTCTACTTTAAAATCTTTAATTTCAACGACTTTTAACCCGAATCTATTTTCCCAAATAACTCTTATTGATTTTCCTTCTGCTCCCGCAATTTCTCCTATGTATAAACGCTCAGCTGCGCCTCCGCGGGATGTCGAATTCTCAGGAGCAGTTAATTCTCCATTCTGATATAATCTTGCATTCCAAAGTGCAAAAATAGTAGGTGTAAGAATTTTTATTCTGGGGTCTAAAACTTCCTGGGTTCTTGTTGGGGTTGCCTCCAATGAACTCGGGGATGGGTTTACACTCGCTGCCTCAGGAGTATTTGGTGCAAATGTACCCGGGTCCTTAGATACATCGCGGTCGCAACCAGAAGTGACGGCCAAAGCAGCCAGAGATAGATTCCTTATTGTTTCTCCTAATCTCACGTCCCTTTTCTATCACAAGCTATTCTTCTTGTCAAATTTAGATCTTTAAGCTACGATGAGATTGTGAAGAAAGTTTTGATCACTGTTTTTCTTTTTTTGCTTCTTTTCTTAAGTAAAAATTACTCTTTGGCAGCTGACATATGTTCTCCGGATGTCTCTGTTGATAGTCAAGACTTTAGAACTTCGGTTACTTTTGATGTATCAAACCAAAACCTTCCTGACGGGGCAACGATTAAGTTAACTCTTGACAAAAATTTAACTTATAGTGCAGAGGTTAAAAACAATAAGGCAGTTTTTAATTTAGACGTGATAAGCGCAGGGCAACACTCATTTGTTGTGATAGTTAGGGGGCAGGGATTGTGCACATATCGGGGAAAAGATAGTACATTAACTGTTCCGGATGCAGGACAAGGGTCTCGCACATCTGTTCCGTGGTATATAGCTACAGGACCAAGTAGAGCAGTTTATTGTATTCAGGATCCCAATAAAGGAAGCTATGCCACAAAAGACGAGTGCGAGGCACATTTAAGGTCGTTATATCCCACTGCGACTTCTGCTCCCAAGCCCTCACCACCTTGCGACATTAATGCAAAGTTTTGTGTAACAGCTCTTGGGAAAATAAGTACTGATCCTGCCGGGTTTGTAAGCAGGGTATTTGGAATTTTGCTTTCCTTGGCAGGAGGAATAGCTTTACTTTTAATAATTATTTCTGGATACAGGCTTATGTCTTCGCAGGGAAATCCGGAGAAAGTTCAAGCTGCACGCGAGCAGCTAACCTCGGCAATAGTCGGCCTTTTGTTTATAATCTTTTCCCTTGCTATACTTACAATAATTGGAGTTGATATTTTAAGAATACCCGGATTTACAAGATGAAAGAACTTGCCTTAACTCTTCCTGACGGAAAAACGATTACGCCACCAGGAAATGCTCCGGATGTTGAAATCTCCCCCATTATTCAATTTCTAATAAGTTTTCTTTTCGTGGGCGCTGTTTTGCTTACTCTCTTTTTTTTGGTATACGGGGGAATAAGCTTTATTACATCCGGGGGGGATAAGCAAAAAGTTGTCCAAGCAAGACTCCGAATTACCTATGCAATTGTCGGCTTAATTATTATCTTCTTATCTTTCTTTATAATCAACTTTATTGGTGGACTCTTTGGACTAAATCTTCTCAATATTAATCCTGAGGCATTCTGTCAGAATGGCGTATGCATTACCCCTTGAATTTCCTCCTTGACAACTCTGTGAAAACATTGTAGCCTTAAATCAAGGACTCATGAAAAAGGCTTTATTGTCAATCTATACTAACTTATCCGCATTTTTTGCATATCTTTTTGCCGCTCCGGCAGCAGCTTTTGCTAACCACCCCGGCGGCACACATACTCCTGTTCCTGTTAACCCAATTCCCACAGGACAATTTGAAGACCTTGGAAAAGTACAAGCCGGAGATTTCGGAGCAATTGTCGGAAGCGCCATAACTATTCTTTTTGTAATCGCAATTGTTATTGCTCTGGGATTTTTAGTCTACGGAGGTATTAAGTGGATTACGTCAGGCGGAGATAAAGCTGCGGTTGAAACAGCACGAAACACAATAGTTGCAGCAGTTGTTGGTTTGGTTGTTGTTTTCCTTTCTTATTTTATCCTTAATTTAGTTTTAGGATTCTTTAACTTGAGCCTAACAGAACTAAAATTGCCAACCCTTGGGATTCCTGATAGATAATTTGCCTTTTAATTTCTCCCCCGCCTGCAACGCTTGATATTTCTTTTCTTGCATAGCGGGCAGGTCTTTGTTACTCTTATTTTATGGATTGGGGAACTTGTGTAACAGATAAAGGAGTGGCAACTCTTGATTGTATAGGCCCTCTTTTCCAAAACTTAATCTTCTGGGCTCTAGCTCTTTCTGGAGTAGTTGCCCTGTTTTTTATAATTTTTTCAGGCTTTAAGTACATAACTTCAGGCGGAGACCCAAAACAATTAGAAGGTGCAAGGCATACTCTAACCTACGCAATAATCGGGCTTTTGGTTATCTTTTTCTCCTTCTTTATTATAAACCTGATTGCCGAAACAACCGGCGTAGAATGCATTAAGCTCTTCGGATTTACCAATTGTAAGTAGTTTTCACGCTTCACTTCGTTCAGCGCAAGCAAAATCTTCTACAATTTGACCCACTTTGAATATCTTGAAAAGGGATTTTTCACGTTATAGACTGGATTGATAGGCAAAATCATGGAAAATCACCCGATTCCCCAGGATATAACCGGATTTCAATTTAAATTAATAGGCGACATGACAATTAAACAGTTTGCCTATCTTGCAACCGGTGTAGTTTCGGGTTGGATTATTTTTTCTCTTCCG
>Ga0213870_1000524_pt1 | contig 17863 bp, 20 predicted proteins | sample WICALVC2017_Meta_FD_160119 | JGI IMG/M metagenome (GOLD analysis project Ga0213870, IMG submission 160119) | Freshwater microbial communities from subterranean cave lake in Wind Cave National Park, South Dakota, United States - WICALVC2017 | ecosystem: Environmental > Aquatic > Deep subsurface >... | reverse complement strand
CTGTTGTTGAGAATATCTGCTCATCAGGCAAAAATTTTACAATTGTGCCAGTCACTTGTGAGCGAGTTTCGCTTCGACCTGCGTGCGAGAACGCTCGCACGCTCGCGTTCAACTCACTCGCATTCGCCTCCTTTAAATCAACATCACCAATTATTTTTAATTCTGTAACTGGCTTTCCATATTGGTATTCTTGCTGGTAGACTTTTCCATTTCTTTTCACTTCAACAATAAGCTCTTTGGACAAGGCATTTGTTACAGATATTCCAACTCCATGAAGGCCGCCGCTAACTTTATAGACTTTCTTGTCAAATTTGCCTCCTGCATGCAACCTTGTCATGACAACTTCCACAGCTGGCCTGTTCAATTTTGGATGCATGTCAACAGGAATGCCTCTTCCGTTATCACTTATTGTAATAAAGCCATCTTTGTGTATCAAAACAGAAATCTTATTGCAAAAGCCAGCTAATGCTTCATCAATTGAGTTGTCAACAGCCTCATAAACAAGATGGTGCAATCCTTTTAAGGATGTATCTCCAATATACATACTTGGGCGTTTTCTAACTGCACTTAAGCCAGCCAAGACTTGGATGTCTTTTGCTTCATAGCTTGACTCATCAGATTTTGTTATTTCTTGAGTTTGTGGATTTTGCTGGGTTTGTGATTGTTCCATTTTATTTTTATTATTTTCCATTATTGATTTTAGAGTTGTTTTTACTCAATGTGAAATTAATGTGTTTTATAATGTTTTAATTTTCTTTCTCAACACAATAAACGCTTTTGCCATTAAATTTTTAAAAATCAACAACAAATAATACTAGTTTTATGTCTAAATTCTGATTATTTTGAAATTGTTAAAACCACGAATTTATCGTCTATAAATCTGCCCTTATTTCTATACTTTTTAGAACACTTAACTATATAAACCTTTCGTTCTTGGAATGGCTTTTTAAGGCTTAAAATGGGCAAATTCTGGCATTTTAGAGGGCAGTAATTGCATGATGCTTGCCAATTCATTGCTCATGGTAGGATTAACTGAAATTCTTGTATTTGCTGGCACTTTATACCTAAACAACTATCTTTACAAGGCATTGGCATTCAATTTCAGTCTAAGGCATACTGTTTCAAAAGCAGTAAGCTATGGAGCTGCAATTTGGAGAACTGCAAAAACTGTTGCAGCTGTTGCTGCAGCTTAGCCATAGGGGACAACTATGATTATTGTAAAACGCTGTAACACAAGCCGATGACTTAGTGATTACTTTTAGAAAAGTTTAAATAAATCAAATTTGTCGAAGTATGTATGAGAAATTACCTACCAAAATTAGGCCAAAGTACTGTAAATATAGTAGAACAATTGAGGAGCGATTTCGTACAAGGGTTAGAAGACTTTGCTAGGCATCCTATAAAACATACTACAACTTCTATTAGGGATGTTGCACGTGACTATTGGGATGCTGGTGTTGCTGTGGCTAGTGGTTTAGGGCTTACCCAATTTGGTGATGACCTCTATGGTGATTATCAATTTCACGTAACAATTGGTGGTGCATTGTTAAGTACTTTTGGTGCATTTATAAGAGATAGTGGTGGTGTAAGAAATTTTTTAAGTGGAAAAGATAATGAAGGCTACTCTTTCATTAGAAATTTTTATGCAGGATTAAGTCCAATGGTTATTGCATCTGATATGTATCCCAAAAGTGGTAGCTTGTTCTCTCCTGTAATTGATGAATTGGGTGAAAAGTTCTTTGATGTGATAGCTCTCCTTGGTGTTTATGTTGGTGATTCTGCAAGAATAAGAACCAGAAATAAAAAAAAGTCCGAACCACAACAATTAAATTTACCATTGGAGAAATTAGTTAATTAAAAATAAGTCATTATTCTTTATTTTCTAGTAAATTTAAGATAATTTCAGGAGGTGTTCTCTATGAAAACAACCAAACTATTCTCTATACTTTCAATTCTCCTCCTACTCATACCTCTATCTTTCGCTTTAAGTCTTGATACAGAGCCAGAAGAATGCCAGACTGTTGATTTTTACAAGCCTTCTACTTGGATAAGCTGCGGATTGGCTAAAATGTACAAGAATGCAATAGAGTTTCTCTTAATGCCATTGGAGCAGATAACAGAGGCATTTGGCAAGCTCATGATGATTGAGATTGATATAATTAAATCATTCTACTCAAACAACTTCTCAACACCTATTTTGTTAGAAAGGGCATTGAAATCATTTTGGACCTTTGCAGAGAATTTTGTGACAAAAGGGCCTGTAAAATCTTTCACAACAGTTATGCTTTGCGGAATTCCCATATGCCTTGCGGACGATTCAATAACAATATAACCATCCTCTAGCAAATCCTTGATTAATCTCTCAACCAAAACAGGAATTTCATTTATTTTCTTGGGAACGTACTTAAAATTATCTATTTTTAAAGCGTTAAGATTCAAATCAAACTGTTGGTGTAGTTTCATTTTTAACCTCTAATAATTATCAAGATAAGTGTATCTTTCCCTGCCTTCAGCGCCTTCCAATAGCCTTTCGCAGTCCCTGCACATGTACGGATCGCTTATCGCGCTTTTCATAATATAAGTACCACAATTAATACAGATATACCTTGCCATTTTACCCCTTTTTTAAATTTTTATGCAGCATCTTCATACCCATTCATAAATGCTTCTTCCATTGGGCTTAGTTCATCGTCATCGAGCAATAATTCTCTGACATCTTTTGAATAGATTGTGTTATCGTCATCACTTTTTTCATCGCTGTAATACCTTTTTTTTAGCACATTCTCACCCCTATTATCAACAAATGTTAGGTTTTTATATAAATAATTAACCTATATAACATATATATTATATAAAAAAGAACCCATCTATATATTACAATATATTTTCCAATATCTATAATTTTCAATAATAATCTTTATATATGCCTTAATATTACATAAGCAAAACAAATTAGCCCAAAAGGGGGTGGTTAAGATTGATGTCAGAAAATTGATAAGCTTCGGTAAAGGCTCTTATATCATATCAATGCCAAAGAGCTGGATTGAAAAAAATAATTTAAAAAAAGGCGACTTGATTTCTGTAAATGATGATGGATTTGAGTTGACTCTAAGCGCAAATCAGCAGGAAAAAAAACTGGATTTTAAAGAGATAGACATAGATTCTAAAAATAAGGATATTGAAATGCTAAAAGCAGAAATTGTATCTTCTTATTTAAATGGCTATGACACTATAAACATCTCATTTGAAGCCAATAGCAAAGACACTCAAAAAATAAAAGACGTTATACGAAACCTTTCTGGTTTGGAGATAATGGAGCAGACATCTACAAGGATAGTTGCGAAAAATTTGATTAATATCAATGAAATTTCTATAAATAACATTATCAGAAGAATGGATATAATAACAAGAGCTATGATGGAAGATACAATATTGTGCCTTAGGGGCAACTGCCACTATGACAGCATACATCATAGAGATACTGATGTAAACAGGCTTTATTTTCTTGGTTACAGGGTTATTAAAAATGCAATTGTGAATCCTCGCATTGCGAAATCGCTTGGAATAGAGCCATGGCATCTACACTCTGATAAGCTTATTATTTTAAGGCTTGAGAAAATTGCTGACAGGCAGAAAAGAATTTCAAGATACTTATACACAGCCAACTTAGACAGAGCAACTCTTACTGAGCTTGATAAAATACACACAGACATAGCAGAGTCTTACAATAATGTCATGAAGTCTTATTACAACAAAGACAAACAGATTTCTTTTCAAATTGAGGTGACAAACAAGGATAGAACTACATCATGCGATAAATTCCTTGAAAAGTACACTAACACGCATGCAAACCTTAAAAATAAGACTACAAACTCAGACTTGGTTGCAGTTGCAAAAATAGTTGAGAATTTGAAGGCAACAGCAGTTGAGATAAGGAATATAGCAAGGACTGTGCTTTGTTATGAATGAATCCTAGACAACCATCTTGGTACTTTCTTTTTATATTCTAAATATACTTTTCCAAATCTTTGCTCCATGTCTTTTTCTTCAACATGGACAATAAATAAATGAGCAATAAAAAACATAATAGCTGTAAGAAATAACATTGCATAAGATTTGAAATATAAACTCGCTCCTATAAAAATTAGGAGAAATCCAATTGCCATAGGATTCCTTGTGTATTTGAAAGGTCCTTTAACAACAAGTTTTTTTGTGGCTAATTTAGTAGTAATTTGCTTAGGAACAGGTGTTCCTTTGCCAATAGCATCAAACAAATAAAATACCCACAATATTAATATTGAACCTATTAAAATTAGTGTATAACTTATTAGATTAAGATTGAGAGGGATTTTTGTTAGATTTAGATACTTATCAATTGTGGTAAATAAATAATAGAATACTGTCAAAAATATTATTGGGAAGATAATAGTCCATAAATTTCTTAGCCTCATTAATATCCCTCATAAATAATCATTTTACTATTTTTTTCCAAAACTGTAATTGTTTTATTTGATTTTCTAACTTCTCCAACAATATCTGCATTTTTTGCAATATCCAAAATATCATCAACATCCTTTGCATTGCAAACAACAAAAAAGCCCATCCCCATATTGAAAGTTTTGCACATCTGCTCGTCATTAAATCCTGATTCTTTTTGCATCAGTTCAAAAATCGGTTGTGGTTTTAATGGCTTGTTAATTCTGAACTCTACTTTTTCTCTGGCTCTGTTTAAGTTTTTCAGTCCATAACCGGTATTGTTGAATCCAACAACATCAAAATTTTTTGATATTTTTGCCATTGTTTCTATATAGATTTTTGTAGGTTCCAATAATATTTTGCCAATTGTAGAGCCGTCAAACTTGTCGTCTAAGGAAAATCTTCCTTTATATTTTCTCTTGAATTCTGCTCTTGTTTCAAAATCACCTTTCAATAAATAATGTCTTAAGTCAATATATCCATTAGAATGAGGGCCAGAACTTTTTAATGTTATTATTTTTTGCCCTGGCTTTATTTTTTGTTTTTTAATTTTGTTTTTCTCTATGAATCCAATCATTGAGCCAATGACTTCAAAGCCATATCCTGACTTTGGAGAACTCAAAAGCTCGTCAACAGATGCTGTTTCGCCTTTGCCAAAATTTATTTTTATTGAATTTCTCAGTATTTTTGATGCATCGCATTGTTGCAAGCCTTTTGACATTCCTTTAACTATATCGCCTGTTATTGCTTTTTCCTGAATTTCAGATTGGCATGATATGCAGTCCATAAATAAAAATGGATTAACAGCGCCTAAAGTTGCTAGATCATTGGCTGACATTGCAACACAGTCGATGCCAATTGTGTCATATTTTTCCATCGCTTCTGCAATTATTATCTTTGTCCCGACACTATCAATCGCAGTTGCAATGTAATGCTTTGGAAAAACTTCATTGTTTTCAAACAACTCGGCAAACATTCCCTTGCTTTGAGGCAGCATATCTGATTTTAAAGAAGAAGGTATGGCTTTTTTTATGGCATCAACAGCTTTTGATTCACGCCCCTGATAGCTCGGCTTCATAATTAAGGAATAAGAATAAGTGTTTATAAAGGTTTTTGAGGTTGAAGTTGAGAAAGAATTTTTAAATGTTCTTCGAGCCTAATTTTTGAACTACATACTAATCCATCTCGTTTGAGTCTCCCTTCGTCTCGCAAAGTTCTCATTAAGTCTCTAACTTCTGGTAATCTATTTGACGATAATCTTCCATTAGTTATGGCACTTAAATCGTCTAACTCATCATTATTGTAATGTTCAATAAACTTTTTAGATAACCCAGAGGTTCGTCCTTCACCTATATAAACTGCAAAACAATAAACTCTAGGCTCGCTAACGCTTCCTGGAACCAATACTTCATCATGGTCCTTATAAGCTCGCACTCCGATGCCAGGATATTTTATTCTTACTAATTCTACCCTATGATTTCCCAACTCTGGTTTTTGTGCATCATTAGGCACTTCCACAATTTCTAAAGTATATTCTAAAGAATTTTCAACCATTTTAAATTAATCAAATCCCCATTATATTATACCCAGCATCGACATAAATTACTTGTCCAGTTATTGCCTTTGACAAGTCGCTGCATAAGAATAATGCGCAGTCTGCAACTTCGTCTGCTGTGATGTTTCTCTTTAATGGCGCTTTTGCAACGTAATTAAGAAGCATTTCTGGGAAATTTGCAATTCCGGACGCTGCAAGAGTTGCAATTGGACCTGCAGATATGGCATTGACCCTTATTTTTTGTTCGCCTAAATCACAAGCTAAATACCTAATGCTTGATTCAAGCGCTGCTTTAGCAATACCCATTATATTATAGCCAGGAACAGCTTTTTCGCTTCCCAAATAAGTCATTGCAATTATCGAGCCACCATTCTTTAGCATCGGCATTGCCCTTCTTGTCAATTCTATCAGGGAATAAGCGCTTACCTCATGAGCAACTTGGTAACCTCTTTTGTCAACATCCATAAACTTGCCTTGCAAATGCTCTCTTTTGGCAAATGCAATGCTATGAATCAAAAAATCAAATTCTCCAAACTCTTCTTGAATCTTCTTGAAGAAAGAATCCATTTGGGCATCGTCAACAACATCACATTTTGCATGGACTGGATTGTTTAATTCCTTCATCAAAGGCAAAAATAATTGTTCTACTCTTTCTTGATAGCCTGCTGCAATCCTGCAGCCAGCATTATTGAGCCTTTTTGCTATATGCCATGCAATGCTCTTGTCATTTGCAATTCCAAAAACTATTGCCTTTTTTCCTTTCAAGTCAATTGTAACACTCATTTTGTTGTTTCTCCAAAATATTAATTTTCTAAAGCTACGTCGAAGAAATAAGCGAGATTTATAAATGTTGCTGAGAAGCCAGAATTTGAATGGAGGTTTTGGCATTGTCAATTTTTGATTTTTAAAAAGCATGAATCATATTTCCAATTTTTCCTTCCAATAATAACATATCATCTCAGTTTTTTCTGCAGCAATTCCAACATATTTTTCAGGGTTATGTATCATTTCTAATTGCTTTTTATTGAATTTTTTTAGATAAGGCTGTGTTGATTTGTCTTTTTTAACTAGGTAAATTAATGGAATTTTAGTCAATTGCGATTTTAAAGTCATTTCCCTTACATATTCATGAGCATCAGGATGCCCGTTTGCAGCCAGCAAAATGTAAAGCGGCTCTGCAATAATCATATTTTTATTCATAACGAAGTTCTTCTGCATATTTTCCTTGTCAACAGCCAATTCAGACATTATTCTGCTTAATCTTGCAACAGAAACGTAAAACCCAGCCAATATTTCTGGGATAAACCTCATTGACGCAGAATTTGTCAAGTCTCTCTGGTGCTCAGACAGCTGATCCATGTATATTGTAACAATGCGGGGCATAAACTCTTTCCACATGCTTTTTACATTCTCAAAGTTTATTGGATTTCTTTTCTGCGGCATTGTTGACGAGCCAACCTGCTTTGACTCAAAAAATTCCCCAACTTCGCCGATTTCATTTCTTTGAAGATGCCTCATGTCATCAGCTAAATTTGCCAATACCCCAAATGCCGAGATAATGCTATTCAAATAATCAGTCAAAAATTCTGCCTCAACAATCTGCGTTGAAATTGGAGAAGCCTTTAATCCAAGTTCGCTCAAGATTTCTTCTTCAAATTTAACTGGCTCATTGAAAAATAATGAAGATGCATTGTAAGCTCCCACAGCGCCTGCCATCTTGCCTCTTAAATTGTTTGCAGTTTTTCTTATTTTCAGGATAGAGGAACCTAGCCTACTAACATATTGGGCAATTGCAAAGCCAAAAGTGATCGGCTCGGCGTGCTGGCCATGCGTCCTTCCAATCTGTATTGTATCTTTTTCCCTGAGTGCAACATTAATCAATATTGACTGGAATTTTAATAATTCTGGGATTAGGGCATTATTTGTAAAATCTTTGTACCTTAATGCGTCAGCAGTTGCAATTATGTCATAGCTTGTAGCTGTAAAATGAATAAATGGCTTTGCTTCCTCACTTACTTTATTCCTTATGCAGTTTGACAGTGCCCTTATGTTATGCCTTATCCTATCTTCCTCAGCATAGACTTGCTCCGGGGTAACTTGCCTGCATGCTTTCTCTATCTCATCTGCAATTTTCTTTGAGCAAATTCTGCTTTTTGCAAGAATCCTTGCAAGAACAGACTCGACTTTTAAAGCATATTTTATAAAAGCCGCTTCTGACAAGTACGGCTGCAATTTGCCAAATATATTCTTATTTCTTCCATAATACCTGAAATCAAGCGGGCTTATCGCGTCAAACAAATTTATTTTCTCAGGAATTAGGTAAGGCCCTTCAATATTTTTATCAAAATTTATTAATTGAAGAATTTGTCTTGTTAACTCATTTTCAAGGTTCAACACAATAACTTTCCTGTTTTTCTCTTCAATTTCCTTAACTACATGGCTATTCTTAAAAACCTTGATGCAGGCATGCGCTTTAGCAGGCGAGCATTTTATTCTCTGGGCAATCTCCCTGATATGCAGTTTTTCTTTGGATAGAAGCTCAAGTATTTGCAGGTTGATTTTTGTGAAAATATTAGGCAGGTATTCCATTTTTACTAATCAAATACTATTAAAATTTTAAAAACAAAACTTGAGCGACTTGTCGGTAAATGCTCCGCATGTCGAGAATCCAAGATTCTCGAGCATCATTGAAAATCGCTTGCGATTTATCAAGATTTCCGACATTTGAAAGTAAGCATGATAAAAGTAATCCGCTTGTAATTGTTTTTAAATATTTAAAAATCCCTACTAAATCTTAAAAATCGTTCGTTATTTATAAACTTTTCTATTTTTAAAAGAAAATCGTTCATTAAATATTTATTGTCATCTTGTCCTTGGCCAGAATGATTTCTCCCTTAAATTCCTTTTCGCATTGCTTTTTAATATCAGCCTTTAATGCTTCAGGATAAAAATGGGTTAATATAAGCCTTTTAACCTTGGCTTTGGAAGCTATCTTTCCAGCCAAAGACGGGTTTAAATGCCCCTCTATCTTCTTATTGTCTGGAAAAGAGCATTCTATAAGCAGAGCATCAGCATTTATAGCAACCTCAATCACTTCATTGCAATATTCTGCGTCTCCTGCATAAACAAGTGTTTTGTTTTGATGCTTTATCCTATAAGCTATGCTTTTTGTCGTGCTGCTGTGCTTAATCTCATTGGTTTTTATCATTATATTTTTTATTTTTATAAAAGATTTTTTAAATTCTTTTACATTAATCTTAAAATAAATTTTTATTGGTTTCAATAATTTTTTAACTAAAATATTATAATATTGCTTAAAGCCATATGGCCCATAAAGGTTTAATGCCTTTTTCCTTGTTCCACCATAATTATTGCTCCATATTATAGCTCCTAAATCATTAATATGGTCATTATGAAGATGTGTATAGAAGATGTTGTCAATCTCAAATAAATCAATCTTTAATTCCAAAAGCCTTCTTATAGTTCCTGCGCCGCTGTCAAACAATAATTTTTTATTATTAATCTCTAATAAATAACCTGCACAATTTCTGTCCAATAAAGGTGCTGCTGTTCCGCTTCCTAATACTGTTAGTTTCATTTTAAATATTTAAGTAATTCTTTATGGACTTTATTATTTGAAATAACAAATTGGTGCTGATTAGGCTTCCATTTTCTTCCTTTCAAATCAGTAACCTTGCCCCCAGCTTCTTCTACAATCAAAAAACCTGCAGCAATATCCCATTCATTTGTGGTTAAAACAACATAGCCATCACATTTGCCGCGTGCTATCAGCAAAAGATTATAAATTGCAGAGCCAAAATTCCTAACATCAATAGTTTTATTTACTAATTTTTTAAGAAAACTTACTTTTTTTATTCGGTCAGCATATGAGAATTCAAATAAGACAAATGAATGATCAAGGGTTTTTTTATTGGAAACTTTTATTCTCTTGCCATTCATAAAAGAGCCTTTGCCTTTCTCTGCAATAGCAGTGATGCATAAAACAGGAAAACTAATAACTCCTAAAATAGATTCATTTTTGTATTCCAATGCTATTGATGTGCCGAAAATAGGAATTCCACGAAGAAAATTGTGCGTTCCATCTATAGGATCAATAACCCATTTGTAATCTGAATTCTTATTTTCAAATCCGCTTTCTTCAGAGAGTATGCTATGATTTGGAAAATATTTATTTATTGTTTTTATTATTGCCTTGTTGGCTTCCAAATCAGCTGTAGCGACAAGGCTCCTGTTTGGCTTAACAGTTATTTTTTCCTTTTTGCCGTAGTATTTTAGAAGGACTTTAGAGATTTGTTTGGCTACTAGAAGCATTACTTTTTTTTCTTTTGAAAGATTCATATTAGAAAAAATTAGAAAGAAGTAATATATATTCTTTTGGTTTAGGGAATTATGGAAAAATTGTTAGGCTTGATGGAAGATTATAAAACCCAAATCTATTTACAATTATGACCTTATAACCTTTTTCAAATTCCTCTCAATCCTCTCCAAAACATCCTCATTCTTCGCTTCAAACTCTTTTCCAGTTATCATTTCATAAGCTCGAATATACCTTTTTGCTGCTTCAACTTTAACTTCGTCAGGAATTTGAGGAATTGGGCCCTCTCCAATAAAACCCTTATTTGCAAGCCACTGCCTTACATATTCCTTGTCAAGCTTTTGTGGTTCTTGCCCATTGGAAAACAATTCACTGTAAGTATCCTTTATCCAGAATCTTGATGAATCTGGTGTATGTATTTCATCAATCAAAACTAGCTCATCGTTTAAATCGCCAAACTCGTATTTTGTATCGACTAAAATCAGATTATTTTTTGCAACTAGTTTTGCGCCAAAATCAAATAATTCGAGAGCTGTTTTTTCCATTTTTCTGTATATTTTTTCACTAACTAGCCCTCTTTTAATTATCTCGTTTCCAGAAATTGATTCATCATGCATCCCATGCCCTGCTTTTGTTGATGGAGTTATAATCGGCTTGTCAAATTTCTGATTTTTCCTCAAGCCTTCTGGCAGCATATTGCCGCAAAAATTTCTAATGCCTTTTTCGTAATTGTACCAAGCAGATGTTGTTGTCACTCCAGTTATGTAGCCCCTTACAACCATTTCTACAGGATATAGCTTGCATTCCTTGACAATCATGACATTTGGGTCTGGAACGTCAATAACATGATTTTTAACAATCTTTTTTGTCTTCTCAAACCAGAAAGCAGATGTTTGGTTTAGCACCTGTCCTTTGAAAGGAATTGTGCAGAGCACCCTGTCAAAGGCAGAAATCCTGTCTGTTGTTATTATTATTCTTTTATTATTTAAGATATAGTTATCTCTAACCTTGCCTTCGTATTTTTTGCCGAGGTTAAAGTTGGTTTTTTCCAATATATATCTTAATTGGTTTTTGATAATTGTGTTGGAGAGCATTTTATTTGTTAGCGTCCAAAACTTTTTTTGCCATTTCTCTTCTATAAGTAATCAGCAGCTCTTCATATTCGTTATCAATGTTCATAATCTCAATTGCTGCAATTGCTGCATTGACTCCATTATTTAAGCCAACCCATAGTCCATGATTTGTGTGCTTCAAAAAGTTCAATGCGGCCTCTGCCTTGTCGTCTTTATCCATTAGAAGGGGGCAATATATGACTAGCTCGTCTTTCTTCTCAACAGGCTCGTCAAAATACGTGAACTGTATGTTCACTGTTTTTGAGTTTGGCTTGCTGTCAAAAATATGCATTACATTGAAGCTCTTCAATATGTCAACTGCCTTCTTTGTTGCCTCGCTGTTGTTTCCGATTAAAGTAACGCTCTCATATTTTTTCATCATCTTTGCGCAGTTTTGAGCAGCGATTTCGCCTTTATTGACGCCAACAGCCAAAACAGGAATTCCGGGAGGCATTTGCGCTATTGCAAGCAAAGCATCCAAGCCTTGATAGTTGCCTCCGCAAGGCACTCCAATAACAGGGCTTATGACTTTTGCAGCAACCACTCCTGGCAAATGAGCAGCCAATCCAGCCCCTGCAATCACAACTGCATAATCATTCTGCAATGTATTATCTACATCTTCTGGCGTTTTATGAGCAGAGCTTATCCTTAAGTCAAAATCAACTTTCTCTTTTTTCAAAACTTTTGCTATTCCATTATAGACTTTTTCATCGGTTTTTGATCCAAATATTATTAATGCTTTTTTCATCCAACCTCCTATAAAATCTCATATTCCTGGTAATGCTCATTAACAAGCAGTTCTTTTGCAGCTTTATCAGCAATTTCTTTTGCTTCTTTTTCTTCAGCTTCTATTGTTAAGTTCCACAGTATTGCCTTTTCAACTTTTTTAATATTTTTAAATCCAAACCGATTTTTTAATGTTGATAATAAGCCGCTTCCGTCATCATTTATATTCTTTACTAAAATTTTTATGTTATTATTTTGTGGAACTAAAAAATTATATGAATGCTTGTTTGCATTGACTAAAATATCAACCTTACATATTTTATCCTTGAAATTTTTATCACCGCCTTCAATTGAAAATTTATAATAATCTTCTTTCTTAACGTATTTAATTTTATTAAATCCAATTTTTTGAAGCGTTTGAAGTGCGGTGATTGCAGTATTATCAGGGACTTTCAATCCAACAATCATCTCAACTATTTTTGGCATTTTATCAAGGTTTTAAAACAATTTTTCCAAAATTTTTTCTTTCTTCCATATATTTATGCGCTAAACTTGCATCTCTTAATGAAAACTCTCTGTCAATTACGGGCTTGAGTTTTTCATTTTTGACCAGTTCAAACACATCTCTGATTTCTTTTTGGGTTATTCCGGATGTTCCAAGCATTATCAAATTGTTCCTATAAAAATGCTGCACATCAAACTCGACTTTATTTCCAGCAGTTGTGCCTAAAACAACAATTCTGCCTCCTCTCTTAAGGCAGTTTAAGCTTTTAAGCAGAATATTGCCACCAACCTGCTCTATAACAACATCAACGCCATTCCCATTTGTTAAATACCTAACTTCTTCATCAAAATTCTGATTTCTGTAATAATTAACAAGCAAATCAGCTCCTAATTCTTTGGCTTTGTCAAGCTTTTCATCGTTTCCAGCAGCAGCAATAACCTTTGCTCCAGTAAACTTTGCTATTTGTATTGCAGCTGTGCCAACACCAGAGCCAGCTGCTTGTATAAGTACCATTTCTCCTTGCTTTATTTTTGCAAGGCTCATCAAAACACGCCATGCAGTACCAAAAACCACAGGCACAGAAGCTGCTTCTTCATAGCTAAACTTATCATTCATTAAAAGCAAATTCTGTTTAGGTATTTTTACATACTCTGCATAACAGCCATTGACTGTCATTCCCAACCTTTTTGCATTTTTGCACAGGTTATCATTGCCTGTTAAGCAATATTCACATTGCCCGCATGTTATGCTTGGCATTACAACAACTTTGTCTCCTTTCTTAAAGTCTTCAACATTCTTTCCAATTTCAGCAATGTCGCCTGCACCTTCGCATCCTAGAATTATAGGATAACTAACTGGAAAATGCCCCATTCTGACCCATACATCCAGATGGTTGACTGAAGCAGCTTTTAATTTAACAAGAACTTCCTCATCATTTATTTTAGGAGTTTCAACTTCCTCGAATTTTAGCTGGTCTGTGTTTCCTTTGTTATGTAAAACTATGGCTTTCATTTTTATTACAAAATCTCCTCTTCAATATAACTTTTCATTGATTTGAAAACATGCATTGCAGGCGCAGGAGCTTCCATTGCATTTGCATTACCAACAAACTTGTTCTTTAATTCAGCTGTATCAGGTAACTGCCTTATGAAAGAAGCTCTTTCAGGATGAGGCATAATAGCCATTACATTCCCGTTTTTGTTGCATATTGCAGCAATGTTATAAGTTGCTCCATTAGGGTTTGTTGTAAAGCTTTCCTCTATTTTGCCGTTTTTTGTTGAGTACCTAAAAATAATCTGCTTGTTTTTGATTAATTTGGAAATCAATTCCTTGTCTTTGGTTACAAACCTTCCTTCTCCATGCGCAATTGGAATTGGAAGAACCTCATTTTTTTCTGTAAATTTTGTGAAAATACATCTATTTTTTTCTTCTGTACTTTTAATATAAATCCATGTGCAATAATAACCATTCATAAAAGGATTTTTGTTTGGCGCTAATGCCATTTCAACATTATCTTTAAGCCCTGGTATCATGCCGCATTCAACCAATGCCTGTGCTCCATTGCAAATTCCCAAAACCGGCTTGTCATTTTCTGCTTCTTTTCTTATTAAGTCAAAAACAGGATCTTTTGCCATTATAACCCCTGCTCGAATTCTGTCCTCATATCCCCAGCCTCCTGGTATAATAAAGCCGTCATACTTCTCAATTTCCCTTCTTTCATTCCATCTCACAATTTTGCCTTCCATCCCAGTAGCTAGAACAGCCTTTAGTGATTCCTCTTCGCAGTTGTTGCCAGGGAAGTAAATGACTGCAATGTTTGGTGTGCGTGGCATTTTAATTACTCAGTACATAATATTCATAATTTTCCCACGGATTTCGCATAGCAATCCTAATTGCAGTTACTGCCTTACCTGCTAAAAAATTGAATTTTTCCAAATACCCTGCTACTAAATAACTAATTTCTAGTTGCCTTATCCTTTCTTCGATAGTCAACCTAGTAACTTTAGCGACATCATAACTTAGGTAATCTGCAGTTATCAGAGGATCTGTACATCGTACATTTGCGAACATTAATGCCCAATCCAATCTTTCTCTTTCACATCCTAATAAATAAGCTTCCTGTAGTTGTATGTTACTTCGTAAAGTTAACATTTTATTCCAGCGCCTCCACAAACCCTCTTGTCCACGCCTCTTTTAATTTTGATATTAGTAAATCAACGATTTTTTTATTGTTTTTAGTGATAATAAAACTTTTTTCTTTTGTTGTTTTCCCAAATTTTATCAAATGCAATTTGTAAAATCTAAATAAATCGGTTAATCTTGAGGTATTTTTATCTTCAACCTCAAAAACAAAGCCAGATGTCTCTGAAAACAATGCTTTATCTGTCCTTAAATTTGTAAAATCCAAGTTAATTTCAGCTCCTATTTCCCCAGCAGCATCTCCTCCAAGAATCATTTCAGCAATTGTTGTTGCCAATCCGCCATCAGAGATATCATGGCATGAAATCAACAAGCCAGCATCAATTGCATCAATAACAGCATAAATCATGTTTCTTTCCTTTTCAAAGTCAATTATTGGGACAACTGCGCCAATTTCATTGTTGATATCATAATAAACTGAGCCTCCAAGCTCGTCTTTCCTGTCGCCAACTAAAAACAATGCTGAGTTTTCTTTCTTAAGCTTCATTGTTATGGCCTTGCTGTAATCTTTTAAAACGCCAATGCATGCAATTATTGGCGATGGGTCAATTGCTTTTCCAGAAGCGGATTCGTTATAGAAGCTCACATTGCCAGATATGACAGGCACAGCATAAGTTGTTCCTTTGTAATGCAGATTCTTTGCAGCATCTGCAATTCCTCGAACACCTTCATAAAAATCATAAAATGCCTCTGGCTTTTCTGGATTGCCATAGTTCAAGCAGTCAGTCAAAGCGCTTGGAATTGCTCCAACTGCAGCTACATTTCTCATGCTTTCAGCAACTGCATTCACAGCTCCCCAATAAGGATCTATTTTGCAGTGCCTTGGGTTGCAGTCCGTTTTCAAAGCAATCCCGAAATTTGAATTTTCAACAGCTTTCATTACACCAGCATCAGCATAGCCTGTTTCAATAACTGCATTGCCCATAACTGATGTGTCATAATGCTTGTATGCTTTTGCCTTTGAAGCAACATTAGGGTGTTTTAAAACAGAAAGCAAAATATTGTTGTAATCATTCGGCTCTTTAAGATTTGGCTCTTTGAAATTTCTTTTTGGAGCTTTTTTTGCCCTTTCATATTTAATGCCAGAAGTAACAGCTTTTATCGGAACATTGCATACAACTTTTCCATTATGCCTTAAAATGTAATCTTGCTGCTTTGTAACCTTTCCAATAACAAAAGCGCCTGCTCCAAGAGAAATCTGCGGAAGCTCAAAATCCTCATTGTAGATTTTTAGCAATGTTTTTGTAAATTCACTTGGGCAAATCCATGTAAACCTTTCTTGTGTTTCAGAACATGCCATCATATAAGGCGGCAAGTTCTGTATTGAAACATTAACTTTATTTAAATCAATATCTGCGCCATAATCTGCATCAGAACAAAGCTCTGATGTGCTGCACATTATTCCCCCTGCTCCCATGTCCTTGAAGCCAAGCTCTATAGTTTTTTTTCTCGCTTCCTCAAACACAGCATAAGAAGCTCTTATTATTACATTTTTTAAGAAAGGGTCCGGGACTTGAACTGCTCCCCTATTGCTTTCCCTGTCTTTTTCATCAAGGATTAATGATGCAAATGCAGCTCCTCCAAATCCAGAATTGTCAGTTGCCTTGCCTACAATAACAATGTCATAGCCTTCTGCATTTTTTGGAGCATAGCTGTGAATTATGTCCTTTTCTTTTACAATTCCTAAGCATACAACATTAACCAAGCAGTTTTCATCAAAAGAGTCATTAAAATAAACATCGCCGCATATGTTTGGAATTCCAACAGCATCTCCATAGCCAGCAATTCCATTAATGACCTCATTTGCAATATACTTTACTTTATTTTTATTCTTTCCATCTGGATTGCCAAACCTTAATGGATCAGCGATTGCAATAACTTTTGCTCCCATGCATAAAACATCTCTTATAATGCCTCCTACACCAGTTGCAGCGCCTTCATAAGGCACGACTTGAGAAGGATGGTTGTGGCTTTCATGGCTTACAACAATACCGTATCTTTCTCCATTAATGTAGCCAAGCTCTACAATGCCAGAATCCTCTACAGGGCCAAGTATTACATTTGGTGCCTGAGTTGGCAATAATGCTTTCAGCACACTTCTGCTGCTTTTGTAAGATGAGTGCTCGCTCCATTGGGTGTTAAAAATATAAAGTTCAGTTATTGTTGGATTTCTTCCAATAAGCTCAACAATTTTTCTTGCCTCAAAAACATTAAGAGAAACAGCATTTTTTCTTAGAAAATCTTTCAAGGCATTGTCAGACATGCCTTTTATGTTAATTAAATCAACATCAACCACTCCCATTTTCCCACAATGTTTTGTATAGTCAAGTGATTTAAATAGGTTGTGGTAAAGTATTTGGTTGTTTATACAATAGAAAGGTTTAAAATTGATATATCCTCACCACAAATTTCTAATGAATGTTGTAGCATCAAAACCTAGGAATCTGGGCGATTTAGTTGTGAGTTTTAGTAGATTGGAAAATGTTACATCTCCTAATGAATTTTTAGAAAGACTTGCTTTACACCTACAAGAAAGATATATACAAAACACAATTAGAGAACGTCTACCCTTGTTCGAAATCCCAGATGGTGATTTATACATTATCACACCAAATAGTGTATTTAGGTACAAAAAGTATGGCCGAGAATTATCTAGTGTAGGCAATAAAAAAGAAACTCTTGGCGAAAATGAATTTTATGGGATTGGTACTTTAGAACGATTTATTGACTATTTGAAATTGTTGGCAGATAAAAATAAGGAAGAAGGTAGGGAAACACCAATAAGAATTTTGCAATTCTATGAAGATTTTAGAGAAGAACTTGAACGGCAAATTAAACCTATAGGTTTCCAGTTGGTGGTTGCCAAAAATTTAGGTATGTGTGGTTATAGAGTTAGGCTTTATGGATATATAACTCACATAACTTCCCCAACCATATAAATAGAGCCAGTCACA